>OGUK01002193.1_pt1 | contig 11106 bp, 9 predicted proteins | sample 1553151 | NCBI WGS metagenome assembly OGUK01 (sample SAMEA2580208, study PRJEB22360) | human gut metagenome | biome: human gut; feature: human-associated habitat; material: faeces | place: Denmark | collected 2008/2010
AAGCAGACAGGGGCGCCTGTACAGATTATTGCAAGAGCCCAGACAAAGCCTACTTATCAGGAAGTAATCTGTTATCAGGAATTGACAAAACCCTATGACCATTTTGTTATGGAAAAACGGCAGTTTTTTGCTGAGTATGTAAAAGAATTTGCAGAATTGCCACTGGTTGGAAGAAAACAGATTGAAAAAAGAGAAGATCTGCCGAATAAGCAGCCAAGAATTTCTAAGGGAGAAATTATGGATGACGAGCCGGCAGAAGCCGAGAAACCGGAAGAAGCAAAAGAACCGGAAGTGCCGGAGGCAGTTCAGAAGATGCTTGCCTTCTTGGATGCAGAATCGTGTCATGAGAAAATTCGGATTTTGGAAGAAATGCAGGATGATTTAACAGAGCACATTTTGAATAATATTGCCGTGAGTCTGGATTTGTCGTTAGAGGATGACGAAGACGGATTCGAGAGAATTATGGCGGAACTTCGTATGAGAGAAAAATATGAAAGTAACCGGGGAGACAGACTGTGAGTAATTACCGCATAAAAATACAGTATGATGGAAGCCGTTACCGTGGATGGCAGAGGCAGCAGGGAGAAAAAAATACGATTCAGGGACGGATTGAACAAGTGCTGTCAAAGCAGATGGGATTTCCTGTGACAATTGATGGAGCCGGACGTACGGATGCAGGTGTGCATGCCAAAGAGCAGGTTGCAAATTTTCGTTTAAATACAGAAAAAACAACGCAGCAATTGCAGGATGTGTTAAATGAATATTTACCGGAAGATATACGGATACTGAAAGTAGAAGAGGCGGGTGAGCGATTCCACAGCCGTCTCAATGCAACCGGAAAAGTATATGAATACTGCCTTTGCAAAAAGGACGGATTTGATGTATTTGGCAGAAAGTACATGTGGCAGATGGACAAAGAATTGGATGTCATGCGGATGAAACAAGCGGTGGAAAAACTTGTCGGCGAGCACGATTTTAAAGGGTTTTGCACCAAAGCCTCACGTAAAAAGTCGACCGTACGAAATTTGTACGACATCACGATAACGGAGGATGAAAATCGGATTTATCTGACCTTTTATGGCAGTGGTTTTTTGTACAATATGGTCCGTATTTTAACGGGAACTCTTGTCGAGGTTGGCATGGGCGAAAGAATGGCAGAATCGATTGATGAAGTATTTGCAAAGAAAGAACGTGCGCTTGCGGGCGTGACGGCACCTGCGAAAGGGCTTACGTTGGTGCGGGTTCTTTATGATTAAAAAGACGGGAGGCATTGGATGAGACGAATGGAATTTAAAATGGAGCGTCCGAATCTCGTAAAAGAAGGAGACGAGGTCACCATTACTGAAGGTGTTTTGCCAAGTGCTTATTATTACACAATCAATCCGGCAGTTGCGATGTCCGGAAACTATATATTCAGGGAGCGGCTGCAGTCGCGGACAGGCATTGTGCAGGAAATAAAGCACACGGAAAAAGGATTTTACGTTGTAGTAGAGTTTGATGAGGAAGACGTCTGAAAAAACACCGTAGAAAAATCTGCGGATATTATGAATAGAAAGGAAAATGAAAATGGAACGTAAAAATGCATGGAAAGAATATACAGAAGCAGAAGTTTCTGAATTAGAAAAATTGAATGAGTCATACAGAAAGTTTCTGGATGCCGGAAAGACGGAGCGCGAATGTGTGAAACAGGCGGTTGTGATGGCGGAAGCAGCCGGATATCGCGACTTAAAAAAAGTGATAGAGGAAGGAAAACAGGTGAAAGCCGGCGACAAATTGTATGCTGTTAATATGAAGAAATCGCTTGCTTTGTTTCAGATAGGAAAACAGCCCCTTGAAAAAGGAATGGCAATCTTAGGAGCACATATTGATTCACCGCGTCTGGATATCAAACAGAATCCACTGTATGAAGATACCGAACTTGCTTATCTGGATACACATTACTATGGCGGTATCAAAAAATCCCAGTGGGTAACGCTGCCGCTTGCGATTCATGGCGTGATTGCAAAAAATGACGGAACAATTGTAGATGTGTGCATTGGTGAAGATGAAAATGATCCGGTATTCTGTGTGACGGATTTGCTGATTCATCTGGCTGGTGAAAACATGGAGAAAAAAGCCAACAAAGTCATTGAGGGAGAAGCCCTTGATATTTTAGTGGGAAGCCGCCCATTAAAAGGTGCAGAAAAAGAGGCGGTCAGCAAACAGATTCTTTCTATTTTAAAAGAAAAATATGATATGGAAGAAGAAGACTTCCTTTCGGCAGAACTGGAAGTGGTACCGGCAGGAAAATCACGTGAGTCTGGTCTGGATGCCAGCATGATTATGGCGTATGGACAGGATGACCGTGTCTGCGCTTATACCTCTTTGGTGGCAATGCTAGAGGTGGAAAATACGGAATACACAACCTGCTGCCTGCTTGTAGACAAAGAAGAAATCGGCAGTGTCGGTGCGACCGGCATGCGCTCCCGTGTCTTTGAAAATACAGTAGCAGAAGTGCTCTCTGTGTGCGGACAGTATTCAGACCTTGCCCTTCGCCGATGTCTTGCAAATTCAAAAATGCTCTCATCGGATGTAAGCGCCGCATTTGACCCGGTTTATGCATCCGCTTATGAAAAGAAAAATGCAGCTTACTTTGGACGCGGTATGGTATTTAACAAATTTACCGGTTCCCGCGGAAAATCGGGAAGTAATGATGCAAATGCCGAATTTATGGCACAAATCCGTGGTATCTTAAAAGATGCCAAGGTGGCTTATCAGACGGCCGAACTTGGAAAAGTAGATATCGGTGGCGGTGGAACCATTGCTTATATTATGGCGCTGTATGGCATGGATGTCATTGACTGCGGCGTTGCCGTTCTCAATATGCATGCACCGTGGGAAATTACAAGCAAAGCTGATGTTTATGAAACGAAAAAAGGCTATGTAGAATTTTTGAATCGAATTATGTAGTTTTCAATGAAAGAGTAAAGGAAACAAAAGAATGATAAAAAACAGACTGCGGTTTGCAGGCGTGGGAATTATAGGAAGTATTCTGGCACTGGTGCTTATTTTGGCACCGGTGCCTTCTCATGCCAAAGAAAAGGCAAAAGATGCCGGTTCGGTTGCGGCATTGGAGAAAAAAATGCTGGCGAAATCTACAAAGAAAATCTCATTTCGACAAGGGAAAATTCGCAGCACATCAGGAAGAGTATGGAAAAAGGGAAAGAAAATTAAAAAGAGTGAAAAAACACTTTCCATAAAAAAGAAAGGCTGGTACACACTCTGCGTCACAACAACCTCAGGGAAAAAGAAATTGACGCATTTGTATTTTGAAAAGAAAAAATATGAAATCACGATAAATCAGACGGTACATAAATCGGTGGGATATTATTATATTGCCTCACAGGATAAAAAAGAGCTTGTCATGGAAGTGAAGAATTCTTCCATGGCAGAAAATGCTGCGGTTTCTCTGTGGACCAAGGGCGACAATGCCTGCCGTATGTGGAAGGTTGAAAGTGCCGGCGGTAAAAAGATTCGCCTGAAAAATGAAAACAGCAGTCTTTATCTTACTTATCATAAAGCGTCAAATTCGCTGGTGCAGAAAAAATATAGTAAAAAAGATAACAATCAGATATTTTCCCTTTATCAGGGAAGTGGGGGAAGCACGTATCTGAAGTGTGTCGGAGCCAAGGCGTTTGTATGTGCCGAGGGAAATACGCTTACGTTAGGTACACGGAAAAGAAATAAAAAATGGCGTTTTGTCTGGGAGAAAATCGCAAAACCGACACCGGCAGCATTTGTTTCCGGTGCCACATACCCGGCAAGACTGTTAGTGGGACATGCTTTTACACTGAAAGGGATGATTGCTTCCAGATATTCAATTTCCTTATTTAGTGTTTCGGTATATGACAAATCGGGAAAGGTTATGCTGCAAAAGAAATGGAATGGAGACAGTTGCTTTGGAACGGTTTCTACTGCCGATTCGGCTATTACATTTGGTAAACTGACAGAGGGAACGTACCGTTATCTTGTAGCCATCCGTGATGTGACAAAAACAGACATCATATTGATTAACCGGGAATTTACTGTAGGGGCTTTATCGGGTGGAAGCAATATGACACTTTCTTATGACGCAGCAAAGATAGCGGCAGTCGGGTACCAGAGCAATGGAACGGCGCTTGAGAAAAAGGCGTGTGCTTCGTATGCACTTGCATACTGTAATGCTATTTTGACCGGTACGGTAACAAGTCCACACAGTTATTGGAGTAGTTCTACAAATGTAGACTGCGTGTGGAGCAAAGGTGGCTATACGACGAAATCTTACGTTTCAGAGGCAGCTGTTTTGCAGGCGGCATACAATGAATTAATGGCAGGAAAACCTTCTATTCTTCACGTAACCGGAAATACACCACAGCACTGGATAACGATCATCGGCTGTAAAAAGACAGGGGGTGGCAGCGGGATTTCAGTGTCTGATTTGGTGGCGATTGACCCATGGGATGGAAAAGTCATTACCGTTTCTGACAAATATAAGGTAAAAACTTCGTATCGCCTTGGTGTAAAAAGTTGATTCAGTCGTTTCAGAGGGGATGAAACGGACAGACGACACTGGAAATGGGGAAGATTGTACTTTATAATGAAGAAAATAGTTGACAACAAAGAGCGGATAGGATAGTATAGATACATACAGAACATCCGTTCGGATAATCAGGAGGGTATGAACATGCAGAAAGATCCAAATAAGGTAAAAGCGCTGGAGGCAGCGATTGCACAGATTGAGAAAAATTATGGACAGGGTTCGATTATGAAACTGGGAGATACCAGACACATGCAGGTAGAGTCAGTACCGACCGGTTCTTTGAGTTTAGATTTAGCACTGGGAGTTGGTGGTATTCCGAAGGGACGTATCGTGGAGATTTACGGTCCGGAGTCCAGTGGTAAGACGACGGTTGCGCTTCATATGGTAGCAGAAGTGCAGAAGCAGGGTGGTATCGCAGGGTTTATTGATGCGGAGCACGCACTTGATCCGATTTATGCAAAGAATATTGGAGTAAATATTGATGAGCTTTATATTTCCCAGCCGGACAGTGGAGAGCAGGCGATGGAAATTACAGAGACGATGGTACGTTCCGGAGCAGTGGATATTGTAATTGTGGACTCGGTGGCTGCTTTGGTTCCAAAACAGGAGATTGACGGTGAAATGGGAGATTCTCATGTGGGATTGCAGGCCCGCTTGATGAGCCAGGCACTTCGTAAATTGACAAGTGTAATTAACAAATCAAACTGTACCGTTATCTTTATCAACCAGCTTCGTGAGAAGATTGGTGTCATGTTTGGTAATCCGGAGACGACAACCGGTGGTCGTGCACTGAAGTTTTATGCTTCTGTTCGTCTGGACGTAAGAAGAATCGAGACATTATCCCAGGGCGGAGAAAAAGTCGGAAACCGTGTTCGCGTAAAAGTAGTAAAGAATAAGGTGGCACCGCCATTCCAGGAAGCAGAATTTGATATCATGTTTGGTAAAGGAATTTCGCGCGAGGGAGACTTACTTGACTTGGCAGCGAAGAATGACATTATTATTAAAAGCGGAGCGTGGTATTCCTATCATGGAGAGAAGATCGGACAGGGCCGTGAGAATGCGAAGAAGTATTTGACGGAACATCCGGATGTCTTTGCTGAAGTTGATACAGCAGTCCGTGCGAAGTGTCTGCCGAATGCATCGGAGGAAGAAGAAACAGCAGAGGAAGAGAAAAAAACACCGGCAAAGAAAACAGCCAAAAAGGATGAGTAATCAATGAATCAGAAAGAGCCGATGGAAAAGGCGGCGAAAGAGCCGGAAGAAGTAAGAAAGGCAAAAGAAAAGGCTATGCGTCTGCTTTTGCAGCAGGACAGGACGGAGAAGGAATTAAGAGACCGTTTGTACCGTGCCGGCTTTTCGGAAACGGCATCCGAAGCAGCGATGCAGTACGTATCTGGGTTTGGTTATCTGGATGACAGGCGCTATGCGGAAAATTACATTTCTTTTCATAAAGGAAGAAGAAGCCGCAAGGAGATTTCGTTTAAATTAAAAAACAAAGGAGTTCCACCGGAAATACTTTCCATGGCGATGGAAGGATACGAGATAGAAGACGAATCCGCTGCCATTGAGCACTTGATTCAAAAAAAGATAAAAGGACAGAGATTGTCCGATATGGAGTATACACAGTTGAATAAAATAACCGCTTATCTGGCGAGGAAAGGTTTTTCCTTTCCCGTCATTTCGCGGGTAATGAGAGAAATGAAAGAAAGAGAAAGCAGCTAAAATGGCGGGTGCAAAGCACTTCGGTAAGTTTTGGTTGCTTTTTTAACCTCCTTTGTGTATAATGTAGTACATATGAGATTTTGGGTGAACTATGCCCATTTTAATTGTTGTGCCATAAAGGCAGATTGGAGTTTGACATGAAGTACTTTGGAACGGATGGATTTCGCGGAGAAGCCAATGTGACTTTGAATGTGGAACATGCATACAAAGTTGGCCGCTTTTTGGGAAATTATTTTCAGAAAGAAGACCATAAGGTACGTGTGGTAATCGGAAAAGATACCAGATTATCCGGCTATATGTTTGAAACTGCACTGGCAAGTGGATTGACAGCAAGCGGTGCGGACGTATATGAATTGCATGTAACTACGACGCCGAGTGTGTCATATCTGGTGCGAAAAGAGAACTTTGATTGTGGAATTATGATTTCGGCAAGCCACAATCCATATTTTGATAACGGTATTAAGGTAATCAATGGCAAAGGTCATAAGTTAGAGCCGGAGATTGAAGAACAGATTGAGAAGTATATCGATGGTGAAAGCGAAGAAATTCCGATGGCGAAACGTGAGGCAATTGGCCGCTGTTTCGATTACACAAAGGGAAGAGACGAGTATATCGAGTATTTGAAAGATTTGGTGAAAGAACCGTTTGATGGAAAAACGGTTGCGTTGGATTTGGCAAATGGATCCGCTTCTATGATTGCAAAAGAAATCTTTGAATCAATGGGTGCGCAGGTAATTGCCCGCCATGATGAACCAAACGGTACTAATATTAACCGTGAGTGTGGTTCCACTCATATCGAAGTCCTTCAGGCATTGGTTTATGATACCGGTGCGGATATCGGATTCGCTTATGATGGTGATGCAGACCGTTGTCTTGCCGTTGATGATGATGGCAAGGTGATTGATGGTGACCACATTTTGTATCTTTGTGGCAAATACCTCAAAGAGCAGGGCAAGTTAAAGGACGATACCGTAGTTACGACAGTTATGTCAAACATGGGATTGTACAAGGCTTTTGATAAACTGGGGATTCATTATGAGCAGACAGCCGTTGGTGATAAGTATGTCTGTGAGAACATGATGGCAAACGGCTATGTGATTGGCGGTGAACAGTCCGGTCATATCATATTCAAGGAGCATGCAGTAACCGGAGACGGTATTCTGACATCTCTTATGATTATGGAAGCATGGCTTCATTATGGAAAGCCGATGTCGATGCTGACAGGCGATCTGGTGATTTATCCACAGCTTTTGGAAAATGTCAAAGTAAAGGATAAAGTAGCAGCAAGAGAAGACGAAGATGTACAGAAGGCTGCGAAAGAAGTAACGGAAAGCCTTGGAGATGCCGGACGGCTTTTGCTTCGCGAGAGCGGTACGGAGCCATTGATTCGTGTTATGGTAGAAGCTGAGACCGATGAGATGTGCAGGGAAAATGTGGATAAGATTGTTAAAGTTTTACATGAAAAAGGTCATGTACCAGATTAATAGAAAGAAACAAAATAAAGGAGAGTAACGAATGAAAGGTGCGTTTTACACAGGACAGTACCGCAATGTGTTCGCGGAACTTGGGCATTCACAGAAGGAAATTGATCAAAAACTCAAAGATGCTTTCCATACCGTATTTTATGGTCCGGATGATGAGAAATTCTATTTTGAAGCTGGCGACGATATGGGATATTTTGAAGATACCGGTAATTTCGATGCCCGTACAGAGGGTATGTCATATGCTATGATGATGTGTGTACAGATGGACATGAAAAATGAGTTTGACCGTGTTTGGAAATGGGCAAGAACTTATATGTACATGGAAGATGGTTATAATAAAGGATATTTTGCATGGTCATGCAAGACGACCGGTGAAAAGAATGATTTAGGACCGGCGCCGGATGGAGAAGAATTTTTTGCAATGGCATTGTTCTTTGCCTCCCACCGCTGGGGTGACGGCGAAGGCATTTTCAATTACTCACAGGAAGCAAGAAACATTTTAAGTGCTTGTATCCACAACGGTGAGAAAGAGCCGGGAGATCCGATTATGGAGCCGGAGAATTATTTGATTCGATTCATTCCGAGCCGCAAGTTCAGTGATCCATCCTATCATTGTGCTCATTTTTATGAGTTATTCAGTATGTGGGCAAATGAAGAAGACCGTCCATTCTGGAAAAAGGCAGCAAAGGCAAGTCGTGAGTATTTGAAAAAAGCGTGTCATAAAGACACCGGACTGGCTGCTGAGTATGCTTACTATGATGGAACACCATACGAGAAAGAGCAGGATGTCTTTGGTGGACGCCATGACTGGTATTACAGCGATTCTTACCGTGTTATTGCAAACATCGGTCTTGATTACGAGTGGTTTGCAGCAGATGAGTGGAATGTTGAGAATAATAATAAAGTGCAGAAATTCTTCTGTGAAACGCACAAAGATGAAGAATTTAAAATATACGAGATTGACGGTACGGTGATTGAACAACCGGCACTGCATCCGGTAGCTATGATTGCTACGAATGCACAGGCGTCTCTGGCTGCAAACGGACCTTATGCGAAAGAATGTGTAGAGCGTTTCTGGAATACACCGCTTCGTAAAGGTGAGAGAAGATATTATGATAATTGTCTGTATTTGTTTGCATTGTTAGCATTAAGTGGAAATTATCGAATTTATTAAGGAAAGAAAATTGGAGGAAAACAAAATGAGTTACACAGTAGAAAATTTAGAAAAGAGCATGGCAAAAATCACCATTACCGTAGATGCAGATGCATTTGAAGAGGCAATGGTAAAATCTTATAACAAAAACAAGAAAAACATCAGCATTCAGGGCTTTCGTAAAGGTAAAGCACCACGTAAAATGGTAGAGAAACTTTACGGACCGGAAGTTTTTTATGAAGATGCAGCAAACTTTGCAATTCCGGATGCTTACGAAGAAGCAGCAAAAGAGAGTGGCTTGGAAATCGTATCTCGTCCGGAAATTGATGTTGTAGAAATCGAAAAAGGGAAAGATTTCATATTTACAGCAACCGTAGCCGTAAAACCGGAAGTTACTCTTGGTGACTACAAAGGAATCGAAGTAGAGAAGAAAACGGTAAAAGTTATGGCGGCTGATGTCAATGCAGAAATCGACAAAGTACGTGAGCAGAACAGCCGTATGATTACTGTTGAAAACCGCGGTATTAAAAAAGACGATACAGCAGTCATCGACTTTGAAGGTTTTGTAGATGGTGAGCCATTCCAGGGCGGCAAAGGCGAGGATTACTCTTTGGTAATCGGAAGTCACTCATTTATTGATACATTCGAAGACCAGTTAGTTGGTAAAAAAGCTGGCGAGGAAGTTGATGTAAATGTAACTTTCCCGGAAGAGTATCATGAAGCTTCTTTGAAAGGTAAACCGGCACTTTTCAAAGTTACAGTAAAAGAGATTAAGAAGAAAGAACTTCCAAAACTGGATGATGAATTTGCCAGCGAAGTTTCTGAATTTGAGACACTCAAAGAGTATAAAGCAAGTGTTAAGAAAAACTTGACAGAGCGCAGAAAAGAAGAAGCAAAGAGAGAAAAAGAAAACGAAGTAGTAGAAAAAGTAGTAGAAAATATTACAGTAGAACTGCCTGAACCAATGGTTGATGAGCAGACACAGCAGATGATTCAGGAGTTTGCTGGAAGATTGTCAAGTCAGGGTCTTTCCTTTGACCAGTACATGCAGATGACTGGCATGACAGTAGATGCATTGATGGGACAGATGAAACCGGAAGCTGAGAAGAGAATCCGTACTCGTCTTGCTCTTGAAGCAATTGTTGACGCTGAGAAAATCAAAGCAACAGCAAAAGACATTGACAAAGAAATCGAGAACATGGCAAACATGTATCAGATGGAAGTGGACAAGATTAAAGAAATGATTGGCGATGCTGAAAAAGAGCAGATTGGTAAAGATCTTGCTGTTCAGAAGGCAGTTGACTTTGTTGTGAAAAATGCAGTAGAAGTAGAGCCTGCAGAAGAAGACAAAGAAGAGAAATAATCAATTCAAAAAGAATGGAGGTATCTCGCAATGGCATTAGTACCTTACGTGATTGAACAGACAAGTCGTGGCGGTGAACGTTCTTATGACATTTATTCACGCCTTTTAAAAGAAAGAATTATTTTCCTCGCAGACGAGGTAAATGATCAGACCGCAAGTTTGGTTGTTGCACAGCTTTTGTTTTTGGAATCGGAAGATCCGAACAAGGACATTCAGCTGTATATCAACAGTCCGGGTGGTTCTGTAACAGCCGGTATGGCAATTTACGATACAATGAATTATATCAAATGTGATGTATCTACAATCTGTATCGGTATGGCAGCCAGTATGGGAGCATTTTTGTTATCCAGTGGTGCCAAGGGCAAACGTTTAGCTCTTCCGAATGCAGAGGTGATGATTCACCAGCCTTCCGGTGGGGCAAAAGGACAGGCAACTGAAATTCAGATTGTTGCTGAAAATATCTTAAAGACGAAGAAAAAGTTAAACGAGATTTTAGCAGCAAATACCGGACAGTCAGTAGAGAAGATTGCAGAAGATACAGAGCGCGATAATTTCATGAGCGCAGAAGAAGCAAAAGCTCTGACAGCAGGTGAAGGTTCTAAATTCCGTGAAATGGTTGGTCTGGAAACTCCAGATGATTACACTGTAATCTATCATTGTACCGATCCAAAACCATACTTTGACTCGGTAGCAACCTATGCTTGTCTGTTCCCAATGTCTCAGGCAATGGTTGATGAACTGGGCGGCGCTGATGGTGTTCGTGCAATGGACAACACTACAATGTGGTATAATGGTCCATACACTATGACTACATACGTTCAGAACA
>OGUK01002206.1_pt1 | contig 11062 bp, 9 predicted proteins | sample 1553151 | NCBI WGS metagenome assembly OGUK01 (sample SAMEA2580208, study PRJEB22360) | human gut metagenome | biome: human gut; feature: human-associated habitat; material: faeces | place: Denmark | collected 2008/2010
CGCTTATCGTTTTCTAAGTTAGTATCTACCACTTGTCCGTTATCATCTACTCCAATAAGCAAATATCCTCCGTCTGCATTGGCAAAAGCACATATTTCTTCTGTCAGTTCACGAACCTTTGAAGGAACACGAACCTTAAATTCCACATTGTAGCCTTCTCCACTATCAATGAGTGATTGTATGTTTTCTGTGTTTAACATGAACTTTTATAATAGTGCCACAAAAATAGTTATTTGTTACGATTGTAAGTTGTTAGTTTCATTTTATTTATGGCAAAACATTCCTCTTTTCGCTTTTATCAATACTGCATTTATTGAACAAACCCAGTCTTTGAGCGAAGTTGACAGCTTCAATCGAATTGTTAGCTTTTAATTTTTGTAATATATTCTGTCTATGACTATTCACTGTATTGATACTAACTTTCAATGTTTCTGCTATCTCTTTACTTAATAAGCCTTTCTTCATAAATCGTAAAACTTCTAATTCCCGGTTTGTCAAAGGTTCATCCAGTGTATCAGATAAATCTATAAATATCTGTTCTCCAGTTTTAAAGTTATATAGGTGGCTTTTAATAATTTCCGATTCATGGCTTGCATCAACATCAATAACCGATAGCATAAGCCAAATATTTCCTGATTTATCTAACTCAAGAACTTGTTCTTGCTCTATTATGCGTATATATTCACCCCGTATATTTCTTATCCTCATTTCATGAATGGCTTTGTAGCTCTTTTTTTCTTCATTGGAGAATGAACGCAATATCGAATAGATTTTTTTTCTTACAAGTAACCCATAATCTATATCGTCCGGATGTATAACCTCAGTAACCGGCTGGTGTCCGTGAATAAACAACCTACGGGAGTCAAGTCCATATAGTTTGGGAATATTATCAGAAACAAAAATGAATTTATTAGTGTAGCAATCAAATACCAATACGATACTATGTGTAACTTCTGAAAGTTTAATCCAGTCATTTTTCCTCTTTTCAAGAATGGAATAATCAATTTCATCAAACTCTATGCTTGATGTTGGCAGTATATTTATGACTTTCTTTTCTATTTCACTAATTATCATGCTTGCTATGACGTTTATTGTTAAATAGTTAGGTTACATCTCATTATAAATGACTATTGTCTTTAGAGTATCTTACATCTAACTTTGCACAAAGTTAATAAAAAGAGCATAAGTGTAAGATAAATAGATGTTTAATGTTTTAATTATTCCTGTATGATAAAAAAGATTTGTTTAGTGACACGGAGAGGTAAAAGAGTTATGGGGCGCAAAGTTGTAGTGACGTCAGTATTTGAAACTGACATTGAAAATATTTGGCGCAAGATTCAAGATATTGAAACGCTAAGGGATATTTGTAAACCCAAAGCAAGTTTTATATCTTATGGCAATATTCCTCCTGTTTGGAAAGAGGGGGAAACATTTTATTTTAAGATGTTTCTTCATCGATTTATTTCTATTGGAAAACATACAATAAACATAATTAAGATAGATAAAGAAGCAAGAGAAATAGTTTCAAATGCAGTTTATGGGTTAAGCCCATAGATTTCACATCTGACTTGTCTCCCCGCCTACGCGCCCTTTACACCCAGTAAATCCGGACAACGCTTGCCACCTACGTATTACCGCGGCTGCTGGCACGTAGTTAGCCGTGGCTTATTCTAGAGGTACAGTCTTCTGCTCTTCCCTCTTAAAAGAAGTTTACAACCCGAAAGCCTTCTTCCTTCACGCGGCGTTGCTGGGTCAGGCTTGCGCCCATTGCCCAATATTCCCCACTGCTGCCTCCCGTAGGAGTCTGGGCCGTATCTCAGTCCCAATGTGGCCGGTCAACCTCTCAGTCCGGCTACTGATCGTCGCCTTGGTGGGCCGTTACCTCACCAACTAGCTAATCAGACGCGAGGCCATCTTTCAGCGATAAATCTTTGACATTCAGATGATGCCACCCAAATGTATCATGCGGTATTAGCAGTCGTTTCCAACTGTTGTCCCCCTCTGAAAGGCAGGTTCCTCACGCGTTACTCACCCGTCCGCCACTGTCCTCTGCTTCACTTGGACGAATCCTCGATCCACAGATTCTCGTTCGACTTGCATGTGTTAAGCACGCCGCCAGCGTTCGTCCTGAGCCAGGATCAAACTCTCAATAAAATGGTATTTCAACAGCTCTCGCTGTTCAAACCTTTATCGAGCTATTTGTCATAGCTTGCAAAACTTTTTATCCTTGCCCCTCCGTGTAATTGACTAAACCACTTCAGAGCAAGCTCGATGTCTTTTCAGACACCTCATATCTGGTGCTTCTTTGTTCTTCGTTGTTTAATTTACAAGGTACACGCTCCAACCGCGGAACGAATTTTAGATTACCACATCTTCCCGACCTTGTCAACACTTTTTTTGTGTTTCTGCAATTTTTCTTCACTCACGACGGAGGAAGGAAAACCGTTGTCGGAAAGCCGTCCGCTTTTCGCGAACAGGTCGTATCTTAGCACGCCGCCGGAGCTTTTGCAAGTCTTAATTTTGTATTTTTCGTTTTTCGGTCAAACGGCACAATCAGAGCCGCTTATGTCCGTCATAACTGCTAAAAATAGCAGGAGAGAGGCGGGCAAAGCCCTCCTCCCTCCGAATATTTGACGGCTTTAGCCGTTGCAGCCGACGCCGAGCATCTGGCACAGCAGCGCAAGCAGAGCAGCACAATTCATAGCGCGTGAGCCTCCTTATCGGTAGTTTCGTCTTGATCAAGGACGCCGTCTATGATACCGCGCAGGCGGGCAGAATGCAAATGCAATGTCTTCCAGCGTTTTTTCTTGTCAGGAAAAGCGGCGCGTGCTATACTATATATTTATTATGAGACCCGCCATTTCATCGACTGCCAAAGGAGCGAAGAGATGAATCCCAAACACACCTTAAAGGAATATGCCGACGCGCTCACGCGCGCCGGACTTTTGACCGCAACCACGCTGACGCCCGCTGCGGAGAATGCCGTCATCGACTGTCTGAGCTACGACACGCGCAGCCTGCACGGCACCTCGCTGTTTCTCTGCAAGGGCGCACACTTCAAAGCGGAGTACCTCTCTGCGGCGCTCGCGCAGGGCGCGGCCGCCTATGTCGCCGAAAAGCCCTACCCCGTGGACGCGCCGCAGCTGCTTGTGAGCGATATCCGCTATGCGATGGTCGTACTCGGCCAACTCTTCTACGATCATGTGACCGACAAGCTCACGAGCGTCGGCATCACGGGCACCAAGGGCAAGAGCACGACCGCCTACTACGTCCGCTCCATCCTCAATGACTGGCTCACGAGCGAGGGCAAGCCCCCATGCGCCATTCTCTCCTCCATCGACAATTATGACGGCGTCATCACCGAGGAGTCGCACATCACGACGCCCGAGGTGCTGGAGCTCTATCAGCATTTTCAGAACGCATACGATTCCGGCATTTCCCATCTGGTGATGGAGGTCTCCTCGCAGGCGCTCAAGGTCGGGCGCGTGCGCGGAATGACCTTTGACGTGGGCGCGTTCCTGAACATCGGCACCGACCACATCAGTCCCATCGAGCACCCGGATTTCGCGGATTACTACGCCTCGAAGCTGAAGCTCTTCGACAGCTGCCGCGTCGGCTGCGTCAACACCGACGCCGACCACGCCGCGGAGACCGTCGCCTACGCGAGGTCGAGCGGCTGCGAACTCATCACCTTCGGCAGCCACGCAAGCGACACGGTCTTTTGCGAACGGGTCGAAAAGCGCGCCGACGGACTGTATTTCACCGTGCGCTCGCCGAAGTACAACGGTGAATTTTCCATCACGATGCCGGGCCTGTTCAATGTCTCCAACGCGCTCGCCGCGATGGCGATCTCCATGGCGCTCGGCGTGCCGGAGGAATTTGTCCGCTCGGGTCTGCGCAAGGCGCGGGCGAACGGACGGATGCAGGTCTACGAAAGCCGTGACAAAAGGGTGACCGTCATCGTGGACTACGCGCACAACCGCATGAGCTTCGACGCGCTCTACCGCTCGACAAGGGTGGAGTATCCCGGCAAGGAGATGATCTCCGTGTTCGGCTGCCCCGGCTCGCACGCGCTCCAGCGCCGCCGCGACCTCGGCGAGCTGAGCGGCGAGAACTGCGCCTTCGTTTACATCACGGAGGAGGACTCCGGCGAGGAGCCGTTCGCGCAGATCGCCGCCGACATCGAAAAGCACGTCAAATGCCCGCACCTCGTCTGCGAGGACCGCGCCGAATGTATCCGCCGCGCCATTCTCGACCATCCCGAGCCGCACGTCATCCTGCTCACAGGCAAGGGCGAGGAGACAACCATGAAGCGCGGCAGAGAGTTCGTCCCCTTTCCGAGCGACGTGGAGCTGACCCTCAAATATCTGGCAGAATATGACGAAAAGGAAGCGAAGGCATGAAGAAAAAGGACTTTCTGCCCATCATTCTCGGCAGCGACGAGAACGCCTACGGCACGGCGCGTCTCTTCCGCGAGGCGTACCCCGAGGTCACGCCGCTGCTCGTGTGCACCGCGCAGCTCATTCCCACGCGGCACTCGCGTCTTTTTGACTGCCGCATCATCGCCGGCTTTGAGCGCGAGGAGGTCTTTCCCGACGCGCTGCTCGGCGTACTGCGCGAGTGCTCCAAGGACTACGAAAAGCTGCTCGTCATCCCCTGCTCAGACTATTATACCGGCCTGCTCTGCCGCCATTATGACCACTTCGAGGGGCTGATCGCGAACCGCTTCATCCCCGAGCAGCTGCTCGAGACCTTCGACACCAAGGATCGGTTCTACGCGCTCTGCGAGCAGTACGGCATGGACTATCCCAAGACCGTCATCGCCGCGCCCGACGAGCGCATCGAGGTCGCCGACCGTCTGCCGTTCGACTTCCCCATCGTCGTCAAGCCGGAAAACTCCAACGCGCTCGACTACCTGCGCTGCCACTTTGAGGGGCGGAAGAAGGTCTTTTTCTTCGACACCAGGGAGGAATACCTCACGATGGTGCACAGCATGAACGGCTCCGACTATCGCGGCAAGCTCATCCTTCAGGAGTTTATCCCCGGCGGGGACGACGCCATGCGTGTGCTCAACAGCTACTCCGACACGGACGGAACGGTGCGCGCGATGTGCCTCGGCCAGCCGGTGCTCGAATACTACGACCCCAAGAGCGCCGGCAACTACGCCGCCATCCTCTCGCGCGGCGACACGCTGCTCTACGATAAAATGCAGCGTTTTTTGCAGGCCATCGGCTACGTCGGCTTCTCCAACATCGACATGAAGTACGACAGCCGCACAGGGCGCTATGTTCTCTTTGAAATCAACCCGCGGCTGGGCCGTTCGAGCTTCTTCTGCCGCGCGGCGGGCATCAACATGATGAAGCTGCTCACCGAGGATGTGGTCTACGGCCGCCGTGGGAAGTGCATCTACAACGAAACGACCGCGCTGTGGTCCAACGTCCCGCGCGGCATCCTGACGAGGTACGTCACCTCCCCCGCCCTGCGCGAGGAGATGAAGCAATACAAAGCCCTGCACACGCTTTGGTGCGGCGGCGACCTCGCCCCCGCGCGCGTGTACCGGCTGGCAAGGTATTACGCCGCACAGTACAAGAACTTTGCGCACTATTATTTTGATAAGAGCAAAGAGAAATAACGCAGAAGCGCCGGCACGAAGCCGGCGCTTTTCCTATTTCACAATGTCGTAAAGCTCCCGCAGGTCGCGGATCTCGTAGTCCACGCGGAGCGCTTTGGGCTTCGGCGCTTTCTTCGGATTGAACCAGCAGCACGGAAGCCCATAATTGTTCGCGCCCTGAATGTCGCTCGTGAGCGAATCGCCGATGACCATGCAATTCTCCCGCGTGATGCCGTCGATGTGGGCGAACACATAGTCAAAGTATTCCACGGACGGCTTCGCCGCACCCGCGGTCTCGGAGATGAACGCCTCCTCAACGTAGGGCGCGAGCGCCGACCGCCCCAGCCGCCCGCGCTGGACGGCTTCGACCGCGTTGGTGATGAGATGGATATGGTGTGTTTCGCGCAGCTTGGCAACGACCTCCGCGGCATGTGGCATAAGATAGGTCGCATTGCTCAAGCTCGCCAGATGGACGCGGTTGCACGCTGTTGGATCGAGGCCGCGAATGCCCTCGGCGGCAAAGAAGGTGCGAAAGCGCTCGAGCACCGTTTCGTCCTTCGTCAGCTCCCCGCGGTCGAACCTTTCCCATGTCGCGTTGTTGATGACCTCGTAGCGGTCGAAAAGCTCCTGCGAAAAGGGCAGACCGAAGGCGTCGCACACGGCGCGGAAGGCGTGGACATTGGCCTCATCGAAGTCAAAGAGCGTGTTGTCGGCGTCGAAGAGCAGATAGGGATAACGTGTCATAGACGGGTCTCCTTTGATTTTTTGCCATGATACCACACTCTTTTGCGTTTCGCAATCAAATTTCCCCCGCCGTGCGCATAGAGTAAGAGGAATGGAAAGGGGGACGCCTATGGAAAAAACGATCGCCGTGCTCGGCGGGGACCGGCGCATGGCGCTGCTCGCGCGTCTGCTCGCGGAGGACGGCCATCCGGTGCAGACATGGGGACTCGCCGCCTTCGGCATGGAGGACACGGCGTTGGAGGAAGCGGCGCAAGCCGACCGCGTCGTGCTGCCCGTGCCGCTCTCGCGCGGGAAAAATCTCAACTGCACCGCCGCGGCGCTGCCGCTGTGCGGATTGTTCGCGCTGCTGCGTCCGGAGCAGCGCCTCTACGCCGGCGGCGTGAAGGCCGCCGACCGCGAGGCCGCGGCGGAATACGGTCTGACATTGACGGACTATCTCTCCCGTGAGGAGCTGGCGGTGCGCAACGGCGTGCCGACGGCGGAGGGCGCCATCGAGGCGGCGATGGCCGCGACGGACGTGACGCTCTGCGGCACGCCGTGTCTGGTCATCGGCTTCGGGCGCATCGGCAAGCTGCTCGCCCACCGTCTGCGGGGGCTGGGCGCGGAGGTCACGGTCAGCGCACGGCGGCTGGACGATCTCGCGTGGATCGACGCCTTCGGCTACCGCGGTCTCCGCACGAACCGTCTCGCCGGACGGCTCGGGAGCTTCCGCATCGTCTTCAACACCGTGCCGAACATGGTACTCACAGAGGAACTGCTGCGCGATCTGCCGCGCGAGTGCGTGCTGCTCGAACTGGCATCGCAGCCCGGCTTCGACCGTGCGGCGGCGGAAGCGCGCGGGCTGAAGTGCATCGCTGCGCCGGGACTTCCCGGCAGGGCCGCGCCGGAGACCGCGGCGCGCGCCATCAAGCTGACCTTGGAAAAAATATGGGAGGAAGAAGCATGAGAACCGAACGCATCGGATTTGCCCTCTGCGGCTCATTCTGCAATCACCCGAAAATTTTGATGCTCTTTGAGGAAATGGCAGAGAGCTTTGAGCTGGTCCCCATTCTCTCCGAAAACACGGCGCGGTACGACACCCGCTTCGGGCTGGCCGACGATCTCATCGCGCGCGTGGAGCGCGCGGCGGGGCGTCCCGCCATCCGCACCATCGTGGAGGCCGAGCCGTTCGGCCCGCAAAACCTGGCCGATGTCCTCGTCATCGCGCCCTGTACAGGCAACACCCTTGCCAAGCTCGCCCACGGCATCACCGACGGGCCGGTGACGATGGCGGCAAAATCCCATCTGCGCAACGGCAAGCCCGTGGTCGTCGCGCTGGCGACGAACGACGGTCTGAGCGCGAGCGCGCCGAATCTCGCCGCGCTCCTCAACCGGAAGAACTACTACTTCGTTCCCTTCGGGCAGGACGACCCGCAGGGGAAGCCCACCTCGCTCATCGCTGACTTTTCACAGCTCGTGCCGACCGTCGACGCGGCGCTGCGCGGCGTACAGCTCCAGCCGCTGCTGGTAAAATAGGCGCAAAAAACGACCGCATGAGCGGTCGTTTTTTCATTCCTGTAAAATGCTCAGATAATCCGCGACGCTGCCGAGGACAAATGTCGGCTGCACCGCGCTGCCGGCGAGGTCTGTCTCCTTCGTCTCGCCCGAGAGGACGAGCACCGTGTCGATACCCGCGTTCACGCCGCAGGCAATGTCGGTGTAGAGCCGGTCGCCGAGCAGCACCGTCTCCTCTGCGGAAAAGCCGCCGCGCGCCATCGCAAGGCGCGCCCTATCGGGCCGCGGCGTGGCGCTGCGGCACGCAGACATAGGGCCGCCGTCCGGTCGCGCGAAAAAGCATCTCGCACACGCTGCCGCAGTCCGGCACAAAGCCGTACCACGTCGGGCAGACCCAGTCGGGATTGGTGGCAAGGTAGTCCGCGCCGCGGTTCAGGAGAATGCAGGCGTCCTCTAACTTCTGAAAGGTCAGCTCGGTGTCGAAGCCCATCACCAGGGCGTCCACCGCCGCGTCGCGGTCGTCCGTCAGGCGCAGTCCCGCCTGCGTGAGCTGCCGCTTCATCGACTGCGTGCCGCAGACGTAGAGGAGCCTTTCCGCCATGCCCTGTGCGCGCAGATGCGCGATGAGCGCGTCCACGCTCGTAAGGAAGTCGGAGGTCTCCGCCTCCACGCCGAGGCGGCGCAGCTTCTCCACATAGCTCTCCGCCCCGCGGGAGGAGTTGTTCGTCAGAAAGCGGTACGTCCCGCCGCGCGAGCGGATCGCGCGCAGGAAGTCCGCCGCGCCGTCAAAGAGTCGTTCGTCCAGATAGAGCGTTCCGTCCAGATCGAGCAGGAAGAGCCGCTTGGCGCGGAGCCGTGCAAGGTCGGGCATGGCTCAGGCCTTCTTTTTGCCGTCGATGGCGATGAAGAAGAAGGAGCTGACAGCCAGCAGGAACGGATAGAACAGATTCGGAATGATCTCAAACGCGGAGACCTGATACCCCAGCTCGTGCGCCGCGGCGATGGCGACGAGCATCTGCGCGCCGTAGGGGATGATGCCCTGGAAGATGCAGGAGAAGGTATCGAGGATCGACGCCGCCTTGCGCGGTGTGATGTCGTATTCCTCGCTCATTTCCTTTGCGATGGGATTCGCCATCACGATGGCGACGGTGTTGTTCGCGGTGGCGATGTCCATCGCGCCGACGAGCAGGCCCATGCCGATCTGTCCGCCGCGCTTGCCGCGAAACGCTTTTCTGATCCAGCCCAGCAGCGCCTCAAAGCCGCCGTACTCGCGGATGAGGGCGCAGATGGCGGAGACGAGGATGGCGACCATCGACGTTTCAAACATACCGGCGGCGCCGCTGCCCATGTTCTCCAGCAGCGCCTTGACCGCAAGCACGCCCGTCTGTCCGGTCGCGCCGGTGGCAAGCACGATAACGGACCCGGACACAATGCCGATGAGCAGCACCACGAACACGTTGATGCCGATGATGCCGCCGACGAGCACCAGCACATAGGGGATGATCTGGATCAGGTGATAGCCGGGGATCTCCGCCGGGACGACGTCGGCGTTCAGCGTCAGCACGAGGATGAGCACGAGCGTCGCAAGCGCCGCGGGCAGAGCGATGTGGAAGTTCTCGCGGAACTTATCCTTCATCGCGCAGCCCTGCCCGTTGCAGGCGGCGATGGTGGTGTCGGAAATGAAGCTCAGATTGTCGCCGAACATCGCTCCGCCCATGACCGAGCCGATGCACAGCGGCAGGGGATAGCCGCTTGCCGCGGCAATGGGGATGGCGATGGGCGTGATGAGCGTGATGGTGCCGACGCTCGTGCCCATGGCGGTGGAGACGAAGCAGCTGACGACGAACAGCACCGCCACGGCGAACCTGGACGGGATGATCGAGAGCATGAAATACGCCACGCTCTCCGCGCTCGAGCGGCCCACCACGCCGACGAAGATACCGGCGGCAAGGAAGATGAGCAGCATCGTCACGATGTTCTTATCGCCGATGCCCTGTCCCATCAGCGTGAGCTTGTCGTCAAAGCTCAGCGCGCGGTTCTGGCAGCACGCCGCCAGCAGCGCGACAAGAAAGATGACTACAATAGGGATGGAATAAAAGCCCATCGGGATCTTGAGCACATACTCAAAGATAAGTCCCAGCCCCAGGTAAAGGAGCAGGAACTCAAGGATCGGCAGCAGCGCTGCGGGATTGGCTTTCTTCTGCATAGTGATTTTTTCCTTCCTGATTTTCTCTCTCGTATTCTTAACACACCCGTGTGCGAAAACGGCGGCTCACTCCGCCCAGCGGAAGCTCTCGCGGCCCGCGCCGAGCTGAAAATGGTATTTGACGATGCCGAGGTCCACATGGCTGTAGCTGCCGCCCTGGCTCTCTGCCCGAACGGTGTCGTCCGGCAGGAGCGTGAAGCGGAAGCGCTGCTGGTTCATCGCCGTGGGCGCGAGCAGCGCCGCCTTGAGGCCGCGGCTGAACCACTCGGGCAGCGCGCGGTCGGCGCGGTACACCTCGCGCATCGGACGACTCTCGTGCGCCTCGCCCTGCTCGGCCCCATAGCCGAACGCGATCACACACACGAGCCGCTCATCCGGTGCGAGCACATAGCTCCTGCGCGCGACCGCTTTTGAAAAGGTCAGACCCACCCAGCAGGTATTGAGCCCCAGCGTCTGCGCGAGCAGCACAAGGCGTTCGCCGAACCAGCCGGCGCGCTCGTCAAGATCCTTTGCGCGTTTTCCGGCAAGCACGATGTAGTTGCACACGCCGCGGAATTTCCCGTAGTGCGCAAAAAAGCCGCGGAACGCCATCGGCTCATTCATCACGAGCTGGATGTGCAGTCCGCCCTCGGCGTTGCACGCGCGGATCTCCGCGCGCAGCGCGTTCACGATCGCCGGCTCGACCGGCTTTGTCAAATAGGTACGCACGCTGTGGCGTGCGGAGATCGCCTCCTGCACGGTCATGGAATTTCCCTCCTGTTCCCATATTCCGATCAATTGAACATTTATTGTATCACAGGAATTTTAGAAAGAACAGCCATATTTTGAACTTTTTTCAATTTTTTGCCTCTCGGGGACGAAAAAAGGAGGCCGCCGCGTCCGCGGCAGCCTCCTGCGTCAGTCTTGGGTTTTCGCCGCCGCCTTGACAGGCAGCATGAACTGCATGGAAAAGATGCCGCCCCGTGCGCGGAACTCGCACAGTCCGCCGCGCCGCTCGGCGATCGTCT
>OGUK01002209.1_pt1 | contig 11049 bp, 8 predicted proteins | sample 1553151 | NCBI WGS metagenome assembly OGUK01 (sample SAMEA2580208, study PRJEB22360) | human gut metagenome | biome: human gut; feature: human-associated habitat; material: faeces | place: Denmark | collected 2008/2010
AAAATTGCTACAATGGCGGGCGCTGATTGCGCTGACCGCTGTCAGCCATCGGTCTGCTAGTCGTTCCCCTTGCATCTCGAGGCTGTAGACAGCTACGGCATACCCCGCCATTGCTGCGCTTCGTGCCATGTGTAGTGCGAATGCCGTTTTTCCTACGCCGGGACGGGCGGCAATTACCACTAGTTCGCCGTTTTGGAGTCCGGACGTCATGCGGTCCAGGTCTGCCAGTCCGGTAGGGATGCCGGTCACTCCGTTTATGTTGTTGGCAATACGTCCTTCGGCTTCGGTCATGGTGGCGGTCATCAGTTCATCCATGTCCCGCATGTGGTTGTTGTGGCCGAATTCGCCTTCCAGGCGGTCGAGCAGGTTGTGCGCGTCCATCAACGAGTCGTCGATGTCCATCGTTTCGTCTAGCGCGCAGGCGAGTAGTTTGTTGAATCCCAAGATCATTTCGCGTCGTAGATATTTCTCGTGTACGATCTGCGCGTGATATTCGAGGTGGGCGGAAGTCGCCACTTTGCTGCTCAACTGGGTGATGCCGAACGCTCCGCCCGCCTCTTCGAGCTTTCCGCGGTGGGAAAGCTCTTCTTTTACGGTGAGGATGTCTATCTTCATTCCGGCGTGGTACATAGCCAGTATGGCGGCGTAGATCAGTTGGTGGCGCAGGACATAGAACATTTCGGGGCGCAGCTTGTCGGCTATCAGTGGTATAGCTCTCTGCTCTATCAGGCAGGCGCCGATGATGGCTTCTTCTATTTCGGGAGCCTGTGGTGAAACTCTGTTTTCGGTATTCATAATCAGTGTTTGTTTAATCAGTCTTCGTTTAATTGGGATTCGTTTTATCAGTATTCGTTTAGGAAAGCTTTGTTGGATAAATAGCTGGCAGCGTGGAGCAGGTAGTTGATGTTTGTTTGGTGGAAATAATAATCTTCTACCTTGTCGATGGCGAGTTGCTGTTCCTTGTCGCTTAATTTTTTCCATTCGCGTTGCGCTTTGGCGATGTTTTCTTTGGGAAGCTGCGTGATGCTGTGAAACTCATTCCAAAACAGGCGGAACTTCTCGTTGACGGTTTTCTTTTTCTGCTTGCCGCTGTCGGGGGCTCCTACCCATTTGTCGTATTCGACAACACGGATATGCAGGGACGGGTTGTTGGGATGGGGGACGATTTCGATGATCCCCAGGATGGCAAGGGCGTGTATGAACCGGAAGGTTTTTCCGACAGACCAGCGGAAAATGCGGCTCCAGTCGCGGTAGCTGAACATGCTTTCGCCTCTTTTGCACAGGTAGTCTTTGTGCTGCCGGTTGCTGTATATCGTGTCCGAATAGTTTACTTTCATCAGGATTTTCAGGAGCGCTTCTATTTCTCCGGCTTCTATGTTCGGGTCTTCTATCTGTTGTTGTAGCAGGGCTTTGGGGATAATGAGAAAACCATGTTCCATCATGGCTTGAAAGTTGAAATTGTTCATTGGGTTATCGTTTTAAATTTCTGTAAAGGTACGCCGTTCCTGTGCGATGCGCAAGGGGTGTGGTTCCGTGCGGACGGGTGTGGATGAATAAAGGGTGCCGCGATGCGCAAATCGCTGTTTTTTTCTTCTTTCATGAAGCCGGGGAAGGAGTGGGGATGGAACGGATGCTCTGTTGGTGGTTGGCGGAGCTTCTGTTGGTGGTTGGTGGAGCTTCTGTTTGTGACTGGTGGAGCTTCTGTTGGAGAAAAAACAAAGCCTTCGTTTGGGGGGATTCGAAGGTCTTGTTTGTAGTGAAAAAACGGTCATTTTTGCCGAACGCTTTGTGGAACGCTTTTTTCTTTCTGTAAATAGCTGTATGATTGGTAGTTATCTTCGTTTTGAAAAAAAGTGGTGAACGCAAAGTGGAATACATAATAAACAATAAAAGATAAATGATATATTTAAAAATATATAGATCGATTTTCCTTTTATTTCTTGTCCGTGTTTTCGTTTTCTGTTACGCGCTAAACGTTTGTCGGCAAGTCAATGTGGGGAGGTCCCCAGTGTCGGTAGATGATTAGCTGCATTTCAGGACTGACATCGATTGTTTGGCTGGTGTAATATGCAGCAACCAGTTGTTCGTTCAATGTCTTGTTTGCTTTAATGCGTTTGCGCATTTTTTTGCTGGCGGAAGAAGCGTTTGCCAGATCGGGAAAATACTCCTTCGCCAATTCGGAGAAATACTTGAATCCATTAATGCTGTAGCGTTCGGCAGCTGGTTCATTGTTGTTCATAATTTTTTTATACTTTAAATGGTTAAAATAATATGTTGTTTGAAAAATTGTGCAAATGTATGAAATTTACTTTGATGATTAATGTAAATGTTTTAGTTTTTATTTTTTAGATTTTATGTATGTAAATTTTTGAAGATATATTTTTGTATTTTACTAAAGTAAAATGTGGGAAAAGTAAATATTAATTATTAATTTATTTTTAATGAAAAAGGAAAGTTTTACTTCGTTTATGAAACAAGTGGCTGTTGATTTGCAGCAGAGTGGAAATTTAGGGACTGCTCATGTATACAGAAGTACGTTGAATGCGATTCTTACTTTTCAGGGTTCCGATCGTTTGTCGTTTTGGGAAATCACTCCGGAGTGGCTGAAGCATTTTGAGGGTAGTCTTCGTGCACGTGGGTGTAGTTGGAATACGGTGTCTACGTATCTTCGCACGTTGCGTGCGGTTTACAATCGCGCTGTCGATCTTCGGAAGGCATCATACGTGCCGCATCTTTTTCGATCCGTATATACAGGTACGCGGGCAGACCGCCGCCGGGCACTGGATATGGAGGATATGAAGAAGGTGTTTGCCCGTCTGTTGCAGTCGGACGCTATCACTCCTGCCATGAAGGGTGCGCAGGAGTTGTTCATTCTTATGTTCCTGCTTCGGGGATTGCCTTTTGTCGACCTGGCTTATTTGCGTAAGAGTGATCTGCGGGGAAATGTGATTAGTTATCGTCGTCGTAAAACGGGGCGTCCGTTGTCTGTGACGTTGACGACGGAAGCGATGTTTCTTTTGCAAAAGTATATGAATTGGGAGGAACAGTCGCCTTATTTGTTCCCGATTCTTCATAGTGACGAAGGTTCGCCAAAGGCGTATAGGGAATATCAACTGGCATTGCGCAATTTTAATTATCAGTTGGAATTATTAGGAAAGGCATTGGGACTCAAAGACCGGTTGAGCTCGTACACCGCCCGCCATACCTGGGCTACCCTCGCCCGTGACTATGGAGCCCCGATTTCTGTGATTAGTGCCGGACTGGGGCACACTTCGGAAGAAATGACACGTGTCTATTTGAAAGATTTCGATGTGTCCATGCTCAACCAGGTGAACAGCATAGTCACAAACTTGTCCAGGTGAGATGATAATTTGTAATATAATCCGTTGAAAATTAGCAGATATTGTATTTTTGTTTATCTTTGCAGCATTGTAATCTATTCCGTAATAGAGATTATATTAAAATCTCCTTGTTGTTTTGAACTGTTTCACGCTGCAAAGTAAGCTTATTTATTTATAATAGGAATTATCATAAAGTACATATTTTTATTCATTTTGTACACGTAGTGTGGTTATCCTCATAAACCGGGTAGTTTCCGCTCTGGCAGCGTTCCACCAACTGTTTGGCGGTGCATCCGAAATACAGTTTGCAGTGACGGTTGAAGTTGCTCTGCGAGTCAAATCCCAATTCTTCAACGGCGTCTTTTATACATACTCTCGGTTCGGTCATTTTTTCGAGTATCCTCCGGTTCTTTTGTTTCAGCATCCATTGTTTGGCAGTCATCCCGAACACCTCGTTGAATTTGGAAAAGAAGCGGCTTCTTCCCAGGTTCGACAGTGAGATGAGCTGTTCTATATTATCCACTCTGGTATGGTTGCGCATGACAAAATCCTTGAAGTCCATTTCTTTCCCGATGATGGGGTGAAGCAGGGCTGCAATCTCCCGCTTTTCATAAAATCCGCGCAGGAGAAAGAAGAACTCCCGCTGCATCAGGGTGTGCAGGTGGGCACAGTTCATCCCGTTCCTGATGCAGTGGGTCAGCACTTCGAGGAACGGTGTCAGCGGGTAGTGTATCCCAGTGGGTGCGAAGTCATATTCAATGTGGTCGCATATACCTGATAAAGACTGCAATATGAGCTTGTCACAACTGTTTTCGGGCATGTCGAAAAACATGGAGAGCAGGCTTGAACCGGTTTCTCCGGTTCCCTTCAGCCGGGAAGAACGGGGGATGAGTACCATCTCTCCGGCATGGAACGGCCTGTTGTGGAACTGGTTGCAAGTAATGGTGAAACCGCCCTTCAGGAAGAACAGAAGATAATTCTTGCTTGTATTGTCTTCTTCAAATTCAGTGTTTTTGTCGAACTCCAGATACTTGAATCCGGTTTCAATCGTTGTCATGTAGTTTTGGCATGACAGGTGTTCTTCGATGTACAGCAGTTCGCTTTTCATAAGTTTTGATTCCATGGCAATAACTGTTTTTATTGTTTGGCCTGTTAGTTATCCGTTTGTTTCACAATTGTTTCAGTATCCATGTTTTTAATGAATTATATATCAGAATATTATTTTCCGTTTTGTCTGCCATGATTCATTATTTCATGATACTGAAACGTTGTATGGTTGTTTTATGTAATGCAAATCATTGATAATTAGGTTTTTATTGTCTGTATTCTTTTTGAAATCTCTATTACGGAATAGAGATGCAAGAAAAGCAACAATAAATAATAAGATGACATGAAGAAATATCTATGTTTAATCGGTGTCTTGGGAGTACTCCTTTGCAATACGGCCAACTCTTATGCCCAAAAGGTTGCGGTAAAGACCAATTTGCTTTATGACGCTACTACTACAATGAACCTGGGGCTGGAAATAGGCCTGGGCAAGAAATGGTCTCTCGACTTATCCGGAAATTATAACCCCTGGAAGTTTGATGATGAAACGCGCCTGCGCCACTGGGGCGTGCAGCCGGAACTTCGCTACTGGCTATGTGAGAAATTCAACGGCCATTTTCTGGGTCTGCACGGACATTACGCCAAATACAATGTGGGCGGAATGTCATTCTTGAGTGATAACATGGAGCACCACCGCTATCAGGGACATTTGTGGGGCGGCGGAATATCCTACGGCTACCAGTGGCTGCTCGGCAACCGCTGGAGTATGGAGGCTGTGCTTGGAGTCGGTTATGCGCAGCTGGACCACTCCAAATATCCCTGTGCCACATGCGGCACCGTTCAGAAAAGTGAGAAGAAAAACTACTTCGGCCCGACAAAGGCTGCCGTGAGTATCATATACATTATAAAATAGGCAAATGATGAAAAGAATCTGTATATACGTGGCCTTGGGAGTGCTGGGCGCATTTTCCGCCCATGCCCAGGAGATAAATATCGGACAGACCGTTGCCCGGAAAATAAGCGACGACAAAGTGGAAGTGTCATTCAGTATGGATTGCAGCACGCTGCGTCTTCCCTCGCGCCGGCAGATGGTAATCACTCCCTTGATAATCAGCCGGTCGGAAAGCGATACGCTCGCCCTGCCTTCAGTCTGCATTGCAGGCAGAAACCGTTATCGCATGAACAAGCGGAAAGAACGTCTGTACGGCAAGGAGTATGGCAAAGCACCGGTTGCGGGAGAGGGACAGGAAATGATTCGTTTTAACAGGAAACGGGATATGCTGCTGGAATATAACGAAACAGTCCCGGCACAGGAGTGGATGTCCGGGGCACGTGTCGAGATATTCCGTGAACTGCAGGGATGCGCAGGTTGCGGGGAAGCGCTGGGTAATGCGCCCGTTGCCGAACTTCCTCTATTCAAAGAAGAGGTGGAACGCCCGAATCTGCAAATAATGGTGGCACAGGCAGAGGAGAAACGCCGTTCCTTCACCCGCAGCGCATATCTTAATTTTAAGGTGAACCAGTCGGCATTGCTTGCCGATTATATGAACAACCCTGTCGAGCTGGCTAAAATCTATTCGTCCATTGATTCCATCCGTGAAGACAATAATTATCGCATTGCCCGGATTGAGATAGTGGGCTACTCGTCACCGGAAGGCAGTTATGCCGCCAACGCGCGCCTTTCCGAACAACGCGCGAAAGCGTTGGAACAAAACCTGAAACATGCCTATCAGCTGGACGACAGCATGATAGACTGCCGTTCGGTGCCGGAGAACTGGGAAGGGCTGGCTGCATGGCTGCGCGAATACCGTCCTTCCTATATGCAGAAAGTGCTCGACATTATCGGGCAGACTCCCGAACCGGATGCGCGCGATGCGAAGATAAAAGCTATCGATGGCGGAAAAATATATAATGCCTTATTGCAAGAGGTATATCCGAAGCTGCGCTTAGTGGAATATACAGTCAGCTATACGGTGGTTCCGTTCTCCGTGGAGCAGGGACGGGAAATAATCAAGACGCGCCCCGACAAAATGAACCATAACGAAATGTACCAGGTAGCAGCCAGCTACGGTGAGGGCTCTGACGAATACAACAGGATTATCCGGATGATTGCCGACCGTTTTCCGAGTGACAGGATAGCTAACAATAACGCCGCTATCGTGGCTTGGGAAATGGGAGATTACGACGCGATGCGGGTGTACCTGAAACGTCTGGAAGAGATAAAGGCTGAATAATACAATCTGGATAATACAATCTGAAACATAAACTTAGTAATTAACATTTTAGTATTCATTAAATTTTAAAACAATGAAATTGGACAAATCTTTTTTAACGCTGTTTGTCGGACTGGCGATGGCAGCATGTAGTAATGATGAAGAGATGGCAACCGGCGGACAAAACCAGTTGCCGGTAGACGGCAGGGAGGCTTATATGTCCGTGTCTGTGGCAATGCCTAAAAGTACGGGGGCTGTGGCAATGACTAAAAGTGCGGTAACACGTGCTCCGGGAGAAAACGATGGGACAGCGGACGAACAGAACGTAAAGGAAGTGCTTCTCGCGTTGTTTGACGCGTCGGACGTTTGTCTGGAAACAAAGACATTGGCTACAACCGACTATATCCTGAATGTAGGCGGTGCTAATAAGTCAGGATATGACGGAAAGGCATTCAAAGTACCTTCCGCTACCGCCAAAGTGCTGGCAGTAGTCAATCCGAGCGACAAGTTCAAAACGGCCTGTGTGGCTTCCGCTTCCTGGTCTGCCATCAACGGTGCTGTGGAGCAGACACTTGACGAAGTGATTGGAGCAACAAAGGACAACTTTATGATGATTAATGCCGGCGACAATGCAAATCCGGCTAACGGAGCACTGGTGACAGCTAATGTGAAGGTGGTTGATGGAACGTCTATTGCTGACGCTACTGCCGCGATTGCCGCTGCCGAAGCTGACCGTTCACTTATTCATGTAGACCGTGTCGTAGCCAAGGTTTCTTTAGGAACAAATCCGGACGGCGTCAAGGTTCCTGCAGGAGTGACTTGTACATTCGGCAACTGGGCATTGAATGTTACCAACAAGAGCATGTTCCCGTATGCTGAAATCGTAATGCCCGCCGGAGGTTCTGCAGGTGCGGATTATAGAATTGACCCGAACTACGAACTGGCAGGATTCAATGTGTCACAGTTCAACTATCTGAAAGTTGCTGACGACGGAACTTTGCCTGCTGATTTTTCAGCTATGACGGATAGCAAATACTGTCTTGAGAACACAATGGCTGCCGACGCGCAAACCCAGGCACAGACTACGTCTGCCGTAGCAAGTGCGGTTTACACTCCTGGCTCATTTACTGTGGGCGAAAGCTGGTTCCGCCTTTTGGGTACCACTTACAAGACATTGGCTGATTTGCAGGCAGTATATAACGATGCAAAGGCAGCTGGTACTGCAGCCGATGCGGCACAAACACAGGTAATCACTCTTTGTGACCAGTTCTATGCACGTATAGCCAAAGCCGCTGCTGCACAAGGCAAGCCTGTCGGTGGTGATTTCGCCTCTATTACTATCACTGAACTGGACGACCTTAAGAGCGGTGGCGAATACTCCAAACCCGATGCGGCAGCCGGTGAAACCGTAGGTGTGGAATACTTCCAGAAAGGCGTATGCTACTATAACATCCTCATCCGTCATGACGACGCTATCACCGCAACGATGGCGCTTGGCAAATACGGTGTCGTACGCAACAACTGGTACACACTGACTATCAACAGCGTGAAGCAACCGGGTACCCCTTGGATTCCTGACACCACAAATTCTACTGACAAGAAAGACCCGGGTGAGGACGATGATGACAAGGAAGCATATCTCTCTGTAGAAATTACGGTAAATCCATGGACTACCTGGAGCCAGGGAGTGGATTTGTAATGACTGATATATCGGGCTAAAATAACAATTAAAATTATAAGAAGGCGTTATGATACGGCGCAGGCTTGTCTTGTGGCGCCTTCTTTTTTCTTTCTTTTCGTTTTTATCCAGCCGGCGGAGGCTTATTTCCGTGAATCAAGACCTTGATTTTAAAAGAAACAGATAAAAAACCAGGTCTTGCCATACAGACAAGTTTTGCGGCTTGTCCACCAAAGCAGATTATTCCGAGAAAAGCGCGCGAAGCCGCTTTTCCACACTATATATAGAAATTAGAAAAAATAAATAGAACCATAGATTATGAGAAAGATAATGAAAACAGAGGGTGCCGTCCGGCGGATGGGTTATGGAAGTTGCCTGTTGTTATTGCTTGTACTCTTTTCCTGCACATCCATTGATGAGACCCTGCCGGAATGCCGGCTGTATGTCCGTTTCCGGTATGACTATAACATGGAGTTTTCCGACGCTTTTGCATCGCAAGTGAATCGTGTCGACGTGTTTGTATTCGACAAGGATGGCACGTTTGTCATAAAGAAGAGCGAGCAGGGGGAAACTCTGGGCGGCAGCTACCGTATGCCGTTGCCGCTTCCGGCCGGTGAATACCGGATAGCCGCCTGGGCGGGAATGAGCGATGACTTTGAAATGCCGGAACCGGTTGCCGGAAAAACGACACTGGAAGAATTGACGGTAAGAATGAAACGGGAAGAGTCACTGGTGCACAATAAAGCCCTGAACCCGCTTTGGTATGGCGGGGTACAGGCCGTCAGCTTTACCGGCAGACAGGAACAGACGGAAACGGTCTCCCTGATAAAGGATACCAATAAGTTCCGCTTCATCCTGCAAAAGTCCGGACCGGGGGAAGAACTGGATATCAATGACTGCCTGTTCGAAATCCGTGCGGACAACGGATATTACGACTGGAACAATGACCTGCTGGATGACGACATGATTAGTTACCGGCCGTATTATCTGGAAAAAGTGGAGGATGTGGGCATTGTGGTGGAAATGAACACCATGCGCCTGCTCGAACATAAAAAGGTGTATCTGACGCTTACGCGCAAGTCGGACGGCAAGGAACTGATGAGGATTGACCTGATACCTTACCTGCTACTTACTAAAATGGAAGGGCACAATATCCCGGCGCAGGAATACCTCGACCGTCAGAGCGAGTATGCGATAGTCTTTTTCTATAACCCGGAATTATTGAATTTCCTTTCCACGAAGATTGTGATTAACGGCTGGACTATCTGGTTGAAAGGTGAAGACCTCTGATAAATAAACAAAGATTGATGAATATGAGATATAAAGGTTATATATGGTGGGCATGGTTGCTGTTGGTCTTGTTTTCCTGTACGGAAAGCGAACAGGCAATTGAACCGGTAAATCCCGGGGAAGTACGGATGAGCATGAATATCAGTACGCGTGCCGCGAATGACCCGGAAGTGCTGAACGCGAACGAAACCCGCATCAGCCGCCTTCGCATCTATGTCTTTGACGGCACGTCACTGGATAAGATGTATTACTGGCAAGGGCTAACCGCTACCGACGGTACTTATACTACTCCGGTTTTTACGGTGAAAGCCGCTACCGGGAAAACATTATATGCCATTGTAAACGAACCTGTTGATACGAATACCCGTGCTATATTGGAGTCCGTAGACCATCCCGACGACCTGGTGGACGTGCAGTATCAAATGGCGGATTACTTGACAACTAAGACCAATGTAAATGTAGTGGAATATACTAAAGATTACTGCCTGCCCATGTATGGAGAACTGGCAGGAGTGGATGCGGCGGAAGGGACGACACAGACAGTCAACATGCGTGTAGACCGTGCGGTGGCACGTGTGGATGTCTATATGCGTAAAGAAGCGGGAAACTGGGAGGAAGTTCAGATACCTGCGATGTTGGTTGTGACGGGAGTTTCCAAAACCGGGTTCATTTCTCCCGAGAAGACTGGTAATTATGCATCTTCCGTAATCAATATGCTGTTGAGAAAGACAGTCGGAGAAATTCCTGAAGAAACTTCCCCGAAAGACAAAGGCGTATTGGCTTACTCTTTTTATATTCCGGAAATGGAATGCAAAGACAGTAAATTGCAAATAGGTATCGACGAATACGATATGATAGAGTTAGGTGGAGACGCGAATAATTCAGGTGGAGCGCCTTTGGAAAAGCTGGAGCGTAATCATGTCTATCAATTACTGTGCCGGTTCATGCAAAAAACAGTCTCTTTGGATATAGACTTGACGGTGTGTCCGTGGATAGCGTTAGAACCCCAGGTGGAAGAAGTGAAGGATATACAAATAACGAACTGTTATGTTGTACCGCCCGGCGGAAGAGTACATATACCTACAGACGGGGTGTACAAGGCATGGGCACAAATGGATGAATTTGAACGTACGCCTATTCCCGAAGGTGAAGTTACGGCCGAAGTGCTTTGGCAGGACGGAATAGGAGTAATGACGGAGCGTAGTGTGAAAGTGATGAACGCGGAAAAGCGTGACAAGGCTTATATCGTTGTAGAGACAGGGAATAAGGCGGGAAATGCAGTAGTTGCAATGAAAGTGAATGGAGAAATTTATTGGAGTTGGCATATTTGGTGTACGGACTATAACCCGAACCTGAAAGAGGGACAACAGGAACTTAATGGGTTTGTCTGGATGGATAGGAATTTAGGAGCGACATACAATAAATCCTCAAATCCGCAACTAAGCTCTTCAGCGTCCTTCTTGCGTCTAAACGTCCTCTC
>OGUK01002214.1_pt1 | contig 11013 bp, 9 predicted proteins | sample 1553151 | NCBI WGS metagenome assembly OGUK01 (sample SAMEA2580208, study PRJEB22360) | human gut metagenome | biome: human gut; feature: human-associated habitat; material: faeces | place: Denmark | collected 2008/2010
TGTCGAACACGCCGCGTTTCCGGTCCGCGAGCTCGGCCTCGGTCAGGGGGCGCGGTTTGATGTTGTCGTTTACTATCATGTTCCGCCTCCTATATGACGTGCTCCGGCTTCTTCTTGTCGTAGTGCTTGTTCAGGAAGGGCAGCACCACGCTGCGCATCAGTTTCATGTCCAGATTGAAAATGTACACCGTGAACAGCAGCGCCACGACAGCGAAAAGCGCCGCGAGTATCTTCCATATGACCTTCATTGCTTCCCCTCCTTACCAGCCCTCGGAGTCGTCGAAGTCGACGAGCGAGGGGTCCACCGGCTCCTCGTGGAGCACCGTTGTCATGTAGTCGTTGACGACCTTTCTCGCCTCTGCCGTCGGCACCGTGCGGCAGTCCATCAGCGCGTGCGGCATCCACATGATGTGGAACTCGGGGTGCTTGCGGAACTCCTCCTCAAGCAGGCCCTGGCAGCCGGCCATGCCCTTGCAGCCGATGTCGTCGTACATGACGATCATGTCGCAGTTGAACTTCGCCGCGGTCTCGAACATCATCAGGATGTGGCGGTTGCCGCCGACCGTGTGCGTGCGCATCGGCGTGCGCGCGTGCAGGTCCGCAAGGTCGCTCATCATCTCGTCGCGGTTTTCGGTGTCCACGATGTTGTGGCCCGTGAGCGAGTCCATGTTGATGACCGTCATGATGCCCCAGCACTGATAGAGCCAGTTGGTGGAGTTGTCGTAATACGTCGAGCCGCAGCTCCAGGCGAGGGCGCGGTGGCGGTACTTGAAGGGCTTGATGTCGTCCTTCAGGCACTTTTCAAAGTACTTCCAGACCTTCTTCGCCTCGCGCTCAAAGTGCTTATTCGCGCCCTGCTGGTACATGTAGATGCGCCAGAAGCTCTGCGCGCAGCTGTTGAGGGCGATGTTGTCGCACTTTGCGTAGACGTCCCACTTGTTCGTCTCGTGGATGTTGAGCTCATTGAAGTGGCGCATGCCCTCGGCAAAGGCGTCCCAGTTGAACTTCTGGCCGAACTGCTCTTCCAGGAACCCGATGGCGGAGTATATCTCGTGCACGCCCAGCTCCTTGGTCGTCGGGTCGTCGTACATAAGCGGCGTGACGAGATGTATCAGGATTATATTGACGGAAAGAAGGAGCTTCGTGAGATAAATATGGAGTTCAATGCCAGGTATGTGCACGGAGAGGATATGCCGGGGCGAAGCGGCTGTGGATATAAGTAATGTGAAACGGTTTGGGATAATTACCGAAGCTTGCTTAATGATATCAGGGAGACGCAGATGATTTCATGCAGGGATGTTAACAATTTACAAATGGACGGAATGGAGCTTGTGGCGGGAGCAGCAGGGCTTGACCGGATTGTGTCATGGACGTATCTGGTGCAGACAAAGCCTTATAAGGATCATATGAATCCGGGAAACTTTGCGCTGCTTGTGGTAGATTACAAGAGATTTTCCATGGACGAGGCATATGATGCCATGGTTGAGCTGAATGAGCTGGGAATATCTGGCTTTGCGATTTCGGTTGTGGAGGACAGGGAAGAGACACCACAGAGAATGAAGGACAAGGCTGATGAACTCAAGCTGCCGTTGTTTTATATCCGGTGGGAAGGAGCTACTTTTGTAGATATTGCGCAGAGCGTCGGAGAGCTGCTTTTAGAGACCAGTGTGGATAATAAAAGGACCGGGGACTACCTGTACAATCTGCTTTTTGGATATGAGGTAAATGATAAGTATATCGAGAAGATTTCTGCACAGTTTGGTCTGACCTTTGATAGGCCGTACAGAGTTGGAATCATCGTGATAGACCGCAAATACGGAGTGAATCTGGAGCAGGACGAGCACACATATACATACTATACCGACTGCCTGAACCGCGAGGTTATCCATATGAAGAAAAAGCCTATGTATATGAGGTTTTTGAACAAATTTGTGCTTCTTTTTGAGGAGACAAAGGATATGGAGACAGAGCATCAGATTGAAAGAATACTTGGGGACTTAGACAGTCGTGCACCATTTGCAGGGCTCATTCACAGCACATGCATACTCGGTGCTGCATACAGGAAGCCTGCGGATTTTGGCAAGAGCTATCAGGAGGCGAAAAATCTCATCCCCAAAAAGGATATTTTACCAAATCCGACCAACAAGAAGGTAATCAGTGCCAGCTCCATGGGCATATACAAGTATATGTTCAACAGTGGCAATCAGCAGGAAATCATGGATTATTGCAACGAGAAGCTAAAGCGGCTTGAGATGTATGACAATGCAAACGGCTCGTTTCTCATAGATACGCTGCTCAATTATTATATGTGTGGCTTTAATGTCGGAAAAACGGCACAGATGATGTACGTTCATCGTAATTCCCTGCAATACCGTCTGAAAAAGATAGAGGAAATACTGGAAATCAGTCTTGATGACTCGATGGAATATCTGGATGTAGTTAATTGTATTCTTGTAAAAAGGCTTATGTTTAATTAGTTACTGTAAAAATGCACAAACAAATTGTGCAAAATTAACATTGCAAAGCTGCTTCATTAAGTTTATTATACGAACTAAGCAAAGGCGCTGGAGAAAAACTCCGGCGCCTTTTCGTATTTCAATAATCAAGGAGGAAAAGCTTATGATGAAGAGAAGTAAGAGATTTGCAGCATTGATATTGACAGGTGTAATGGCAGTGACAACATTGTTTGGATGTGGTTCGTCATCAGGAGGATCTGCCTCAGATAGCTCAGCGGCAGACAGCTCATCAAAGAAGGTTTTAAAGGTTGGTATGGAATGTGCATATGCTCCATTCAACTGGACACAGGATACAGATACCACACCGGACGGCAGCAAGGCAGTCAAGATAGCAGGCTCTGATTACTATGCATACGGCTACGATGTAGCAGTGGCACAGAAGCTTGCAGACCAGATGGGAATGGACCTTGAGGTACATAAGGTTGAGTGGTCATCAATCGGTATCTCACTCGATGCAGGAGATTATGACTGTATCATCGCCGGTATGGGCAAGACAAAGGAAAGAGAAGCGTCATACGCATTCACAGAGCCTTATTACTATAGAAACAACTGTATCGTTGTTAAGAAGGGCGGCAAATATTCAAATGTAAAGGGGCTTTCAGATCTCGCAGATACAGGCTGCAAAGTAACGACACAGCTTGGAACAGGCTGGATTCCACTTTTAGACCAGATAAAGGGTGCTGAGCAGTCAGGAAACTTTGAGACTACATCAGAGTGCTTCCTCGCAATATCAAACGGCAGCGCAGATGTATGTGTAATCGATGTTCCGACAGCAGAGTCAGCAGCACTGACAAATGATGATTTACAGATTATCGAGCTGGATGAGAATGATACATTCACAGGTGATGATGAAATGGTAAATGTATGTATAGCAACAAGAAAGGATGATACAGCACTCAGAGATAAAATCCAGGATGCCATGAATGCAATCGGCTGGAATGACAAGGCAAAGATGGATGAGCTGATGGATCAGGTTCTGACACAGCAGCCGGCAGCCAACTAGTTGTTAGAGATTTATCTGATTCACGAAAAGATGAAGGACTGTGGGATGATGTTATATCGCATCATCCCACAATAGTCTGATAAACCGGCGTAAGCTGGGGATTAGAGAGATAAAAGTGAGGTAGCAGTATGATGATAAGTAATCCAAGTAATTCGTTAGAATGGATGGTATTTCTGGCGCAGAAATATTCAAGCATGTTTATCAAAGGAACCTGGCTTACGCTGTACATATCGGTAGTTGGTACGTTGCTTGGCTTCGTATTGGGATATATCGTAGGCATAGTAAATGATGTAAAGCTTAACGATGGCGACAACATCGTAAAAAAGGTCCTTATTCGTATAGTAAAGGTGATATTTACAGTTTATGTTGAAGTATTCAGGGATACACCAATGATAGTTCAGGCGATGATTGTGTACTATGGAATACGCCAGATGGGCTATGAAAACCTGACACCTGTATTTGCAGGTATTCTCGTAACTGTATTAAATACAGGTGCCTACATGGGAGAGACAGTCAGAGCAGGAATCGGTTCAATAGATATGGGACAGCGCGAGGGCGCATGGGCCATGGGAATGTCACCGTTTAAGACAATGCTCTATGTAGTTTTGCCGCAGGCGTTCAAGAACATCATTCCTGAGATGGCAAATACATTCCTTTTAAATCTGAAGATGACATCAGTACTCAATGTTATCGCTGTGCAGGAGCTTTTCATGGCTGCCAAGACAGTCGGTGGAAACTACTACAAGTACTTTGAGTCATATCTGGTCATCGCGGTAATTTACTTTGTACTTTGCTTTGTATTTGATAAGCTCTTCAAGCTGATTGAAAAGAAGCTGCAGGGCAAGACAGACTATGCACTCGCAGTTGAGTACATGGATAATGAATAGGAGGCACAATATGAGTGAGACAGTAATTTCAATTAAGGATTTAAGCAAATCATTTGGTGATCATGAGGTACTTAGAAAGATTGATATTGATGTGCATTCCGGCGAGGTCATCTGTATTGTGGGCTCCTCAGGTTCTGGAAAATCCACACTGCTTAGGTGCATCAACAAGCTTGAGAAACAGACCTCAGGAAAGATTTTATATCACGATAAAGAGGTCAGAAATGTACAAAAGGATATCAATGATTACCGTTCAAAGGTGGGAATGGTGTTCCAGTCCTTCAATTTGTTCAACAATATGACAGTGCTCCAGAACTGTATGCTTTGTACAAGAAGGGTGCTTCATCTGCCAAAGCAGGAGGCCTTTGACAGGGCAATCACGCATCTGAAGGCAGTCGGCATGGCTCCTTATATCAATGCAAAGCCATCGCAGCTATCAGGAGGACAGAAGCAGCGAGTTGCTATTGCCAGGTCGCTTTGTATGAACCCGGAGGTGCTTTTGTTTGATGAGCCGACCTCGGCGCTTGACCCTGAGATGGTCGGAGAGGTGCTAAATGTCATGAAGGATCTCGCAAGAACAGGACTTACGATGATAATCGTCACACATGAGATGGCATTTGCCAGAGATGTTTCTACAAGAACTATTTTCATGGACTCAGGATATGTGGCAGAGGATGTAGCACCGTCAGAGCTGTTTACAAATCCTAAGAATCCAAGAACAAGAGAATTCTTAAGCAGATATCTGGCAGGCTAGATATGGTTGGCATTCAGAAGGAGGAAATGATAAATGGATAATTTTGTAGTAACCTTTGCCAGAGGATTTGGAACAGGCGGAAAAGCAATAGCATCACAGCTGGCAAAAGAGCTTGGAATACACTGTTATGAGAACCGTATTCTGACTCTTGCAAGCCAGCTGAGCGGACTTGACGAGAATGTGTTTCAGGAGGTAAATGAGAAGCTGCGTGAAGAGGGTGGATTTACGAGCTTTTTGCGAGGGCTTCCAAGAGCAAAGGGATACATATCAAGAAATGAGAAGTTCAAATCAGATGACAGACTCTTTGAGTATCAGAGCCAGATTATCAACGAGCTTGCAGACAAGGAATCCTGCGTCATAGTAGGAAAATGTGCCGACTATGTATTAAAGAACCGCCCAAATGTAGTGAGCATATACATTGAGGCACCGCGTGCATTCTGTGTGGAGCGTACCATAGCCAATATGGGTGTGACACCGGAGGTGGCAAATGCCACTATTGAGAGAACAGATAAGTTCAGGGCAGATTATTACAAGTACTATACACACGGAAACTACTGGACCAATCCGGTGAACTACGACCTGACACTAAACAGTGAGCGTGTCGGTGTGGAAAACTGTGTGAAGACGATAGAGCAGTATCTCATCATAAAGGGCTTTATCAAGGCTGATATGATTAAGCCGGTGGGAGAACTCATATAAAAGTATATAACAAAAAATTGCAGCTCGTGTATTGAGCTGCAAATTTTTGTTATTATTATATAGATATGTCTATCCAAGCAAAGCCTTATCAGAAGCAAATTCCTCGCCGGAAACCTCCTCAAACTTCATGAGCAGATCCTCCACCGTGAGGTTTTTCTTTTCCTCGCCTGAAATATTAAGGACAACCTGTCCGTTATTCATCATGATAAGTCTGTTGCCGTGAGCGATGGCATCACGCATGTTGTGTGTGACCATCATGGCCGTCAGGCTGTTCTCCTTGATGATTTTGTCTGTGAGAGTGAGCACCTTTGCGGCTGTCTTAGGGTCTAGAGCTGCGGTGTGCTCATCCAAAAGCAGCACCTTCGGCTTCTGGAGTGAAGCCATGAGCAGTGTAACAGCCTGACGCTGTCCACCTGAGAGCAGACCAACCTTTGAGGTCATTCGATCCTCGAGTCCCAGGTCAAGCTCCTTTAAAAGCTCGTGGAAATGCTCCTTTTCAGCCTTTGTGATACCCCAGCCAAGACCACGGCGCTTTCCGCGGCGCGCTGCAAGTGCGAGGTTTTCATCAATCTGCATAGTTGCGGTAGTTCCTGTCATTGGATCCTGGAACACACGTCCCAGAAATGATGCACGCTTGAATTCAGGAAGTCCTGTGACATCAACTCCATCAATGAGAATTGAACCATCATCAACAGGCCATGTGCCTGCAACGGCATTGAGCATGGTCGATTTTCCGGCACCGTTTCCACCGATAACAGTGACGAAATCGCCCTCCTCAAGCTTTAGGTTTACACCATTAAGGGCATGCTTTTCATTGATTGTGCCCGGATTGAAGGTTTTATGTACGTTTCTAATCTCTAGCATTTATTTGCCCTCCTTTGCATTAAGTGCTGCGGCAGAGCGCTTGCCGGCCTTTTTGAAGGAGGCCTTGCTCTTGCCCTTCAGGTAAGGCACTGCAAGGAAAATTGCCACGATGATTGCAGTGAAGAGCTTTAAGTCATCACTTGGCATCTGCAGCCACAGAACAATTCCGATTACAATGTAGTAAACAATTCCACCAAATATGACAAAGATAAGTTTTCCCATGAAATTCATGTGCTTTCCGAGGATTGCATCGCCGAGCACCTCACCGATGATAACGGCGGCAAGACCGATGACGATTCCACCACGGCCCATGTTTACATCGGAAAAGCCTGAGTACTGTGAAAGCAGGCCGCCTGAGAGCGCTACAATTGCATTTGAAAGCGCAAGACCGATGAGCTTCATGTTGTCGATGTTGATACCTTGAGCCTTGCTCATTGCAGGGTTGCAGCCTGTGGCACGGATAGCAGAGCCCTGCTCTGTTCCGAAATACCAGTAAAGCACTGCGATAATTACAACCGAGAAAATCACACCGACAATTATCGCATGTGTCAGATTACGTGATGAAAGCACCAGATTATATTTATCTGCGCTAAGTGCCTGGTTGGCGTGGCGTTGCATGATATTTAAGTTGATAGAGTAGAGCGCTATCTGTGTAAGGATTCCTGCCAGAATCGGAGGAATGCCGAGCTTTGTATGTAAGAGACCAGTGCAGAGTCCTGCGAGCAGACCGGCAATACATGCGCAAAGCAGTGAAACCCAGATATTGTAGCCGTTAATCGTCATCATAACGGTTACGGCACCACCTGTTGCAAATGAGCCATCAACCGTCAGATCGGCGAAGTCCAGCAGTCTGAAGGTGATGTAAACACCGAGTGCCATGATGCCCCATATCAGACCCTGGGCTATATTGCCCGGAAGGGCATTGGTGAATGCAACCGGATTTAAGGTTGCAAAATAATTCATTAGAATCATTTTATTAAATACCTCCATAGTGCAGCTGTTTATTCAGCTGAGATTTCCTCATAGCCGTCCGGAACTGTGATTCCAAGCTCCTTGGCGCGGTCCGGAAGGTACTCCTTAGTGAACTTAGGAGCGCTCTTAACTTCCATAGTTTTGATGTCTGTACCATTTACAAGGATATCGTAAGCCATCTCACCTGTTGTGTATCCAAGGTCATAGTAGCTGATAGAAAGTGTAGCAACACCACAGCCTTTAGCGATTCCTTCCTCGCCAGCGAAGATAGGTTTCTTAGCCTGTGAAGCTACATTGTTGATAGCTTCTGTACATGAAGCAGCAGTGTTGTCAGTTGGGATGTAGATTGCATCAGATGCATCACATGCGCTCTGTGTTACTGCAGCGACATCATTTGAATCAGAGAATGTGTACTCTTTTACAGTGTATCCCTCGTCCTCAAGGTATTTGGTAATAGTTGTCGACTGGTAGATACTGTTTGGCTCAGATGAGCAGTAGATGATACCGATGTTCTTTGCATCCGGGAAGAGCTCCTTGATGCATTTAGCCTGCTCATCGAGTGGAGCGAGGTCTGTAGTACCTGAAATATTCTTTCCTGTAGTGCCTGACCAGTCTGACATATCAAGAGCTGTAGCGTAGTCTGTGATAGATGTTCCAAGAATCGGAATAGAGTCTGTGGCTGCTGAAGCGGCCTGAAGAGCTGCTGTGGCATTTCCAAGGATAAGGTCGTAGTCGTTTGTGACGAACGTGGTGCAGATTGTAGAGCATGTAGAAGCATCTCCTGCGGCATTCTGCTCGTCAAATGAGACCTCGTCTCCGAGCTTGTCCTTTAATGCGTCCTTAAAGCCCTTTGTAGCGGCATCGAGAGCCTCGTGCTGTACGAGCTGGCAGATACCTACATGATATTTGGCATCTGAGTTCTTACCTGACTGTGTGCCACCGTTTGCTGAACCGGAATCTCCACATCCGGCAAGTCCAAGAACCATTGTTCCTGCAAGAACAAGTGAAGCTAAAATTTTAGATCTCTTTTTCATGATAATTCCTCCTTTTATCAGCGCTTTAAAGCGTTGATGTATCAATTAGGTAAATTATATTCACTTATTAATGAGAAGTCAAGAGAAGATGAGGAAAAAGTAGGGTTTAATATATATAAATGATGGATAATAAGCCATCCTGTTTCGCTGGGTTAGGGGAGCTGTTTTGGGGATTTCAGCGGTTTCAGCTACTTTTTTCCAGAATTTTTCCAGCTTTTGGGCTGGATTGGGGTGCTGTTTTAGCGGTTTTATGGATTACAGCTACCCAAGCAAGACCTGTCAGCTATCAACATATGGCTATTGTACACTATGCTAATTTAGTGTGGGGAATATCCTGCCGAAATGATGAATACCGTAATAGAAAAAATGATGGTTCATACTGGATTTGTGGAGAGGGTGTTGGCACAGAACAAAAAACTGTTTCGGGAGAAACGGAGTATACGGTTACATGCAGCAGTAAATTTGTGCCATATGAATTTCCTGCAAATGAATTTTCAAAATAAAATATGGCTGAAAGTAAAAATCCCCGGTAGTTACTACCGGGGATTCTCTGTCTATTCAGCTACAACCTTGGCAAATTTCTTCTTACCACGTCTGATAATGAGACCCTCGCCCTTGAAATCGTCGAGAGTGTATTTGGTTGAGATATCAGTTACCTTCTCATCTGCAACGGAAACACCGCCCTGCTGGATATTTCTGCGGCCGTCTCCTCTTGAATCGCAAAGTCCTGCTTTTACGAGAACAGAGATGATATCAAGCTCTCCGTCAGGGAAGTCCTCAGCTGTAACGGTAACTGTAGGCATATTTGCATTGTTGGCTCCGCCTGCGAAAAGTGCATGGCTTGCCTCTTTAGCCTTTGCGGCTTCCTCCTCACCGTGAACAAGCTTTGTAAGCTCGAATGCCAGGATTTCCTTAGCTTCATTGAGCTGTGCGCCCTCCCAGCTTTCCATCTTGTCAATTTCCTCGAGAGGAAGGAAGGTGAGCATTCTGATACATTTAAGAACATCGGCATCAGAAACGTTTCTCCAGTACTGGAAGAACTCGAAAGGTGTAGTCTTGTTAGGATCAAGCCATACTGCACCTGACTGTGTCTTGCCCATCTTCTTGCCCTCAGAGTTTAGGAGCAGATTGATTGTCATAGCATATGCGTCTTTTCCAAGCTTACGTCTGATAAGCTCTGTTCCACCGAGCATGTTGCTCCACTGGTCATCTCCACCGAACTCCATGTTGCAGCCGTATTTCTGGAAAAGTGTGTAGAAATCGTAGCTCTGCATGATCATGTAGTTAAACTCAAGGAAGGAAAGACCTTTTTCCATACGCTGCTTGTAGCACTCAGCTGTAAGCATACGGTTTACTGAGAAATGAGCACCAACCTCGCGGAGCACATCCACGTAGTTTAAGTCCATCAGCCAGTCAGCGTTGTTTACCATGATAGCTTTTCCCTCGCCAAAGTCGATGAAGCGGCTCATCTGTTTCTTGAAGCACTCTACGTTGTGGTTGATAGTCTCTGTTGTCATCATCTGGCGCATATCTGTACGTCCTGATGGATCACCAATCTGTGCGGTACCTCCACCGATAAGCACGATAGGCTTGTTTCCGGCCATCTGAAGTCTCTTCATAAGGCAAAGAGCCATGAAATGTCCAACGTGAAGGCTGTCTGCTGTAGGATCAAAGCCGATGTAGAAGGTAGCCTTTCCGTTGTTTATAAGCTCTTTGATTTCTTTTTCGTCTGTTACCTGCGCGATAAGACCGCGGGCAACTAATTCGTCATAAATTGTCATGATTTTCCTCCTGATAAGATGAATCTGTATTCTGAAAAATAAAATATCCCCCTCATCCATTTAAGGACGAGGGGGATTTCTCGCGTTACCACCTTAATTTGCATCCTGCTCGCACAGGAATGCCTCCGTGAGTTGTCACACATTATTCGACATATATTATATAGTGAAAATAGCCGATTCTGCTAACACTCCGGCACTATAACGTGTGCCAATACGTTGCGGCTTATTAATCGAACCGGGGATATTTAATCATCCGGTATGACGTTCGGTGCAAAGCTCCGGGATGTATTCCAGATCTGTTTCCTTGCGCCTCTCACCTGCCGGCAGCTCTCTGTAAGTATTGCAGAAATGTACTTGTTCCCATCAAAGCCTGTTGAAATGTAATTGTGCTTCAATTGACGATATTATAGCCGTTTAAGAAGGGGTTTGTCAAGGGCTGTAAAAAGCGGTGATTACTTTAACGGTATATACAGGTCGGAAGAACTATTGCAAAAAAGTATAAAAAA
>OGUK01002228.1_pt1 | contig 10980 bp, 10 predicted proteins | sample 1553151 | NCBI WGS metagenome assembly OGUK01 (sample SAMEA2580208, study PRJEB22360) | human gut metagenome | biome: human gut; feature: human-associated habitat; material: faeces | place: Denmark | collected 2008/2010
GACCAAGGTGTCGGGGGTTCGAATCCTCTCACGCACGTTATATAGTATAGAAAGAGCAGGTTGTAATACCTGCTCTTTCTATACTACAAATCGTCCGCGGACGATTTGAACCCCAGGGTTCGTTCTACACTTCGTTGCGGTCGGCGCTAAGCGGAAGTCCACCGGACTTCCAGCGCCCTCTCACGCACGTTATATAATATAGAAAGAGCAGGTTGTAATACCTGCTCTTTCTATAATTGAGGCACGGAGTATTAATTCCGTGCCTCAATTGTTTTATCCGGATTACCTTTCTGTTGTAAAATAAAGGGCGTTATTTCAGTGCAGATATAATTTTGAAATATGGCTTGAAAAGGCTGTAATATTTCAGACCATCTGTCTCACCATAGCTCTTTGTGATGGCAGATCTTATGCCATTGAGATTTTTTGTTTTATTCTTGTTTTTTTCAAGAAAATCAACAAAATTTCCGGGATCATTAATATCACTGTGAGCGAAAATTATACCTGTAAAACGCTCTACCTTCTTTTTACGCGTGAGCTTCTCAGGCGTAAAAGAGTAAGATTTGTCTTTTATGGTTTTATAAATTGTCTGACCCTGTTTCATACCGTAAACATGAACCAGCGTCTCATGAAGCTTGAGCAGATTGTCTTTTCCCATGCAGTTTAGGAAAGAATCTACCTCAAAATGGTCGAAGTCTTCGGATACTGCCGATACTTCAGAAATATCTGATGTATCAATGGTGTCCATTGAGGCCTTAGCCTCAGCTGCTTCGTTTTTATTTGAGCTGTTACCAGAACCGTTATGAGGTGTCTGTTCGTCAGTGAATGGTAAGTCATCATTAGTCATAAGCTTATCACTTGACGGTAAGTCATCGTTAGTTGCAAGCTCATCACCTAACGGTTCACTGTCTGTATAGCTGCTATGATTGCCATCGATAAGTTCATTCAGATTGTAAGACTTTGCGGTGATAGCATCGGTATCAGTATCAGTATCAGTATCGGTATTGATATTGGTATTGTTATTGACGTTATCTTCCTTGGACGGAATATCTGCTACTACCTGATACTTGATGTTTTTTCTTCGCTGGACAGCCTGTTTGCAGAAATTTACATTGAATCTGCGTACAGCGAATCCCTTATCTTTCCAGAACCTTACAGCAGGGTCATAGCCTGTGTCATTGCTCATTATGATGTACTCATCAGCACATGACTCGGCTGATGCAGCATCACATTTGTTTTCACTGAATGAACCAGCGCATCCCATCAGATATCCCATATATGATACGAGCTGAAAATCAAGGGCATTCGTGCCCTCATAGGATTCCTCAAATCGGATATTTATTTTGTTATTTTCCATAAGTCTGATGACTGACATGTATGACATGTGAGGGGATTTCTTAGTGTAAAAAACGATAATTTCATCGTCCTCATCTGCCATATCAAACAGCATCAGCCAGTTGTCGTTGACATTTTCGCTGTCTACTAAAAAGTGTCTGATAATAATCACCATTAATCCGGACAAAGGTATTGTAGCATGTGTAGGAGAAAATGGCAAATAATATAGATTTAAGTAAATGTTAACAATACAAAGAGTGCAACATATGATATAATTTTAATATATCTTGAAAATGAAGGGGGAATAGAGTTGGCAGATATTGAAATAAATAAATCAGATATTGATGAAGTTAATGATGTGATACAAGAAACAGATGAAGAAGCATATGCGTTGGATTCTGAATTTACAGAGGAAAAGGAATATAAAACAGTACAGAAATATGAGCTTGTGACGATTCTGTCGTATCTTATAGGTGTCAGAAATGAGATACTTGATCATATGTGCAGTGATGAGTATGTGGAGCTTTTAAACAGCTTAAGAGAAAATAAAAATGCGAGGATACTCAGATATCTGTGTAAGGCGCGTACAGGTCTGCTGCGCAACTATAAAAAAACAGACAATGAAATAAAATATAATCTGGGTAATATAAACAGGATGGAGTGGTTTGATGCAGAGAATATAAATAAGCTTGAGAGCTGGGAAGTGCATATTATATTGTATAATTCATCGGCTGACAAGTATTGCGTACATATTAACAAGCTGATAAATGAGCACGTGGATGCATGTAAAAAGCTTTTCCCAGACTGGATAAAATGGGAGTATATCAGGGATTTGTTTGTCATAGTGGATTATGAAAAGCCAAAGAAGCTAAAGGCAGAGTTTACTGTCTATAAAGAGCACAGAAAAGAGTATCCATATGGGATGTATATCCACTGGCGCCCGGATGGCAGGGGAAATTTGCTCAATTCTGACGGAAGGATTTTAAAGACAATATACAGACAGCATGGTGATTATTTCAACGACGGTTCAAAATACAGGGATGCAGTGGAAGATACAAAGGAAAATATATATGAGTTTATCCGTGAAAGCATGCGTGTTGTGATAGTTGTGGATTGTGAAAATTCTGATGTATACAAGCTGTATGGAGTATTAAAAAACTTAAATTCTGAGCAAATGTCCAAAATAGAAAAAATTATACTCTATGATGATTATCATACATCCTGTGGATGGGACTGGCTGGAAAAATTCATACATATCCCTGTATTCCATGAGGAGGTGGAGCGTGTGACAGACCGGAAGTCGCTTGTTGATATAAAGATGACTGCGGGAGTGTGTGAGGCATATTATAAGGACAACATAGACTCGTTTATTTTGTGCTCAAGTGATTCGGATTACTGGGGACTTATTTCATCTGTAAAGGATGCTCATTTCCTCGTGATGTACGAATATAGCAAGTGCGGACAGTCAATCAAGGATGCACTTACAAAACGATGTATTTTTCACTGTTCAATAGACGATTTCTATACAGGAAATGCAAGTGATTTAAAGAAAAAAGTCATGATAAATGAATTGAAAAATCTGACAAATGATATTGTCGGAAAGAATGGCTGGGAGATGACAAGACAGATATACGAGAGGACTAAAATTACATCGACAGAGCGAGAAATGAAGGATTTTTACAATAAATATGTTAAGTCATTGAGGTTAAAAATTAATGAGGACGGAGTATTCGAGATTGTGGTCAATGAATATTGATTATCGTAAAACTGTTTTATGTAATTATTGTCGGTCACACATGTATTGTGTGAAGGTTAAGCCTTATTTTAGCGGAAAGAGTGGGAAAGTATGATGAAACCGATGCTTGAAATCTGCTGTGGCAGCTTTTCGGATGTGAAAACAGCATATGAAAATGGTGCAGACAGGGTTGAACTGAACAGTGCCCTATATATGGGAGGGCTGACACCTACACTCGCCAATTTAATATATGCAAAGGAGAACTGCAATATACCGGTAGTGGCAATGGTTCGGCCGAGGGGCGGTGGATTTTGCTATTCTGATGAAGAATACGACACTATGCTTATGGATGCAAAAATTCTTTTAGAGCATGGAGCAGACGGTATTGCGTTTGGATTTCTGACAGAGGAAAAAATGCTTGACAAAAAGCGCACGAAGGAAATGATAGAGCTCATTCATGAGTGTGGCAGGGAAGCTGTGTTTCACCGCGCCTTTGACTGCATAGATAATCAGGACAGTGCAGCGGAGAAGCTTATTAGGCTTGGCGCAGATCGTATCCTCACAAGCGGTGGAGCAGTAAATGTATGGGATGGCAGAAAACAGCTTAAGCATCTTCAAAATCAATATGGAAAAGATATTACGATTCTGGCTGGAAGCGGCGTGAATGATACCAATGTGAGAGCACTTATCGAATACACAGGTATTACGCAGGTGCACAGCTCGTGTGGCTCATGGAAGTGTGATGTGACAGCAGCGGGTAATGCAGTAGATTTTTCGTATGATGAAGCGATGAAAAACTGCTATCAGTGTGCGGATGCAGGTAAGGTTAGGAAGCTTGCGGAAGAGGTAAGTGGAGTGTAATATTAAAGCAAAAGATTATAGAAGTTCGGAGGAAACAATTAATGGCAGAGCAGGAAAACAGTAAGGATTTAATCAGTGTACTTTGGAGTGGCGCTGATGTACTTCGTTCTAAAATGGATGCGAATGAATATAAGAATTATCTTTTGGGAATTGTATTCTATAAATACCTATCAGATTCATTTTTGATTAGAGTATATGATTTGATAAATGATGAGAAACCGGAATCGCTCAAGGTGGCACTTGAGGCATATAAAAATGAGTTGAAGGGTGAATATGCTAATGATCTGCTTGATGAATTAAAGCAGGATCGTAAATATGTAATTGAGCCTGAGCTTACATATACATGTTTTGCAGAGGATGCAAGGAATAATTGCTTTAATCGTGAGCAATTACAGAAAGCATTCAATAATATTGAGCAGAGCGGAGAGTTGTTTGTGGATTTGTTTTCCGACATTGATTTGTATTCAAGCAGGCTTGGAGCGGGAGACCAGAAACAAAGTGATACAATTGCAGAACTGATAAAAGTAATAGACCAGGCGGATTTGCTCAATTCCGATGGTGAAATACTTGGAGATGCATATGAATATCTGATAGGACAGTTTGCGTCAGAGACCGGTAAGAAGGCGGGAGAATTCTATACGCCACAGGCAGTATCAAAAATTCTTACTAGAATAGCAATAACAGGACAGGAGAATGTGAAAGGTTTGTCAATCTATGATCCATGTATGGGTTCAGGTTCGCTGCTTCTTAACGCAAAGAGATACTATAAAGGTGATACAAACTATATAAAATATTATGGACAGGAACTGAACATGTCCACATATAATCTGGCGAGGATGAATATGTTCCTGCATGATGTAGCTGCGGAGAATCAGAATCTGCATCATGGAGATACTCTTGATGCAGACTGGCCAACTGGTGAGGAAACTGACTTTCACATGGTACTTATGAATCCACCGTATTCTGCAAAATGGAGCGCTGCATCAGGATTTTTACAGGACGAAAGATTTTCAGAATATGGTGTTTTGGCGCCAAAATCAAAGGCTGATTATGCATTTTTACTTCATGGACTTTATCATCTGAAAAGCAATGGAACAATGGCCATCGTTTTGCCACATGGAGTGCTCTTCAGAGGTGCAGCAGAGGGAAAAATAAGAGAAAAGCTCCTTCGTTCAGGAAACATATATGCGGTTATAGGATTGCCGGCTAATTTATTTTATAATACGTCTATTCCTACATGCATTGTTGTACTTAAAAAGCATAGAGATGGCAGAGATGTACTGTTTATTGATGCATCAAAGAAGTTCATTAAGGGCAAAAAGCAAAACGAAATGTCGGATGAGCATATTGATGAAGTTATGGATTTGTATAACAGAAGGGAAACTGTAGACAAAGAATCCTATCTGGCAAGCTTTGATGATATTGAAAAGAATGATTTCAACCTAAACATACCGCGATATGTAGACAATTTTGAAAAGGAAGAGGAAGTCGATATAAATGGTCTGCTCGAGGATATGCAAAAAACAGATGACGAGATAGGAAAGGTCGAAGGTGAGTTTGTGAATTTGTTAAAAGACCTGTCATCGTCCGATGACAATATAATGGCATCGTTAAAACGTTATATTGATATGATTGAGGGGTGATTTGTATGGAAAATCCAAAGATTAGATTTAAAGGGTTTACTAAGGATTGGGAACAGCGTAAGTTGGGGGATGATTTGGTTTCTATACATACTGGAACCAATCTATTAGGTTCAATAACTAATACAGGGATGCCATTAATTAAGATGGGCAATATTCAACGCGGATATTTTGACACATCAAAGGTAGAATTTTTGGCTGAAAATGAGCAGCCAGATAAAGCGGATATTGTAAATTATGGCGACTTTTTCTTTAATACAAGAAATACATTAGAACTTGTTGGCAAAGGTGCAACGTGGATGAAAAATAGCGGAGAATATGCATTTAACAGCAATATTGCACGCTTTGAACTCAGAAACTTAGACACAATATTCTTCAATTATTTATATAATACTGATTATATGACCAAGCAAATTCATGCAAGAGCCATGGGAACCACAAGTGTGGCAGCTATATATCCAAGAACATTAGACTCTGTTGAGTATTTAGCTCCTTGTATGAAAGAACAACAGAAAATCGGAGCTTATTTCAAGCAACTCGACCACCTTATCACTCTTCACCAACGTAAGTGCGATGAACTTAAGAAAATGAAAAAATTTATGTTACAAAATATGTTTATATAATCATTTGATATTAGAGTTATGAGATCTCTTGAAGGAAGGGAGGGATAAGAATGTCACAGGAAATTAAAATGGATACAATAATTTTATACCATGGTTCCCCTAATAAAATAGTAACACCAATATTTGGTGGCGGAGACGATAAACATGATTATGGTCGTGGATTTTATCTGACGGAAAACATTGATTTAGCAAAAGAATGGGCTGTTTGCAGACCTAATGAACAGAATGGATGGGTTCATAAGTATGTGTTAAATACAGAGGAACTAAAAATTTTTGATTTTCAGGAGAAGGATGTTTTATCGTGGCTTGCAGAGCTTATGAAACATCGCGATGCTGCGGATTCCAAGCGTTATAGGATGCTTGCTGCAAAGTTTATTGATAAATATGGTATTGATACCGATGCATATGATGTGATAAAGGGATGGCGCGCAAATGCATCATATTTCTACATTGCAAAAGAATTTGTCCGAGATAATATTGATATAGATATTCTTGAAGAATTGCTTTCGTTAGGCGGATTGGGGATTCAGTATTGTATTAAGACAGAAAAAGCATATGCAAATTTACGCGAGATAGAAAGTGATTTACTTCAAGTTGAATACAATGAATTTAACAATAAGTATAATCAAAGAGATATTGAAGCAAGAAAAAAAATGCGTAATTTAGTAGATTCAGATGCAAATAAGGTTACGAATGTTTTTAGTACATTGTTTTAGAGGTGAGAAAATGGGCGCATATTCAGAAGCGTATCTGGGTGACGTGGTGGAAAATCAGGGAAAATTATTTGATTTTGTGGCACAGTCTTATCCTGATAGTGATACAGAAGATTTTATAAATACGTATATGAAAAGTAAAACCAGAAAAAACATTGATGATGCGATGGCTTATGTTAATACTATGGATGCAAAAGAACTGTGGAAATACTTTTCAGACACAGAAAAATATAAGTTAAAGCAGGGGAAAGCAATCGAAGGATTTATGCCTGATTGGATTGGTGAATTTTATGCTTATTATCAGTGGTATTATGATATTCCAAGCGCAGAGGTAATAAATAAAGTACCGGTCGATTTTCTGAGGAAGGCTTATTGTGGACTTCATGATTTAGAGCTTGATTTGGCGGTAAAAAAGGTAGGTAAAGTATAAATGAATATAGTTTGTTTTCATAATCCAAATGAGGAAAATGGATACCTTAGTAACTGGTATTTAAGTGAGTTTGAATGTGATGGAATAAGATTTTCATCAATGGAACAGTACATGATGTATCAAAAAGCAAATTGTTTTGGTGATACAAAAATAGCGGAGAAGATTCTTGAAACTACAGATGTTGCACAAATTAAGGCTTTGGGAAGAAAGGTTTCAAATTATAATGAAACAATTTGGAATGGAAAGCGACAGATTGTTGTTTACAAGGGAATTTGTGAAAAATTTCAAAATCCTGAATTGAAATCCAGACTAAAGGCTACAGGTGATGCGGTTTTAGCGGAATGTGCTGTGAGGGACTGCATATGGGGGATTGGATTGTCAATGACAGATCCTAAAAGACTGGAAATGGAAAAGTGGAGAGGACAGAATCTGCTTGGATTTGCACTTATGATGGTGAGAGATAGAATATAAAATATGAAAAAAATTTGATTACTTTTAAGAGCATTCATCCGTGCTTTTAATTAATTTTAGGCGTGGGACAATTTGACTCACGTCTTTTATATTATAAGTGATGAAAAGTGGCATCACTCGTTATTAGCGTAAGTCTATTTGGATATGGTGAATAAAACCAAAAGTTTGGGAACAGCGTAAGTTGATAGATTATCTTGAGGTATCATCTGAAAAGAATAGAGATAATCGTTTCACAAAAGATGATGTTCTATCGGTTTCAGGTGAATATGGAATTGTAAATCAGATTGAATTTCAAGGTCGTTCATTTGCAGGGGCATCGGTTTCGAATTACGGTGTTGTGGAAAACGGAGATGTTGTATATACAAAGTCACCATTAAAATCTAATCCATACGGAATAATCAAGACAAATAAGGGAATTCCGGGGATTGTATCAACCTTATATGCAGTTTATAAGCCAAAAGAAATAACGGATTCAAAGTTTGTACAGATTTATTTTGAACTTGATTCCAGAATGAATTCTTATATGCATCCGTTGGTAAACAAAGGTGCAAAAAATGACATGAAAGTTTCAGCAGAGAACGCTTTAAAGGGAATGGTTTCTTTTCCTAAAAAAGATGAACAGGAAATGATTTCATTATATTTTTCCAACCTCGACCACCTCATCACTCTTCACCAGCGAAAGTGTGAACAGACAAAAAATTTGAAAAAATATATGCTTCAAAAAATGTTTCCACAAAATGGAGCAAAAGTTCCAGAGATTAGATTTAATGGATTTACTCACGATTGGGAACAGCGTAAGTTTGGTAGTTTACTGGAAGAAACGAGAAATAAGACAATATTTGAGGATGAAGACACATTGCTTTCTTGTGCCATTGATGGTATGTATCTCAATTCAGAGTTGTTCAGCCATTTTAGAGGTTCATCAAATATTGGATATTTGAAAGTTAAAAAGAATGACTTGATTTTGTCTGCACAGAATTTACATCTTGGTAATTGTAATGTCAATTTACGCTTTGAGTATGGCATAATCTCGCCTGCATACAAGGTTTATGAGCTTGTTGGATGCAATCCGTTATTTATGCAAGCATGGGTAAAAAAAGACAGTACTAAGGATTTTTTCTTAAAATCATCTACAGAGGGAGCTAGCGTTTGTAGAAAAAATATTGTTTGGGAAGAATTATATAAACAGGAATTACCAGTTCCGAGTATTGAGGAACAAACAAAAGTTGGTGAGTATTTTTATAGCCTAGACCATCTCATCACTCTTCACCAGCGCCAGACAGATTTTTATAAAAAAATCAGTTTCTACTATATCTCATCGTAAGCCAATAAAAAATTATAAATGTTGAAAACGATTGGGAACAGCGTAAGTTTAGTGACATTGCCTCAAGAGAATCGGTCTCAAGAGAATCATCCTACGATTTACCAAGCCTAGAGTATGAAGATGTAATTGCAGAAGAAGGAAGATTAAATAAAGATATTAGCCTAAAAGAAAATATTAAAAAAGGAATTGTTTTTGATGGTTCTCAAGTATTGTATGGAAAACTTCGACCATATCTTCATAATTGGCTAAATCCAGATTTTTCAGGTGTTGCAGTTGGTGACTGGTGGGTTTTAAAACCTAATAATGCTGATAAAAGTTTTATATATCGACTTATTCAGACACAACGATTTGATGATATTGCTAACCAATCAGCAGGGTCGAAAATGCCAAGAGCCGATTGGAATTTAGTATCAAATACAGAGTTCGCAGTTCCAGTTTCACAAGAAGAGCAGGAAAAGATTGGTGAGTATTTTTCCTCCCTCGACCACCTCATCACTCTTCACCAGCGCCAGCACAAATTACATCTGAACATGCTTTTATAAACTGTTTTTTATCGTAAGTAACATCGTATCTATACAATGGTTACCATAAATTTGACAACGAATCGAACATAAACCAACCTCAAACAAAGCAAGCCTAATTATGGTTACATCAGCGTAAGCAGTACTAATAAAGGAGGTAGCGTATGCTAGAGGATATGAGCAAGGATGCATTATTTTACAACTATTACACACAGTGGATAGAAGTGTATAAGAAAGATGCAATTCGTGAAGCCACTATGGCAAAGTACAGGATGACTCAAAAGTGGGTGGAGAAGCTGGCTCCGGAGCTTAAGGTTTGTGAGCTGACAAGGACCGCATATCAGAAGATACTAAATGATTACGCAAAGGAGCATGAGAGACAGACAACACTTGACTTCCATCATCAGCTAAAGGGTGCGGTAATGGACGCTGTGGATGAGGGGCTGATAGAGCGTGATCCGACCAGAAAGGCTATCATCAAGGGTAAGACACCACGTGAGAAAAAGATTAAATATCTCAATCAGTTTGAGTTGCATACTTTGATAGCTGATCTGGATATAAAGGAAGAGCCGAACTGGGACTGGTTTATTTTGCTTGTGGCAAAGACAGGGATGCGTTTCTCAGAGGCGCTTGCCATCACACCGAAGGATTTTGATTTTGGAAGACAAACACTTTCTATAAGTAAGACGTGGGATTATAAGGGTAAAGGCGGTTTTCTACCGACGAAGAATAAGTCATCTGTGAGAAAGATTCAGATTGACTGGCAGATAGTAGTAAAGTTTTCTGAGCTGATAAAAGGGTTGCCGGAGGACGAGCCTATATTTGTAGGAGAGGAAAAGATTTATAATTCAACCGTCAATGATGCTCTCACCAGACACTGTAAGGCCTGTGGGATATCGGAGATTTCCATTCACGGACTTAGACATACGCATGCGTCGTTGCTTTTGTTTGCCGGTGTTTCTATAGCCAGTGTGGCGCGCAGATTGGGGCATGCGAGTATGACAACAACGCAGAAAACATATCTGCATATCATTCAGGAACTGGAAAATAAGGATGTGGATCTGGTAATGAGGACTTTGTCAGGACTGTAATGTAGCTTTTTAAACAATATGCTTACGCTGATTTTGATATAAGTAATTTTGTGGTATTTTATGCCTATATTTGCTATAATAAATATAGTTAGTGTTTTGGTTTTGAAGAAGGAGAAATTATCATGCCGGAGTTGGAATCGTTAATAGAGCAGAAATTGATTGAGCAGTTGATATATGGGGATTCGCAGTGGACGTACAGACCAGATTTAAAGACAGAAGCGGATTTATGGAACAATTTT
>OGUK01002243.1_pt1 | contig 10898 bp, 9 predicted proteins | sample 1553151 | NCBI WGS metagenome assembly OGUK01 (sample SAMEA2580208, study PRJEB22360) | human gut metagenome | biome: human gut; feature: human-associated habitat; material: faeces | place: Denmark | collected 2008/2010
CTGCTCTTCTTCTGAATCAATAGCTGAAAATGTTGCGTCTCAGTTGACGGCAATACTTGATCGCAGTATGCAGTTTGATATTGTTTAATCATCCAGTATATTACCATTCCCGTCGCCCACCAGATAGACGCTTTCATCACGCACCGTGATGACAACATCTGGCTGATATTCGTCAATATACTCAAGTAGGGACTTTTCATCGTAATAACGGTAATCCAAGGAGCGAGTCTCGTTGAACCCTGTCCAAAGCAGGGTCTCAATTGGGTTGGTGTAAGAGTCTCCAAAAATCAAGGCGTTCTTCAGCTCCGGACGGTTGGTCCGAATCACCGTCTCGCCAATGTCACCGCCCATATAAGCTGAATATGTGACATCCTCTGTATGGGTATTGGGGAACAGATAGACACTGGAGTCCACCTGGGTCCCGTTGTCGAACCGCGTAAATGGAATTGGGTTTATCAATTCCACATATTCAAGCTTGTCGTTCGTTTCCCATAATTCATATAGCTTCCGATTCGCAGAGCCCAAAAATGGATTCGGCAGCGCGGACCATTCCAAATTATCTGAAGTCATAACGGGGATGTTGAAACTCGTATCTGAATTAATCCTATCCATTAAGGCCAGATAGGCGACATATGCTCCCCTGTAGGTGTAGTGATGATCCGTCTCATAATAGTAGTCTTTCGGTGCGCCCATCTCTAGGTATTTTGTATACATATCAATGAACGGAACCCCTTCTTCGGACATGTACTTGGAAAATGCCGTGCGAATTGCCGTGGTGTGCCAAAGCCGGTTGTCCATATACTCCGGATAGTGGTCTGCAAAATAGATGGCCTGCTGAGGAACACCCAGGAAACAAAAATATCCGCCATAGGACGTAATGTGCTCGTTTAACTCGCGATATGCCTCTGCAGTGGCTTCAGCCTGCCCATCAATATAGCCAATATCCCAATAATAGAACCCGAAATAATCCAATAGGACATCTGAACTTACGATGAGATCACTCACAACCGGGCGCTCTAATGCCATGCTCAAACGTGTATAGTTTTTCATCATCTCATCTCTGAACACAATATGATCCATTAGTGCAGTCTCAATATCAGAGAAAAAGGACCCGTCCCACACACCTGCTTTCGTAAGCTGTGGAATAGGCGCCAGCCCGCGCTGTTCATAGAAGGAAACACTGGTATGTGGCCCCAAGACAGTCAATACTGGAATGGCAATCATGCAAGCGACAAAAATCACAATAAAAAACACTTTTCTCTTTTTCATAAACTGCCTCAAAATTGAAAATAGATGAACGGGTTAAATCCAGAGCTTACCAGGAATACCACCGAAAGTGCGCCAACTCCAAGGGCAAATATAGGTATGCCGATTGTCGAGAGCGCAACACTAAGTCTGCCGTCCCGATGCGAATCAAGGATGTCTTGCAGCTTCGTCTTGACCGGAAGAGACGCAATTCCTGCCAGCAACAGATCCCAACGATACTCCAGCACCAAGTAGGTCGCTTGGTCATTCCAAATGCCGCAGTGATTGGCTCCAAACATGGCTGATAAAAACGATAGAATTTGTCCCAAACTAGATGCTCGGAAAATCAACCACCCGACCATCACGAACAACATGGTGTAAATATGCCCTATAATGGAGGGCAGCTTGTCCATCAGTCCTCCCCACACATACCGTTCTCCAATCAGGAGCAGTGCGTAATAAAGCCCCCAGCAGATAATAAAGTTCCACTCAGCACCATGCCATAGTCCAGTCAGCCCCCATACCACTAGGAGATTGAGAATCTGGCGTTTTCGAGAACAGCGGTTTCCTCCCAGAGGGATATACAGATAGTCCCGAAACCAAGTGCTCAAAGAGATGTGCCACCGTCTCCAGAATTCCGTGATAGATTTAGCGATATATGGATAGTTAAAATTTTCTAAGAAATGGAAGCCAAACATTCGTCCCAAGCCAATCGCCATATCGGAATAACCGGAAAAGTCAAAATAAATTTGGGCCGTATAGGCGATCACTCCAAGCCAGGCCAGCCCGGCCGCAAGATGATCTGCGCCCTGGTTGAACGCCTCGTCCGCCACCTGCGCGACCTGATTCGCAATCAAAACCTTCTTGGCCAAACCAAATAGAAAGCGTATCATCCCGTGGTAAAAATCATCAATACTTTCTTTTCGATTTACGATTTCATCGGCAATGGTTGAATAGCGCACAATAGGTCCTGCTACAAGCTGGGGGAAAAGCACGATGTAAAGTGCCACACGTAATATATTTTTTTCTGATTTCACCTCACGCCTATATACATCGATCACATAGCTTAGGCTCTGGAATGTGTAAAAGGAAATGCCGATCGGTAGGATGATATCGGTCACCGGCACAGATGGGATCAGCAAACTGATATTACGTGTCAGGAAGCCAAGATATTTGAAAAAGACCAGCAGCCCTAAATTACACACCAAGGCACCCACAAGGGACAGCTTCCTAATCCGTATCCCGTGCCTTTCGTCCACTAATCTGCCAAATACATAGTTTACAACAATAGAAAAAGCAATCAGTGGCACAAGTCTCCATCCGCCCCAGCTATAAAAAACCAAGCTGAACAGAAGCAAGACTAAATTTCTGGCTGATCGCCTATGTATCGGACAAATATAATAACAAAAGAGCAATGCAGGAAAAAACAGAAACAAAAATGTTAAGCTACTAAAAACCACGATAATCCACACCTTAAAACATTTCCATATGTCGCCTATTAAATAATATGACTCGATCAGCGCAGTTATGACATGCCTGTCCAAAATTTTTTGGTGTATTTTTTAGTAATGCTTTTTTGTTTCTTTCCAATCATAGAATTTTAGATTCTATGTCAGATTATCTGTTTTAGTAACATATATAAATAGAAAAGCACAGCGAGTTATATTCGATTTGATTATTTATCACCTTTCTATGCCTTCATCTTTTTTACTGAGGTGGTGATTCCAATGGTTTTCAATCTTTTGAGGAAATCCTGATTACTATCCATCTAGGATGGATCCACTAGAGGAAGAATTTCAATGAAGCTCGTTAAAAAACTCATTGCGCTGGTCATGGCAATCGGTATGATCACAATTAACTGCATGGCATATGCGGCTGCGCCTGCTGATAGTAGTATTACGCTTCTTTCTCCTACTCGCCCGATTGGAGAATTTAGTGTGCCTACAAGAGCAATTGATGACGTCGTAGTAATCAAGGGCAGTGCTCAATTCTATCAGTCTGGCGCTGGTGCCTATTACTACGCCTATTCCGGACAGAGCACTGTATATTCTGAGGCATTTGCCAACATCAAGCTGCCCACCAGCATGAACTATGCCAACGGCACACGGCATGCCTTTATATCTCTTGGAATTGCTGGGAATGGCGCTGCCATTGATCTTGGCCTTATCAACACTGGCACCGGCTGGAAGCCCGTATATAATGAAGTTGCCAATGGCACGGGCTACGGCGAGATCATGCACAGCTATGTTGCACCGAGCAATGCAACCAATGCGAAGATTGTGGTCAAACCCGTCAGCACTACAAAAGTGCATATGTACATTCAGTTCCTGAATTCCAGCGGCCAGAATGTTGGTACTGCTTTCGACCAAGACATCTCTCTTCGGTATGGCAGTTTTTCTAGTAGCGGCGGTAATATTTCGTGTCGTTACTACCGCTTCGCATCCTTGGTTCCCAACAATGGCCAGGATAATCAGATGGACAGTTCCTATATGATCGGCGGGCAGTTTACCAACCTCGGCCTCTATAATAGGAATACTTCGACCTATGACACATGGGGAATCAACACTGCACGTGTCACAGATGCTTGGAAGGTGTCTCCGGAGCGCATTACTCTGAGCTATGGTAGTAATTATGATACCTTTAAGATTGATCACTGGAGCACCTGATTCAAATGCTTCAGGGAGAAATGAAATATGACTGACATACCTCTGCGGACCGTTGGTACGCATCTGACAATCGTATATATTCTCTCCCTTACCCCGGCAGCATAGTTGCCGGGGTAAGGGATTTGCGCTTTTGCCATCTACGTTTCTTAGCATAGTGAACACCAAGCCTCTAGTGGCGGGAGATAGCAAATTATGGAGGTGCATCCAATTGAAAAGAAAAATGTGTTCATATTTGAGCGTCCTGCTGTGTTTCCTACTCTGCTTAAGTGCTGCAGGGGCAGCGGGAAGCCGCGACCTAAGTTACCAGGAGGGTCAAGCCATGCGCCTGGAGCGCCTGGGGCTCTTTCTGGGCGTGGGAGAGGACCAAAATGGCTTCACCAACTTTGACCTTAACCGAACACCTAGCCGCGAGGAGGCGGTAACCATGCTGGTCCGGGCCCTGGGTAAGGGGTCTGAGGCGGTAGGAATGGCAAAGTCCCACCCCTTCACTGATGTGCCCGTCTGGGCGGATGGCTATGTATCTTACGCATATAGTCAAGGGCTCACCAAGGGCATTTCAGATACCGCCTTCGGCGCAGGGGAAACCGTCACCGGGGCCATGTACGTGACCTTTATGCTACGTGCCTTGGGCTATGTGGACGGGGAGGACTTTACCTGGGATAATCCCTGGGATTTGGCCGAGGACTGCGGAATTCTGTCTGAGGAAGTGGACCGGGAGAACTTCCTGCGGGCTGATGCGGTGGACGTCACCACTACCGCTCTCTCCGCAAAGCTGAAAGGGACAGACACTACCTTAGCTCAGAATCTCATCGCTGAAGGAGCGTTCTCCCAAGAAGCCTTCACCTCCGCCTTTCAGACTTATGAGGAAGCAATGGCGGAGATCTCCAATAACGACTTCTATCATGAGGAGCAGCGCTGGGAGTCTAACTTTGGAACCGTATTACTCGGGAGAGTATCTGGTGTTCTTCAAGGCTCTGGATATACCCTTCAGCTGGTGACCAAATCAGCCGCTGCCGTTGGAGAAGGGCTGATTATTTCCCTGCCGCTTGATAATAAGACCGCCCCAGCGCAACCCGCTTTGAGCGCGGATGGACGGACCTTCACCTACACTGCCGGTTCTCTGGGCATCTTAACCATTGACTTGAACACTGCTATGTCAGTGGCAGCCTCTTTGCCCGCAGAGCAGCCTGCAGACAGTGTAACCGAGGATGACAAGGATACCTATGATCGTGCTGTAGACGCTCTCATTAACGGAAATGGGACTATGAACGTTACTGTGGAAGCCCGTCTCGAGTCCGATATCTGCACTGTGCTTAGTCTACGGACAGACGGTTGGGCCCATGGTTCAGCTTATAACTTGGCTTTAATCTATAAACCCGGCTCTGTCAAAGGATCCGGCGAGTCGGTTACCTTACCCCTGCCCCAGAGCAATGGCATAGGCATGAAGGCTCACCCTGAAAATCTTACCCTCAATGCCGAAGCAAATACCCTGACCTATACGTGCACAATTCCTGAGCCTGTGGTTGTCAACCCTGGTCAACCAGAAGAGAACGTGGTCAGTGAGGCAGGCATCTATACCTACACTGTAGACTTGAACACTGGTGTGGCTACGCTAACCATATCTCCTTTGGATAAGTAATGTCTACGGCATGGATTTCGCAGACACGAGAGACGATACCTTTCGAACAATCGTCACAGTTTACCTGCAGAAATTGGGGGGTAGACCTCCTGCGCATTCTCTCAATGTTTATGGTTGTAGTATTGCATGTGCTCGGTCAAGGGGGTATCCTGGTTGCTCAGGTCCCCTTTGACTATGGTTGGGTACTGTGCTGGACCTTGGAGTCTGCCTGTTTTTGCGCTGTAAACTGTTTCGGTATCATCAGCGGCTATGTATCCAGAGCAGAGACATTGTCTATAAGAGCTTGTTTCTTTCGTTGGGCACAAGTCGCGTTCTATTCTGTCCTGCTCACTATTTTGATTGGAGTTATTTTTCCAAATACGCTCAGTGTTCGCCAATTACTAGGTTCTTTTTTCCCTGTTGCCACCCAAAAATATTGGTACTTCACTGCTTATTTCGCTCTCATGTTCTTCACACCGTTTCTGAACCAATTACTTAACATGCTTAATCCCCAAAAAACAGACCATCTGATTATTACTATTTTCATGCTCCTCTGTCTTTTCCCACTCCTTGCTGGCAGAGACTTATATTACCTTCGAGGTGGATATACCTTTCTGTGGCTTTGTGCGCTTTACTTGTTAGGTGGATGCTTTAGACAACGACATTATCATAATCTACTTTCTCAATCTTTTTTAATGCTTGGCTATATACTCTGCGTACTGATTACCGTTGGAAGCAAAGTACTATCTACGCTGTTTCACAACCGCTTCCAGTACTCAATGGCACAGCTTGATTATCTGTTCACATATACCTCGCCTACTGTTCTAGGCGCAGCGGTCTTTCTCTTTCTACTGTTTCGGAATATCTCAATTCGAAGGACCATTGCCATACGCATGCTAAAATTTTGTTCTCCACTTTCTTTTGGAGTTTACTTAATCCATACCCATCCGTCTGTATGGAACAACCTGCTCTCAAATAGATTTTCAATATTTTCCAATTATTCATCATTTCTCTGTGTAATACTGGTTCTACTTTCCTCAGTTACAATTTTTTTCGTTTGTATACTTTTAGATTTCCTCCGATATGCTCTTTTCCATAGGCTCAAGTTGACATAGCGTTTCAGTTCGCATACAAGACAGCGTCCTCGTTTCAGCGGGGACGCTATCTTTATATGTATCGCAAAATTACAGATTACAACAAATTGAGAAACGACATTTCTCATAGTTGCGCAAGCTCTCACTTTTCAGATTGTGCAATATCTATAATTTTTCAACGAATTATTAACTAAAATGCTGATTCTACGAGATTTAGGCAAAAAGTTTTCCAAAGCGGAAAAGAACCTTCCTATTTAACCTTTATACTCCAAGCAACAGAGCAAGGCGGGGAGGTGAGAAGGAGTGAGCCCGTCCGAACGTCGCAACGCAATCATGGATCTGCTGTGCGACAGGCGATGTGAAACGGCAAAGAATCTTGCAGCCCTGTTCGGAGTTACAGCACGTACCATTCGCAACGACATCACGGCTCTCTCCTGTACTTACCCAATCCAGACCATCCGCGGAAGATATGGCGGCATTCAAGTAGCCTCATGGTATCACCCGTACCGTCAAGAACTCACACCACAACAGGAAGTCCTGCTCAGAAAGCTCATGGTAAACCTGGAAGGTGAAGATTTGACTGTTATGGAGAGTATCCTCACAAAATTTGCCCGCCGTACAGGGTAGAAAGCTGCCCGTATAGCTCTGATGTGTACCTTGCTACGAAAATAAGTAGCGAGGGCGTGAACCTTGACAAACAGGCTTTCAACGCCTCATGAAAAACCATCGCAGCACAAAAAGCGGCAGGCCAAAACCTGTCGCCGGCCGAAGTATGGTACAGTGGGAATCAGCCTGGTGCCACCACAAAGTACCCCAGCTTTTGCAGTTCGTTCACCATACGGCTGGCCTGTTTGCGCTCACTTTGTTTTCTGCGGATCTCAAAACAGTCTTCGTTGTATGGCGAACCTGTCTTCAACATCGTGTAAATCAGCGCCAGCAGTTTGCGAGCCAAAGCAATCGTTGCACGTTTAGCGCCCTTCCGCTGTTTTATCCTCCAGTACCAACCGGAGAGGTACAAGCTTCGTTTTCCGGAGATGACCCATCCCACCTCGCAGAGCATACTCTTCAGATACGGATTACCTTTGTTAATGTGAGCACTCTTGCGTTTTCCGGCACTCTCGTTGTTACCGGGACTCAAACCGGCCCAGGAGCATATATGCTGTGAATCCGGAAAGGCACTCATATCGGTACCAATCTCCGCGATAATGGCTGCTGCCGCAGTTACATCAATACCCGGTATGGAGCACAGGAGGCTCAATGCCTCTTCGTGCTTTGTGATCTCTTTCGTAATAGCGTCCTCCACAGTATGGCGGTGTTGTTCAAGAGTTTCCAAGTGCTCAAATATCATGCGAAGGAAGCAGCGCTGGTGCTCTGAGAGCGAACCGTTCAAGGCGATCAGTATTTCGTCGATTCGTTTCCGGGTCTGTGTTTTCAGACACTTGTCCAACGCCTCCCGCGAGATACTTCCGTATTCCATGAGATGACGGATGATGTTTCGCCCGGAAGCGCCAAATGCGTCCGACAGAAACGCTGTGAAGCGGAAACCGGAGCTTTGCAGAAATTTATCGATGCGATTCTTTTGGGCGGTAATGTCGCGAACGATGCTCTTACGATACCGGGTCAGATGCCGCAGTTCCCGGAAGGTCTTATCTGGGATAAAACTTCCCTTTAGTAATCCGGCACGGAGTAATGTGGCGATCCATTGCGCGTCCCGCATATCCGTTTTACGCCCAGGCACATTCTTCATGTGGCGGGCATTCACGACCAGAATGCTGATCTGCCCATCAAAACAAGGTTCCAGCATTTCGTAAATGGGCTGCCAGTAGATCCCAGTGCTCTCCATAGCGACATAGCGGCACTCAGCTTCCAACACCCAATCCCGCAGCTTCCGCATTTCCGGGATGAGTGTGCTGAAGGAGCGGATCTCGATTTCCGGATCGGTGCCCAGTTCACCTTTGGCAAGACAGGCAACAATAACGTCACGATGAATATCCAGTCCCATGGCGCAGGTCAATATGTCTTGCATCAAATCCCTCCCTGAATTATGCAGGCTGGGAATTGCCCGGGTGGGTATCCGAACTTTGCTACTCGTGCTCTTCACTTATGTGACGCAACATACTGCTGTTCTCTTTGGCAACTCGTCCACGTTGAACAAACGGGGTGAAAATCCACCAAGGTGCAACCGGACTACGCCTGCTGTATTCAGTTTAGCAAATCCTTCGGTTAACGCACAGACTATATTTTCATTCTCAGCTGTGATGGCATTTCATGAGGCGTTGAAAACTGAATATCCGGCAACGGGATACGTCCGCTGATGAGAGGCCACCCCAAAAGGTAGGCTGAAGCGACGCTGGAGGATGCGCCAAGACCACCTGTGCAAACAAAATCTGCATCAAAGACGGCCAATCAAGGTGCTGAGCGGTTTCCATCCGTCCAAAAAGCAGCCTGTGGCGGGCTGTTTCGCATTGCGACTGGTTTCTGACCTGTCCGACCCTCATCGGCAATCTAGTAATGATACTCCTGCCCAGAGAAAAACCACTTTGTGGGGGCAGCTCGGAGAGATCCTCGGAGGGGTGAGATTCCCGTGACGCGCGCCAGCGCGGTCCGTCTGTTGCCGCCCCAGCACCCGGGGAAGTTGTGTCGAATACGGGTGTTTAGCATCATCGTAGCAAATAGCATCAGAAAAAACAGGAGACAGCTCTCCGCCAGGGAGGGCTGTCTCCATCCTATTCTGTTAGGAGGTAAACATAATGGAGCTTGATCGATCTCTGTTGAACACACTTCCTGACTTCCTGACACCGGAAATGCTGTCCTCTGTTTTACCCGTCTCCAGATCCACGCTCTACCGTGCCTTGCACCAGGGGACAATCCCCTGTATGAGAATCGGAAAGCGTTTTATCCTCTCACGTGCACACCTGGAGCGGTGGCTGGAAGACAATTTGTGTCATAATGAGGTGTGTGGCTCATGGCGCGTCGGCTGAAAGGAGAGGGCTCCCTCTACCAGACCAAGGATAAGACATGGGTCTGTCAGTATTACGGCGACGATGGGAAACGGCATACGAAGCGGTTTCAGCGAAAAGTGGATGGCCGGGCGTTTCTGGACGACCTGCGGCAGAATGAGACGGAGGCAATGCTCCCGGAACAGCCCACCACCCTAAGCACCGGTAGTCGGTCCTCTGAGCTTACCGTCGGGGCATGGATGGATCGCTGGTTAGAGACCTACGCCCGGCCTACGGTAAAGCTTTCTACCTATTGCAGCTATGAGATGCTGGTTCGTGTCCACGTCAAACCCATATTGGGAGATATTCCATTTTCCCGCCTGGATTCCATCGCCCTACAGGAGTTCTTCAACCAGAAGTACAGCAGTGGGAAGGCCACAGGCGTAGGAGGCCTGTCTGTAAAGACCCTGCGAAACCTGCGCAATATGCTGCATCTGTCCTTCGAGCAGGCCAAGAGGAATGGGCTCATCAATATCAACCTGGTGGAAAGCGTCCGCCTTCCCAGAGAACAGAAAAAAGAGATGCGTGTGCTGAGCAAGGAGGAGCAGCGGCGTCTGGTCCTGGCCTGTCGGGCCATGCCGGAACCGGCTTCCTTTGGTGTGATCTTTACCCTATTTACCGGTCTTCGGATGGGCGAGGTGTGCGGTCTGCGCTGGGATAACGTCGACATGGAACGGCGACAGTTCCTGGTCTGTGAGACCAGAAACCGCCTCCCAAACCACGATGCTTCCATCGAGACCTCCACCAGCGTCCGCACCGTCTCTACCACAAAAACAGATCACTCCCGGCGGATCGTCTACCTCTGTGATGAGCTCTATCAGGAGCTGTGCCAGTACCGGGAGATCCAGTTTTCCCTGATGGAGCAGTATCCCGGCTACAATTCCGAGCGCTATGTCTTCTGCCAGGAGAATGGGGCGCCCTATGAGCCCCGGACCTACCAGGACCTGTTCAAGCGGTGCGTATCCCGTGCCGGCATCGCCAGCGCCAACTTTCATTCGCTGCGCCATACCTTTGCCACACGGGCTTTGGAGCAGGGGATGGACCCTGTGACCCTCTCCAAGCTGCTGGGACACGCAAACGCCTCCATTACCCTGGACAAGTACGGGCACTCCTTTGAGTCGCAGAAACGGGCGGGAATGGAGCTGATGGGCGCTCTGTACGCACCCGTGCGGGAGCCGTCTGTTGGCCCTGTGATGGGTTTTTAGCATCACCAGTCCGGAAATAAGCATCAGATAAGCATCATTCGAGCATCGAAGTAGGGGACGATGCTTGAGTG
>OGUK01002249.1_pt1 | contig 10883 bp, 9 predicted proteins | sample 1553151 | NCBI WGS metagenome assembly OGUK01 (sample SAMEA2580208, study PRJEB22360) | human gut metagenome | biome: human gut; feature: human-associated habitat; material: faeces | place: Denmark | collected 2008/2010
GAAGCAACACTATACCCTAATTTGGTGCAAAGAAACAAATAAAAAGTGATGGATTGGGCTTTCGTTAAGGACTTTTAATAGAAATCAGAAATATAAACCCTGCATGATTTTGCTAAATCTTGAGAGATAAAATGATAAAGCAGCCTGTTGGGAGAAAGAAGTATACCAATGAGTATCTAATCATGCTGCGGTTGTTTATCGGTTGACATACTTTCCTAGCCAGATATAAGCCGCATTATTAAATTGTTTATACGGCTTGCTTAATATAATCATGCGCCTTGTTTAATGTATTTTTCCGGCAATTAGTATTCGTTTGACGTACATGAACCATTCGGTTCACCTGCGAGAACCGGAAAGTCTACGTACGTCATCCGAATGCTTCACATACGTGAAACGGGAACGTAGTGCCTACAAAACATATTAGTAGTGCCTTGTTTGTATGTTAAGCCTACCGGATTTTGTTTTAATTCCCACACCATATGCAGAGAACATAACCGTCCAACAACAACTTTACCGGAAGAAAAATACTGCGAAAACGCAATCTTACGGTCAAAAAGGGCATTCTTAATATAAAGAGATTAATGGTCGGATTATAAACCAAGATATTATTAATCAGATATATAAATTGCATAGTAGTAATAAATAAGGTGATAATAGAAAGCTTCGTCTTTCCTATTATCACCTTATTATCACTGGCTATTGTCACTAAATTACATTTGATTATCAGAGAATTAAGTCTGAAAAGTGACAAGTGATAATAAAAAGAGAATTTTAAAACTCTATGAGAGGTCAGCGTTGCAGCACACTCCTTTCAGTGTAGCTGAACTAGCTTCCGTGATACGTACGTTCACGAAGTCGCCGACACGATGTGTGCCCCGATCAAACACTACGACACGGTTCTGTTCCGTACGGCCGAACAGCTGGTCACGCGAGCGCTTGGAGACTCCTTCCACGAGGACTTCGTACGTCTTTCCGATACAACGCTGGTTGGACTCGGCGGACAGACGGTTCTGCAAAGCGATAATCTCGTTCAGGCGACGCACTTTCACCTCTTCGGGCACATTATCTTCGAGATGCTTGGACGCATACGTTCCCGGACGTTCGGAGTATTTAAACATGAAAGCAGCATCATATCCACATTCTTCCATCAGCGAAAGTGACAAGGCATGATCCTCTTCCGTTTCAGAATGAAAACCGGAGAAAATATCGGTAGTCAGTCCGCAATCGGGGATGATACGTTTGATGGCTGCCACCCGGTCCAGATACCACTCACGGGTATACTTACGGTTCATCAGTTTCAGAATACGCGAACTGCCGCTCTGCACAGGCAGATGGATATGTTTACACACATTCGGAACTTGCGCAATTACTTCCAGCGTTTCATCACTCATATCCTTCGGATGGGAAGTCGTGAAACGAATACGCACTCCCGGAGCAGCCTCGGCCACTGTTCGGAGCAACATCGGGAAAGTAACCACTTCGCCTGTCGGTCTTTCAAAACGGTAAGAGTTGACGTTCTGCCCCAACAGGGTGACTTCCTTATAGCCTTTCGCCACGAGGTCTGCTACTTCATTCAGGATGCTTTCTACGTCACGGCTGCGCTCGCGTCCACGAGTATAGGGCACGATACAATAGGTGCAGAAGTTATTGCAGCCACGCATGATGGATACAAAACCCGAAATATGATTGCCGCAGATACGCGACGGAATCACATCCCGATAAGTCTCGGTAGTAGATAGTTCCACATTGATTGCTTTTTCACCGGTTTCTACGGCCGCAATCAGGTCGGGCAACGTCAGGTAAGCATCCGGCCCCACAACGAGGTCTACATGATGATTCGTTATCAGATCATCCTTTACCCGTTCGGCCATACAGCCCAATACACCTACAATCAGATGCTTTTTCTTTTTCTTCAGCGAGTGGAAAAACTCCAGGCGATTCAGAATCTTCTGCTCCGCATTGTCGCGGATGGAACAGGTATTCATAAACACGGCATCGGCTTCCTCCAGCGTTTCGGCTACGGAATAACCCGCCATTTGCATCACCGAGGCAATCACCTCACTGTCGGCTACGTTCATCTGGCAGCCATAGGTTTCGATAAACAACTTTTTGTTGTCATCCTTCATTTCAGTTGCGGATTTAAAGTCCGCTCCCGTTAATTCGTTCATACTCAAATCTTAGTTTAAAAATTCGGATGCAAAGATACGGCTTCGCTTTCAATAAGTAGTGAATTGATATCAAAATAACGCAAAAACTTATGATTTGGCAAGCAAATTTGTAATTTATGTTAAGAGAATAAACATTTTTAGGCGATATGCTTGGCAAATTTAAATTTATTTTTCACATTTGTGCAATGAAAGAAACATTAGATTTTTTCATAGTTAAGGTTTAGGTTAAAAAAATTAAGGGGAGCTGTGAAGCTGCCCTTTTTTCATAATAAAATGTTAGCCTGAACCAGATAAAATACGTAACTTTGGCAGATAACTAATTAGCAGTGAAACACAATGGAAGATTTTTTGAAATTTCTCTTGATAGCAGGTGTCATTCTTGTGGGAATATTCAAAGAGGTGAATAAGAATAGTAAATCGAAAAAAGCTAAGAATAAACGCCCCGTTTCCCCGATGCCATCCCCCGTTGAAGTAGCTCCGGATGCAGTTCCTATGCCCGAGGCATGGGGTGGCCCCAAGTCGCTGGAAGAATTATTCCAGCCTAAACCCCTGAAACAGACGCCACCGCAACAGTCTCCCAAACAGACGGCGAAACCAGCGGCGCAGCAGAAAAGAAAAAAAGAAGAAATATCCGTTTCCGCATCCCTGGCAAACAGTGCCGCGCAAGATAAACGAAATTCCCAACAAGGTTCTCATTATAACTCTCATACCGAATCAACTGATAACGAACATGATTTCACGATTCACTCCGCAGAAGAAGCCCGCCGCGCTATTATCTGGGGAGAGATACTTCAACGGAAGTATTGAGAGAGCCCGTAAACTCATTGAGTTTCGAATCATTATGTGACGAGTCATTGCCAAGCATTGGTACAAGGCCGTACAAACAGAGAATTAATTATCAATAAAAATATCAACTGTATTTAACACGAAATTTACTATTTATGTCACTCAATCGTATTTCGGCAGCGGAAGCTGCAAGCCTGATCAAACATGGCTACAACATCGGCCTAAGCGGATTTACTCCCGCCGGAACGGCCAAGGCTGTAACAGCCGAACTCGCAAAAATTGCTGAAGCAGAACATGCGAAAGGAAACCCGTTTCAAGTAGGAATTTTCACAGGCGCATCGACAGGGGAATCCTGTGACGGCGTACTGTCACGTGCCAAAGCCATCCGCTACCGCGCTCCTTATACTACCAACGCCGACTTCCGCAAAGCTGTGAACAACGGAGAGATTGCCTACAACGACATACACCTCTCACAAATGGCACAGGAAGTGCGCTACGGGTTCATGGGCAAAGTGAACGTAGCCATCATCGAAGCCTGCGAAGTAACTCCGGACGGAAAAATTTATCTGACTGCCGCCGGCGGCATCGCCCCGACCATCTGCCGTCTTGCCGACCAGATCATCGTGGAGTTGAACAGCGCACACAGCAAATCCGGTATGGGTATGCACGACGTATACGAACCGCTCGACCCGCCTTACCGCCGCGAAATACCGATCTATAAACCGAGTGACCGTATCGGACTGCCTTACGTTCAGGTAGACCCGAAAAAAATTATAGGCGTAGTGGAAACCAACTGGCCGGACGAAGCGCGTTCTTTCGCTGCCGCTGATCCGTTGACCGACAAAATCGGCCAGAATGTTGCCGACTTCCTTGCAGCCGACATGAAACGCGGTATTATCCCGTCCAGTTTCTTGCCTTTGCAATCGGGTGTAGGAAACATCGCCAACGCCGTACTCGGTGCATTGGGACGTGATAAAACGATTCCTGCATTCGAAATGTACACAGAGGTAATCCAGAATTCCGTGATCGGATTGATTCGCGAAGGACGCATCAAATTCGGTAGCGCCTGTTCACTGACTGTTACAAATGACTGTCTGGAAGGCATCTACAACGATATGGATTTCTTCCGCGACAAACTGGTTCTCCGTCCGTCGGAAATCTCAAACAGCCCGGAAATAGTACGCCGCCTCGGTATCATTTCTATCAATACAGCCATCGAAGTTGACCTGTACGGCAACGTAAACTCTACCCATATCGGCGGAACAAAAATGATGAACGGTATCGGTGGTTCGGGAGACTTTACCCGCAACGCTTACATCTCTATCTTCACTTGTCCGTCTGTGGCCAAAGAAGGGAAGATCAGCGCGATCGTACCGATGGTATCCCACCACGACCACACGGAGCACGATGTCAACATCGTTATCACCGAGCAAGGTGTTGCCGATCTTCGTGGCAAGAGCCCGAAAGAACGCGCACAAGCCATCATCGAAAACTGTGCACATCCTGACTACAAACAGCTTCTTTGGGATTACCTCAAACTGGCCGGTAACCGGGCACAGACCCCACACGCTATTCAGGCTGCACTTGGTATGCACGCAGAGTTGGCTAAGAGTGGCGATATGAAGAATACTAATTGGGCTGAATACTCAAAGTAAATATAATATAGAGTATAGAATTTACAGTATTCGATTCAAAACAAGTATAATTGTATTCTCTGGTAAACAAAATCCTACGATTTTTGCTTATTAGAGAATACAATTGTCCTTTTGTAGAAGAATCAATAAAGAGCCCTCCATGGAAAATAGTACCTGCCTCTTGACAACATAGAAATCGGATTCAACAACGGAATTCCACTTTGGTTGTACGGGCTAATGTATTCATATCAGCCTATTTCCCAATAATCACCTCACACACCTTATCCTGAAATGCTCTCGCTTTAGCCGCCGAAAGTACATTCTGGTTCATAATGGCAAATGCCACTTCATGTCCGTTCTTCATCTTCAGATAGCCTGCAAGCGCATTTATTGCCGTAAACGAGCCTGTTTTGGCATAAACATTCCGAAAAGCAGGAGTACCTTTCATCCGGAATTTCAAAGTTCCGTCCACCCCACCAACGGGAAGTGATTTATACAACATCTGAAACACTTCTGTTTGCGAGTACGCATATTTTAGAAAGTCCACCAGCAGGGCAGGAGAGAGGTAATTATAATTGGACAGTCCGCAACCGTCGGCAATCTTATAATCTTTCGGGTCATGCCCCAGGCGGCGGATCAGCTTCATTATTTCGACAATACCATCTTCGGCAGCTACTTGCTTCTTTCCCGTAGCCTGCGCTCCCAGGCGACAGAGAAATGCTTCCGCATTGAGGTTATCACTCTCTTTCATCAGTTGGTTCAGCACTTTCTGCACAGAAGTGTTCCAGCAAGCCATACGCTCTACTCTCACACTGTCGCGAGGTAATTCGGCAAAGCCATACGACTGGGGAGTCGTGATTCCTTTCCCACGAAGGCGTTCCAGGAAAGTGTGCATAAAGAAACGGGGAGAATCATAGATGTTGACATCATCTTTTCGAATCGAAGTGACATTACCCGAAATAAGGAGGTTGTTTCCATTCGTCAGCCAGTCTCTTGTGAAAGAGAATTTCCCGGCAGAAGAGGTACCTGTTTTCGTCTGATTCGTCACTGTATAATAGGAAGACAGAGGCTGGCAGGAAACACTTGCCGTATCGCCCTGCACCGTGGATGGAACTATGGAAACCTGTACAGTCCCCTTGCAGAACATCAGCGGAGAGAGATAAGGCTGATAACCCGCAGGTGTATCGTCCCACGCCCATCCGCTGCCCCAATAAAGGGAGTCTTTCATTGAAACGTCACCATAGACCTGCCCGTTAATAACCGAAAAAGGGAAAGTGATTACCTCTTCTATCAATGAATCCATCGACTGGCTGTTAAATTCAGGATCGAATCCGCCTACCACATACAGGTTGCCTTGCAAGGTATCATGCTCTATCACGCCATCGTGCCATACTTCGGTGCGGAAAGGCTCGTTGGCTTCGGGGCGGGAAAGTGCGGTAATAGCCGTCAACAGCTTCATGGTAGAGGCAGGACGTGAAAGTTTCTCCGCACGATAGTTATAAAGTGATTTCTTAGCCGTCAGATCGTAGACGGATATGCCGACTTCGGATGCTTCGGGGAGCATCTTCTTGATAAGCGAATCTATCCGGGAGAAATTCTGTTGTCCCCAAAGTGGCAACAAACAAACTGAAAGGGCGACTAACAAAAGACTTTTTTTCATATAACACTGTTTATGACATCAACAAATGATCGTATCTTACCTCTATCTATTTCAAGTTTTTCTCTACCTGTCCAAGAAGCGAACCGGCGCCATAGCCGGACCATACATCCTGGATTTTTCCATCAGGGGCAATCAATACATAATGAGGGATTCCCCGTACCTGATAATTTAGGGCAAGACCGGTACGTCCTTTACGAAGTTCGTTCCACTGGTTACCGCCCATTCCTTTCGTCTTGATATACTCTTTCCAACGTGCCTTCGGGTCCTCACTAATACTAATCACAGTCATTTTATCCTTGTACAGATCCATCACCTTCTCCATTTCGGGTATCGACTCCACGCAAGGACCACACCCGCTACTCCAGAAATCGAGTAAGATGAATTTTCCTTTGAACTCGGAAATATGACGGAGAGAATCATTCGCATCATATAGGTCTCCATCCACCATCATATCTCCAATCCCTACTGTAGTGGGAGGATAAACATAGGTTGTAATCTCCTGTCCGTCATCTGTTTGTTTATCGGCTTCGGACATTCGGGCATAGAGTTTTTTTACCTCTTCTTTATAAGGCATGATGGTTTCATATTTCATCATGGAAGCAAATAACAATAATCTGTCCATCCACACCGGAGAGACGGGCGCTTCTTCCATGTATTCCATTTCCTTTTTCCAGATTTCCTGCTGCAACGGCATTGACAGTTTCCGGATAGAATCTATTTTGGCCCAGGCCTGGCTTTCAAACTCCCGGTCGCCCGGATGGTCTATGAACATCATCCGTTGCCAGTCATATTCCGCTGCCATGTATTGCATCAGTTCTTTCTGTTGAGCCATCGCGCAAGCCGTAAAGCGGTTTTCTTCCTGCTGTTCCGGCACATCACTTACTACTTCCCATGTTTTCACTAGTTTGTCCTGTCCCTTGATTTCGATGTATTCTCCCGGTGCGATCCACACTTCCAGCCATGTACCCGGGAAGCCCCGATTATCAGACATAATCAGCATTTTCCGTGTGGTAGAAACCGTGTCGCGGAAAGAGAACTGTCCATTCATAAGCGTATCTCTCAAGACACAGTTGAGAATATTTCCGTCTTCTTCATACAGGCCGATCACAATGCTGTCGGGAAGATTGGCCAATTCGCCCTGAATCAAATATTCATTGGCAGCAACTGACGCTTTACGATTAAATGTACAATGACACATCACCATACAAACTATTGCCAATAAGGCCGGAGTGATTATATATTTTCTCATCATATATTCGATTTTATCAGTAAGATACCCGCATCAATGAACGATGCCAGATATCGGAATCCATTTATAGAGCTTCCCGGAAGATTTCTCCTACCGTGGGATGTGGGAAAACAATCTTTTTCCATTGCGCTGCCGTCAATCCGAGTTCAATGGCAGTTCCCGCAAGAGTGATAATCTCCGAAGCCGGATTTCCCAACACATGAGCGCCAATCACCCGCTGCTGTTCATCCAGCAATACTTTGCAGACTCCGTTCACGCCTTCATTCTCCGCCACAAAACGGCCGGAGTAAGCCATCGGAAGTTTGATAACCTGATAATTGATTCCTTTCGTTGAGGCCGACTCCTCCGTTTCACCCACTCCGGCAATCTCCGGATTGGTATAGACTACGCCCGGAATAGCCCGATAACTCATGGCATCTTCCTTTCCCAAGATGGAATGTACGGCAACTTCCGCTTCACGAACAGCCGTATGGGCGAGCAAAGAGAATCCTGTCAGGTCACCACAAACATACACGTCCGGCACAGAAGTCTGCATCTTTTCATTAACTCTGATAGCACCACGCTCCGTCTGCTCCAAATTCAGGTTTTCGAGCCCGAAACCTTTCGTCACAGGACGGCGACCGACGCTCATCAACAGCTTTTCTGCAATGACACTGCCGTTTCCCTCTGCGTTCTCATAAGAAACAACAGCTCCTTCTTCCGTTTGCGACAAGCCGACCACTTTCGTACCAAGCAGGAATTTAATACCTCGTTTTGCATATTCCGCACGGAGCAAAGCGGAAAGCTCTTTATCCATTCCACCCAGGATTTCGTCCATCATCTCAACCACCGCCACTTGTACTCCCAAACTGTTGAAGAACGATGCAAACTCCATCCCGATCACTCCGCCACCTACAATAGCCAGAGAGGCCGGCAATTCTTTACTGTCCAAAGCATCCCTGTGCGTCCAGTAGTTCACCGCATCCACTCCCGGAATAGGGGGAATAAAAGTTTCCGAGCCTGTACAAAGTATCAGGTTCTCCCCTTCGTAAATTTCCTCCCCGCAGCGAACCGTATTTTTATCAATGATCTGCGCTTCTCCTGATACAATTGTAACATTGTTGGCAGTCAGCTTCGCTTTCACTCCCAGCACCAGTTTACGCACTACCTTACTTTTACGCGCTATTATCTTAGGCAAATCGAAAGAGACTTCCGGGATATTGACTGCATACTTCGATGCATGTTTTGCACTGTCATAAGTCTTTGCCGAATACAACAATGTTTTCGTAGGAATACAGCCTTCATTCAGACAGACGCCACCCAGACTATTCTTTTCGATAAGCAATACGCTCAAACCACCTTTAGCGGCAGCTTCGGCAGCCGTATATCCCGCAGGACCACCGCCGATAATAATCACTTGGTATTTCATAGTAAATAAATTATTTAGTTCATTTTCTTTTCAATCAGTTCAACAAATTCCCGTTCTTTGACAGGCATGACGGAAGCAAACTTGTCTTTCCCATACTCTATCAATATGTAATCGGTCACCGAGAAACTCCCGAATTTCATAGAACGGTACCTTTGTATAGTCGTAATTTCGGAAATAGGAATTACCTTCTTACGGATAAAGCGTCCACGGGATATTTCAATATTTCCATTCGTAGTGACCGTATAGGCGGTATGTATAATCTGTTCGATCACTACAATCAGCATGAGCATAAACAGCACAGCCGGCAAGATATATTTACACCACAAAGCACCGACGGCATTTACAGTAAGCACTGCCAAGAGGAAATACTGGTACCAGGCGATGCGGGCATGAAAAATTCGATTCATTTTGTCAGATTTTTGCCTGCAAGGTAGCAATTTTATGAATTAGTGACAACGAAAAGTACAACGAAGTAACTTATTTTGTAGCTTTGCGGTGAGAAATAACAAGATTATGGTAAGAAAATTCGATTTCCTCGTTATCGGTTCCGGAATTGCCGGTATGAGTTTTGCGCTGAAAGTGGCGCACAAAGGTAAAGTTGCTCTTATCTGTAAAAGTGGGCTGGAAGAGGCCAATACGTACTTCGCACAAGGTGGGGTAGCGTCTGTGACCAACCTGCTGGTAGACAATTTCGACAAACACATTGAAGACACCATGAACGCCGGCGACTGGATCAGCGACCGTGCCGCAGTGGAGAAAGTAGTGCGTGAAGCTCCCGCACAAATTGAGGAACTAATCAAGTGGGGAGTGGACTTCGACAAAAATGAGAAAGGCGAATTTGACCTGCACCGCGAAGGGGGACACTCTGAATTCCGTATCCTTCACCACAAAGACAATACGGGAGCTGAAATACAGGATAGCCTGATCAAAGCCGTGCAACGGCATCCCAATATCACGGTAATCGAGAACCAGTTTGCTATTGAAATCCTGACCCAACATCATCTGGGAGTCACCGTTACCCGCCAGACACCGGACATCAAATGCTACGGTGCTTATATCCTCGATCCGAAGACCGGAAAAGTAGATACCTATCTTGCCAAAGTGACTTTGATGGCCACCGGTGGAGTAGGAGCCGTCTACAAGACCACAACCAATCCGCTAGTCGCCACGGGAGACGGCATCGCTATGGTTTACCGCGCCAAAGGTACGGTGAAAGATATGGAATTTGTACAGTTCCACCCCACCGCCCTTTATCATCCGGGTGACCGTCCTTCTTTCCTGATTACGGAAGCAATGCGCGGCTACGGTGGCATACTCCGTACTATGGACGGCAAGGAATTCATGCAGAAATACGACCCGCGTCTCTCGCTTGCCCCGCGCGACATCGTGGCACGTGCCATTGACAACGAGATGAAGAATCGCGGAGACGATCATGTTTATTTGGACGTCACCCACAAAGATCCGGAAGAAACAAAGAAACATTTCCCCAATATCTACGAGAAATGCCTGAGTCTTGTCCGAGAGTAAGGACGGCCCGGATGCAGACTCCGTTATTCCGGTTGTCCACTTCACCGCATATCCCCATTTCGTTGGCTATCCGATAGATAAACGGGCGGAAACCTACTCCCTGCACTAAACCCTGGACGGTCAGGATCGATATGACAACCTCCTCCTCTTTCATCTTCTTCATTTACGTTTTGACAAATGTAATCCCTTTCACAGGAATACGCAAACAAGGCGGATGGCAATTTTCTATAGCCCTTATAAATTATATCTATCTGAAAGATAAACAGAAATGTGTGATATCATACATTTCTTCAGAACATATTGCCTACTTTTGAAGTTAGATAAATATAACAAAGATTTTACTAATATGTGTCTCGCAATACCTGGAAGAATACTGAGCCTCGATGACTCCATCCCTGAGCTTAAAATGGCTAAAGTGGATTTTAGCGGAATCGTAAAAAATATATGTGTC
>OGUK01002251.1_pt1 | contig 10877 bp, 10 predicted proteins | sample 1553151 | NCBI WGS metagenome assembly OGUK01 (sample SAMEA2580208, study PRJEB22360) | human gut metagenome | biome: human gut; feature: human-associated habitat; material: faeces | place: Denmark | collected 2008/2010
ATCAACATAGATGTCATGATGGCGAAACGAAAGATGTCACTCGGCGAGCTCGCCGAGCGGGTCGATATCACCCCGGCCAACCTTTCCATCCTCAAGAACGGCAAGGCCCGCGCCATCGTTATCAACTCCGGCAACGCCAACGCCGCCACCGGCACGCAGGGCATCGAGGACGCCCGGACCGTCGAGCGCGAGGCTGAAAAGCTCCTCGGCGTGGGCGAGAACGAGGTTTTCGTCTGCTCTACCGGCGTCATCGGCCAGAAGCTGCCCGTCGAGAAGGTCCTCGACGGCGTCCGCCAGATCATCCCCGCCAAGCTCGACAAGGCCAACGGCTCCGACGCGGCCTATGCCATCATGACCACCGACACCGTCCGCAAGGAATCCGCCTACGAGCTCGAGCTCTCCTCCGGCACCATCCGCATCGGCGCGATGGCCAAGGGCTCCGGCATGATCCACCCCAACATGGCCACCACCCTCGCCTACGTCACCACCGACGCCAAGTGCGACTCCGCCGACCTGCAGAAGATGCTGCACAACGCCATCGACAAGAGCTTCAATATGTGCACCGTCGACGGCGACACCTCCACCAACGACACCATGATCCTGCTCGCCAACGGCGCCTCCGGCGTCGAGGTCAAGACCGAGGAGGACAAGGCGGCTCTCGCCGGTCTCATCGAGCACATCTGCATCGACATGGCCCGCCGCATCGCCTCCGACGGCGAGGGCGCGACCCATCTGATCGTCGTCGAGTCCTACGGCCTGCCCACCGAGCATGACGCCCGTCTGGTCGCCAAGGCCATCGCCGGCTCCACCCTGTTCAAGGCCGCCGTGTTCGGCCGCGATGCGAACTGGGGCCGCATCATGGCCGCCGCCGGCTACTCCGGCGCGGACGTCGATCCCACCAAGGCCGACTGCATCATCAAGAGCAGCGCCGGCGAGGTCCAGGTCATGAAGGACGGCTTCGGCACCGACTTCAGCGAGGAGCTGGCCAAGGCCGTGCTCACCGAGCACGACATCACCGTCATCGTCGACTTCCACAGCGGCGACGGCAAGGCGGTCGCCTACGGCTGCGACCTCACCTACGAGTACGTCAAGATCAACGGCGACTACCGCACCTAAGGAGGGCTACCCATGAGCGACGTTGCGAAGAAGGTAGAGACCCTGATGGAGGCCATGCCCTACCTTGAAAAATATCAGGGCAAGGTCATCGTCATCAAGTACGGCGGCAACGCCATGATCAACGACGAGCTCAAGGACGCCGTGCTCCACGACGTCGTGATGCTCAAGCTTCTCGGCCTCAAGCCCGTGCTCAGCCACGGCGGCGGCCCCGGCATCAACAAGATGCTCGAGAAGCTCAACATTCCCGTGCAGTTCATCAACGGCCTGCGCTACACGTCCGAGGACATCATGCGCGTGGTCGAGATGGTTCTCGTCGGTCAGGTCAACACCGAGCTGGTCGGCAGGATCAACCAGATCGGCGGCAAGGCCGTCGGCCTCTCCGGCGTGAGCGGCGACATCTATCACTGCCACAAGCGCAGCGAAGAGCTCGGCTTCGTCGGCGACATCGACTACGTCAACGCCGACGCCATCAACGCCATGCTCGACGCGGGCTTCATCCCCGTCATCGCCCCCGTCGGCACCGACGGGCAGGGCAACACCTACAACATCAACGGCGACACCGCCGCGGGCAAGCTCGCCAGCGCGCTCGGCGCGGAAAAGCTCGTCATCCTCACCGACATCGAGGGTCTGTGCAACGACATCAAGGTGCGCGACGTCATCAGCTACCTCAACATTCAGGACGTTAAGGCGCTCAAGGACAAGGGCACCATCGCCGGCGGCATGATCCCCAAGGTCGACTGCTGCGTCGAGGCCATCGAGGAGGGCGTCACCAGCGTCCACATCATCGACGGCCGCAAGCCCCACTCCGTACTCTACGAGGCCTTCACCACCGAAGGCACCGGCACCACGATCGGCACCGCACAGCCGAGCGTTGGCATCAAATGGTAAAAAATACATAAAATTTTAACAGGAGGACTCTACCATGATCGAAAAGTTCAAGACCAATGCGGAAGTCATCGAAAACGGTGACAAGTATCTCTACGGCAACCATGTCCGTATGCCCATCTCCATGGAGCGCGGCGAGGGCGTCTACGTCTTCGACAAGGACGGCAACAAGTACCTCGATTTCGTCGGCGGCATCGCCGTCAACGGTCTCGGCCACTGCCATCCCGCCATCGTCAAGTGCCTGCAGGAGCGTGCGGAGACCATTCTCCACTGCTCCAACTACTTCTACAATGAGCCCGCCGTCCAGACCGCGAAGCTCATCGTCGAGAACAGCTGCTTTGATAAGGTCCTCTTTGCCAACTCCGGCGCCGAGGCCAACGAAGGCCAGATCAAGCTCGCCCGCAAGTACGCCAAGGATCACGGCCATCCCGAGCGCTTCGTCGTCATCACGATGAAGAACTCCTTCCACGGCCGCACCCTCGCCACCTGCACCGCCACCGGTCAGTATGCCGTCCACCGCTACTTCGAGCCCCTGCCCTCCGGCTTCCGCTATGCCGAGTTCAACAACCTCCAGTCCGTCAAGGACATCATGGATGAATACGTCTGCGCCATCCTGACCGAGCCCGTCCAGGGCGAGGGCGGCGTGCGTCCCGCTTCCCAGGAGTTCCTGCAGGGCCTGCGTGACCTGTGCGACGAGAAGGGCATCCTCCTCATGTTCGACGAGGTCCAGGTCGGCTCCGGCCGCACCGGCAAGCTCTTCGCGCATCAGAACTACGGCGTGGAGCCCGATACCTGCTCCATGGCGAAGGCGCTCGGCTCCGGCGTGCCCATCGGCGCGGTCTGCGCCCGCGGCGACGCGGCCAAGACCCTCACCCCCGGCACCCACGGCTCCACCTTCGCCGGCGGTCCTCTCGCCTGCGCTCTGGCTGCCACCACGCTCGACGTCATGATCAACGAGGGCGTCATCGAGAACGCCCGCGTCATGGGCGAGTATTTCCGCGATCAGATGCACAAGGTCATCGAGAAGAACCATCCCAAGGCGGTCAACGAGATCCGCGGCCTCGGCATGATCAACGGCATCCAGCTCAACCATCCCAGCGGCCAGCCCGTCGTCGACCTGTGCTACAAGGATGCCAACGTCCTCATCAACAACACCAACGGCAACGTCCTGCGCTTCGTTCCGCCGCTGATCACCGGCAAGGAAGAGATCGACCTGTGCATCAAGGCGGTCGACGACGCCATGACCAAGCTCGGTTGGTAAAGCGCAACGGCGTTATCGCCAAGCCCAAGGGGTAAATTTTGTGATATCCGGCAAGCGCGCGGCACTTGCCACCGTGCATAAAATATGCTAAAATATCCGCATATTTAATCGGTACGCCGCGCGCTTCCCGTATCAGCCTTACATGCAATTTCCCCGTCCTCCCCTTCGCAGGGGGGCGAGGGAGGACGGGGAGACCGCAGCAAATCGTTTCCTGATCATTCAAGGAGGGAAAAATCACCGAATAAAGGGGGAATACCGTCAAGATCACGTCTTCCTGCCGCCGGTCTCATCTGCCGGTCTGCGGGCGCACAGACCCTCGCAAATACCGTAAAACAGTGTTCACCATCTACGAAGCTGCGCGGACGGGAGCGTTCCCGCCCTATGCGCACCATGTATTTAGAGAAAGGTTGGTACAATCAAGTGAGTGAAGAAAAGAAAGCCAGGACCCCGCGTATGCCAAAGCTGTGGGAAGCTCTGGTCACCATGCTGATCTTGGTCGGCGCATTGGCGCTCGGCATCGTCAAGTATGAAACAGACCCGCATGTCCCCATGTTCATCGGCGTTATGGGCGCCGCGCTGATGGCGCTCTACCTCGGCTACAAGTGGGAGGCCATCGAAAAGTCCATGATGGACGGTATTTATAAAGCCCTCCAGTCTGTCTGTATCCTCGTCATCGTCGGTATCCTCATCGGCGTTTGGATCAACGCCGGTGTCGTTCCCACAATGATCTTCTACGGTCTGAAGGTCCTCAAGCCCGCGATCTTCTTCATTGCGTCTGTTCTCATCTGCTCCATCACCTCTCTTGCCACCGGTACCTCCTGGGGCACGATGGGTACGATGGGCGTCGCCTTGATGGGCATTGGCTTCGGTCTCGGCATGAGCCCCGGCATGACCGCCGGTGCGGTCCTCTCCGGTGCCTACTTCGGCGACAAGATGTCCCCGCTGTCCGATACCACGAACCTTGCGCCCGCTATGGCAGGCACGGACGTTATGACCCACGTGAAGGCCATGATCCTGCCCACCGGCATCACCTATGTCATCACCCTCATCGGCTTCGGTATTCTCGGCGCCATGCAGTATCACGGCGGCGATGCCGACATGAGCCGCGTGACGGAGTTCTCCGGCGCGCTCGAGGCCGTGTTCAATATCAACCCTGCGCTGCTCTTGCCCCCGGTCATCGTTATCGTGGCGGTTGCCATGAAGATGCCCGCCATCCCTGGTATCACGCTCGGCATCATTTCCGGCGCGATCATGGGCATGATCTTCCAGCCCGAGTGCAACATGGGTACCGTGTTTGATTTCGGCATGAACGGCTACTACTTCAGCGACGAAGTGCTCGCCATGTTCGAGGAGACCCTCTCTCCCGAGACCAGCTACACCATGACCCGTCTGCTTGAAAGCGGCGGTATCCTCGGCATGATGTCCTCCGTCGCCATGACGATCATCGCCATGATGTTCGGCGGCATTATGGAGGACACCCACCAGCTCGAGGTCATCGTCAACAGCCTCAAGAAGCTGGCGAAGGGCCCCGCGGGTCTCGTGCTCCTCACCGAGTGCACCTGCGTGCTCTCCAACGCCGTCATGCCCGAGCAGTACATCTCCATCGTCGTTCCCGGCCGTATGTATGCCGAGGAATACAGAGAGAAGGGTCTGCACCCGGCTCTCCTCTCCGGTACGCTGGAAAGCGCCGGTACCGTCACCTCCGCCCTCATTCCGTGGAACACCTGCGGCGTGTTTATCTCCAGCACCCTTGATATCAACGCGTGGGGCGCGGGCGGCTACGGCCCGTGGGCTCTGTTCAACTGGCTGATGCCGCTCATCAACTGGCTGTGCGCCCTCATCGGCTGGACGGTCAAGGATCTTTCCGGCAAGCCCTATAAGAAGTCCAAGGCTGCGGCTAAGGCGGAATAAATCAAAACGGCAAAGGAACGGTCTATGAACAGAGGAACGGCACGATACCCTCTTTTAGAGATCGACCTTGACAAGCTGAAAGCAAATCTGGCAGCGCTCATCGAGCGCTGCCAGAGCCTTTCTGTCGAGGTCACGGGCGTGGTCAAGGGCTTTTCGGCGCTGCCGGAGGCCGCCGGGGTCTATACGGAATGCGGTGTGCGGAGCCTTGCCTCGTCCCGTCTCAGTCAGCTGCGCGCCCTGCGCGGCGCGGGCGTTGCCTGCGAGCGCGTTCTCATCCGCATTCCCATGCTCTCCGAGCTTCCGGAGGTCGCGGAGGTCGCGGACATGAGTCTCCAAAGCGAGCTTGAAACGCTCCGCGCCCTCAACGCGGTCTGCGCGAAGCGCGGAACGCGCCACAGGGTGATCCTGATGGCTGACCTCGGCGATCTGCGCGAGGGCTTCTGGAGCCGCGAGGAACTGGTCGACGCCGCGCTTGAGGTCGAGTATAAGCTCGACCATCTGGAGTTGGCGGGCGTCGGCACGAATCTCGGCTGCTACGGCTCGGTCGCCGCCACGCCGGAGAAGCTGCGCGAGCTGGTCTCCTTTGGAGACCGCCGAGGCGGTGGAGCGCGCCATTGGCCGCGAGCTGCAATATATCTCCGGCGGCGCGTCCACCTCCGTCCACATGGTGCTTGACGGCACGCTGCCCGCGCGCGTCAACCATCTGCGCATCGGCGAGTTCGCCCTCCTCGGCGGCATCTACGGCTGCTATCCCGACTTTCTGCGCCGTGACGTGTTCACCCTCCGCATGGAGGTCGTGGAGTGCAAGCCGAAGCCCAGCTATCCCGTCGGCGAGCTGACCGTAGACGCCTTCGGCAAAACGCGCGAATACACCGACCGCGGCATCCGCCGCCGCGCGCTCTGCGCCGCGGGCCGCGTCGATTACGGCGATCCCTTCGACCTCACGCCGCGACTCGCGGGCGTGGAGGGCCTCGGCGCGTCCCCGGACCCACCCCTTCCATCATCGTGACCACACCATTCTTGACGTGGAGGACGCCGCCGTCCCCGTCCGGCTCGGCGACGTGCTGGACTTCGGCGTGAGCTACGGCTCGCTCGTCTACCTCACCAACACGCCCGAGGTCCGCATCGTCTATCGGAAAAACGGCCGCCTGTACACGGCGGAATAACGCACAAGGAAGCCCTCCGCTCGGTGAGCGGAGGGCTTTTCGTCGCTTTTTCGTTTTCTCAGCTCAGCGTCGTGCCGGTGACGAAGCTCGCCACGATGATGAGCAGGATGGAGATGGGCGCAACGTACTTGACCAGCACGCTGTAGACCTTTGCCAGCTTGAACGGCTTGCCGTCCAGCTCGATCTCATGCACGGCATTCGCGGGCTTCCAGATCCAGCCGGTGAAAATGCACACGCCGAGCGCGCACAGAGGGATCATCAGACGGTCGGTGAGGAACTCCATGAAGTCGCCGAAGATGGGGAAGCTCACGCCGTTGGCGAAGTCAAACCAGATGCCCTTGATGTTGAACGCGGCCTGCGACATGGTGTACAGGCAGCCGATGAGGAACATCAGCGTGCAGACGATGATGGTGGTGGGCTTGCGCTTCCAGCCGAAGCGCTCGGTCAGGAACGCCACCACGCCCTCGATGAGGGATATGCTGCTCGTCAGCGCGGCGAACAGGAGCAGCATATAGAACAGCACGCCGAAAAACGCGCCGCCCGCCATGTGCTCGAATACGCCCGCGAGGGACGCGAAGGCGAAGCCGCCGCCCTTGCCGACGTTCTCGGAGCCGAGCGTCGCAAACACCGCGGGCACGATGATGAAGCCGGCGATGAGCGCCACGAGCGTATCCATCGTGCAGATGAGCGCCGTGTTCTTGCCGAGGTTCTCATGCTTGGGCAGATACGAGCCGTAGGTGATCATGATGGCCATGCCCAGCGACAGGGAGAAGAACGCCTGCCCCAGCGCGGAGAGGAAGGTGTTGAAGCCGACCTTGCTCCAGTCGCAGCTGAGCATATAGGCGAAGCCGACCTGCGCGCCGTCGAGCGTGATGGTGCGCGCGAGCAGTACAATGAGAATGACGAACAGCGCGGGCATACCGACCTTGTTGAACTTCTCGATGCCGCCCTCAACGCCCTTGATGATGATGAAGGCGTTGACTGCCATAAAGACCGCAGCAAAGAGAATGGCGGTCAGCGGGAACCATGTCCCGCCCGTCGCGGCGTTGTAGCCGAGCAGGCCGTAGAAATAGCCGAGCGGATCGGCATAGACCGTCTGCGCCTCCGTAATGTAGGACACGACGTAGCGCAGCACCCAGCCGCCGACGTGGCAGTAATAGGAGGTGACGATGAACGCCACCGCAACACCCGTGACGCCGACCCACTTGAAGCCGCGGTAGCCGAGCTTGTGGATGGCGTTCGCCTGCGCGGCGCGGCCGATGGTCAGCTCCGAGAGCATGACGGGGAAGCCGATGAGAACGACGATGGCCAGATAAATGAGGATGTAGGCGCCTCCGCCTCCCTCAAAGGCCTTGCCGGGGAACTTCCAGATGTTGCCGAGGCCGACGGCGCTGCCCGCCGCCGCCAGGATGAAGCCGATCTTGCTTCCCCATTGGGCACGATTGTTTTCCATGTGATTTTCTCCTTTAACTACGTTTCTCTCTCCGTTTTCCGTCAAATTCGTCCTCATATATTTTAATGAGATGTATAAATTAAACAGAAATTAGTCAAATGATACCGTCTTTCTTGCCAAAAGTAAAGCGACGTATTATAATAAAAATATGAGCGATCCTAATAGAAAGGAAATACTTCTATGGAAAGCAAGAAATTAGAGGCCCTGCTCATGGCAGTCGATCTCGGCAGCTTTACCAAGGCGGCAGAGGTCCTCGGCTACACGCAGTCGGGCCTGACACACATGATGAACTCGCTGGAAAAGGAGGTCGGCTTCACGCTGCTCGAGCGCGGACGCAGCGGCGTGCGCCTCACGGAGGAGGGCGAGCGCATCGCGCCCGCCGTGCGCGAATTTCTGCAAGCCAACGCCCGGCTCGACAGCGTGATCGAGCAGGTCGCCTCCTCGCGCACGGAGATCATCCGCGTCAGCGCCTACGCCAGCATCGCCATGCATTGGCTGCCGGGCATCATCCAGCGCTTCCGCGAGGAGTGCCCCGACGTGGACGTGGACATCCGCATGGCCGACCACGTTGACGTCCCCTACGAGCTGCTCGCGCAGGGCAAGATGGACGCCATCCTCGTCTCCCCGCAGGACGAGGGCCAGTACGAGTGGGTGCATCTCGCCGACGATCCCATGTTCGCCGTTCTGCCCCGTGATTTCGACACGCAGGGCATGACCGCCTTCCCGCTCGCCGCCTTCGAGGCGCGCGACTTCCTCCTGCCCTCGCAGGGCTTCGCTACGGACATCATGCGTATCTTCAACCGCATCGGCGTCAAGCCGCACATCCTGCCGACCTGGGTGGACGATCCCACCGTCATCAGCATGGTCAGCCACGGCCTCGGCGTGAGCATGATGACCGAGCTGACCGTCCGCGGCCGCACCGACGGCGTAAAACTCCTGCCGGTCGAGCCGGCGTCCTCGCGCGAGCTTGGCCTTGCCGTCCGCTCGCTCGACGCCGCGAGCGACGGCCTGCGCCACTTCATCGACTGCACGAAGCGCGTCGTCGCGGAAATGCAGCCCTGAGCCGTTGCAAAAGCCACTTGTAATCACCGCCGAAGCGGTTATAATAAGGAAGCCCGCCGACCCGCGGGCGCAGAGAAAACAACGCGAAAGAAAAGGAACACCCTATGCTCACCTTTACTCCTGTCACGCAGCGGGACATTGCCCGCCTGCGCCGCTACTATAAAAGCTGCGAATACCAGCTCTGCGAATACTCTGCCCTCGTCAAGCTCATGTGGCGCAGCCACCTGCACCCCTCGTGGGCGGAGGGCGCGGGCTGCCTGATCGTCCGCAATTTCATCGACGGTCAGTATTGCTTCGACTACCCCGTTCCCGGCCCCGACGGCGAGGAGGACGCGGCGCTCACGCTCATCGAGGACGACTGCCGCGAGCGGGATATTCCCCTCGTCCTCTCCGTCGTCCCGCAGGACAAGGCGGAGCGCCTTGCCGCGCGCTACCCCTACTTCCGCTTTTCCTCCCCGCGCGTCTGGCGCGACTATATCTACGCCGCCGAGGATCTGCGCGACTTTGCCGGACGCCGCTACTCCGGACAGCGCAACCACATCAACAAGTTCCGCAAGCTCTATCCCGACGCCGCCTTCCGCCCGCTCGGGAAGAGCGACCTGCCGCTCATCACGCAGTTCTTCCGCGACTACGAGGCCGTCTTCACCAAGGCGTCCGACTCGGCGAAAAACGAGCTGCGCTGCGCCGAGAAAATGCTCCGCATGACCGGCAGCCCGCACTTCCTCGTCGGCGGCATGGAGCTGGACGGCAGGCTCCTCTCCGTCGCCATGGCGGAGCGCTGCGGCGACACGCTGCAAATTCATATCGAAAAAGCCCTCTACGGCTATGAGGGCGTCTATCCCGCCACCGTGCAGGCGTTCGCGCAGGAATTTGCCGTGGACGGCGTGCGCTGGCTCAACCGCGAGGACGACGCCGGCGACAAGGGCCTGCGCACCTCGAAGCTCCAGTACCTGCCCGACCACCTCGGCGCGAAGCTGCGCTTCACGGGCCGCGCCATCGAACTGCAGGGCATAGAGCCGCACTTCCCCGCCCTTTCTCGTCATGCCCGCCTGACGCTCGACGCGCTCACCGACGCGGACAAAACCGCCTACGCCGCCCTCTGTCTCGACGACGACCGCAACCGCTGGTGGGGCTACGACTTCCGCAAGGACTACGACGGCACGCCCTACGAGGACTACTTTCTCGCCGTCGCGCGGGAGGACTGCGCCCGCTCCCGCGCCGTGAACTTTGCCGTCCGGCTCGACGGCGCACTCATCGGCGAGGTCGTCCTCTACCGCTTTGATTCCCGCGGCGTCGCGGAGCTCGGCTGCCGTCGCTCGCCGGACCTCGCGGGCCACGGCTACGGCACGGAGGCGTTCGCCGCCGTCGCCGACTGGGCGCTCTACCGGCTCCACCTCGCCCACGTCGTCGCCAAATGCTATAAGGAAAACGATGCCTCCTACAGGATGCTCTCCTCCTGTATGCACCGCGCCGGCGAGGATGAGACCTTCTTCTATTTTGATAAAGAGGTCTGAACCGCGTATGAAAAGACCGCCTCTGCACACAATAGTGCAGAGGCGATTTTTTGTGTTCACACAAAAGATCGCGGCATCTGCGGCACGCCGACAGGCGGCCGCGCCGTATGCAGGCTCTCCATCTGCCGCCGACGGAGAGCAGCGCAAGGCAGAGCGGCAGAATGGAGATCTTCACGATGGGAACCAATTCCGAATTTTGCTCCGATGAGCGCGTGGGCTACACCCTGCTCAAATCCTTCCTCGCGGGTGACGTCAACGCCAACCGCTGCTACGCCGGCCTCTCGCCCGAGGAGCAGCAGCGCCTCGTCTCCGGCGCCAAGAGCCTGCGCACCCCCGACGAGGTCGCCAGCTACGTCTGGGACTATCTTGACAGACAAGGACGGTAAGCCGCCATGGAGCGCCTGACGGGACACTTTGAACTGGATGTCCGCACGCTCGACGCCCTGCTGGGCGTCGAGCGCTGCTTTGACATGATCGCCCGCGACCTCGTCGCGGGCGGCCGCCGCTGC
>OGUK01002252.1_pt1 | contig 10875 bp, 9 predicted proteins | sample 1553151 | NCBI WGS metagenome assembly OGUK01 (sample SAMEA2580208, study PRJEB22360) | human gut metagenome | biome: human gut; feature: human-associated habitat; material: faeces | place: Denmark | collected 2008/2010
CGTCTGTATCCTCTTCGTCGCTTTTCTTTCCCGGTACACCGGCTACTTTCAGATATCCTTCTTCTGCCAGCACTTTAAAGTTCGAGAAAAATGACTCTTCTTTCATCTTCGTCACGATTGCCACTTTCTGATACACAGCCGGCGGATAAAAGATGCTTAAGAAACGTCTCACAATCACATCATACACCTTCTGTGACAGATTCGGAAGTCCTTTTAATCCTCCTGTCCCTTGTCCGGTCGGAATGATCGCATAGTGGTCTGTAATCTGCTTATCATTGACATATCTGGTTTTTGCAATCGTCTTATAAGAACCCATCTGCAGAATTTCTTCTGCCGCATTGTCGATCATCGGATAACGTCTAAGCCCTGAAATATTTTTGTAAATTTCCTTTGCAACAGCTGTAGACAGTACACGGGCATCGGTTCGTGGATAAGTCACCAGTTTTTTCTCATACAGTTCCTGTGTAATACGAAGTGTCTCATCCGGACTGATCTTGAACAGTTTTGAACAGACATTCTGAAGCTCTGCCAGGTTAAATAAAAGTGGCGGATTTTTGTTTTCCTTTTTGCGTTCCACCTTTTCTACGCGGCAGGACAATGGTTGTTCCGACTCCAACATCCGAATCAGTTCCTCGGCATGTTTCTTTTCTTTGAAGCCATTCTCCTTATAAAGGTATGGTGACTGAAAATATCTGCTTCCTTCTACTGCTCTCCATTCTCCATCAAAGTGTTCTCCTTCCAGTGCAACACTGGAAAGAACACGGTAAAACGGGGTCTTCACAAAAGATCGGATCTCCCGTTCGCGGCGCACGACCATTCCAAGCACACAGGTCATGACCCTGCCTACGGAGATTGCCTGGTATTTACTGTTCAGGTAATTAGAAACACTGTTGCCATAACGCAAAGTCAGGACTCTGGAAAAATTGATTCCCATCAGATAATCTTCCTTTGCCCGCAGATAAGCAGAATCCGCCAGATTGTCATAAGCTGACAGTTCTTTTGCCTCACGGATTCCTCTAAGGATTTCTTCTTCTGTCTGAGAATCGATCCATACTCTACGCTGATCTTTATCTTTCACACCTGCCATCTGTGCCACCAGACGATAGATATATTCTCCCTCACGTCCGGAGTCGGTACACACATAAATCGTCTCTACATCCGGACGGTTCAGAAGCCCCTTAACAATGTTAAACTGTTTCTGCACCCCCGGAATCACTTCATACTTAAATTCACGCGGTAAAAAAGGCAGGGTATCCAAACTCCACCTTTTATACTTAATATCATATTTTTCAGGATAGCTCATAGTGACCAGGTGCCCAACACACCAGGTCACTACAGAATCTTCTGATTCCAGATAGCCATCCTTTCTCTGTCCGTTAATTTTTAATGCTTTCGCAAATTCCTGAGCAACACTTGGTTTCTCAGCTATGTATAAGGATTTACCCATATTATTTATCTGCACTCATCTTTCTGAGAGGCCATGCAAGAAGAAGCGCACCGCCTGCCATATTTCCCAAAGTGACGATTATCATGCTCTTAACCATTGCTCCAATGGAAACTCCCGGTACCAGACATCCTGCTGTTACAAAGATACCCATATTTGCCACACAGTGCTCAAATCCGCTGACAACAAATCCAGAAATACACATAACGATCATCAAAAACTTTGCAGCTTCGCTCTTAAGCTTAATGCCACAAAGAACCCCAAGACATACAAAGAAGTTACACAAAACTGCACGGAAAAACATCTGACCTGCCGGAATTGCAAGTTTATTTCCGATAAATCCGGCAAAATAATCTGCTGTTCCGGATGCTCCCGCCCATACAAAAATCAGAGAAAGAATCAGACAGCCAACAAAGTTACCGATATAGCTGACTACCCATACTTTAGCCGCATCGCCCCAGCTGATCTTCTTGTCAAATGCTCCAAATGCCATCACCAGATTATTTCCGGTAAAAAGCTCGCCGCCTACCAGCGAAATCAGCAATACCGCAATCGAGAACACGAGTGCCCCCAGGAATTTCCCCCATGCCGGTTCTTCGGCCCCTGAGAACACATTTCCCACAACATTGGAAAAGATCATTGCAACTACAATAAAGAACCCTGCCATGATCGCCCGCATGAAATACTTGAAAAAGTCATTTTTCAGCAGGGTAATCTTCGCGTTTGCTGCATTTGATAGTTTCTGTACATCCTCTTGATTCATAAAAAATACCTCCCTTTCCAAGGAACAGAGTATTTTATAAACTCTTTTGTTCCCTCCACATATTGTATTCTTGCATTATAGCATTTTTGATATAAATTCTCAATATATATACCGCAAAGTTTGATATTTTTATAACAAATTTTCATTTATTTTCGATAACTGTCAGTTATCGAATCTCCAGTGCATGATTTTCCCGGTCAGTCACTTCACCGATCATCGCACAGGAAAGAGCAGATTCACTCAATTCCAGAAGTATCTCTTCTGCTTCATCTGCCGGAACCGCCGCAAGAAGTCCGCCGGACGTCTGTGGATCAAAGACCAGATCCTCCCGCCAGAGTTCTGCTGTGCTTATGTAACCAGATTTTGCTGCAAATTCCCGGTTGCGATATGCACCTCCCGGAATCAGGCCCATAGAGGCGTATTCTTCTACATCTGGAAGGATCGGAAGCGCTTTTGTATCGATCACAAGTGTCTTCTTGCTACCGTCCGCCATTTCCGTTCCATGTCCGCCAAGACCAAACCCTGTCACATCTGTACAGGCATGAACAGTATGTCTTTTTAATACGTCACGGGCATATCTGTTTAGCGTCTTCATAGATTTCAAAGCTGCTTCCCGTGCCTCTTCAGATACCATATCGGCTTTGATAGCCGTATTCACAATACCCGTTCCAAGCGGTTTTGTAAGGATCAGCCTGTCACCTGTCTGAGCTCCGTAATTCTTCCAGAACTTCTCTGGATGTACAAAGCCTGTTACGCTCAGACCATACTTCGGTGTATCATCCTGGATCGTATGCCCGCCGGCAAGTACAGCTCCCGCTTCCATTACTTTGTCCGCTCCGCCCTTCAGAATCTCACCAAGGATTGCTGTATCCATATCCTTCGGGAAAGCAACAATATTCAATGCGGTTTTCGGCTCACCACCCATAGCATAGACGTCACTCAATGCATTCGCCGCTGCTATCTGCCCAAAATCATATGGATCGTCTGCAACCGGCGTAAAAAAATCAAGGGTCTGAATCATTGCCAGTTCGTCCGAAATTCTGTAAACAGCTGCATCATCAGATGTTTCTGTTCCAACAAGAAGATTCGGATCCTGAAATTTCGGCAGTCCACAAAGTACACCTGCCAGCGTTCCCGGACCTACTTTCGCTGCACATCCACAATTGGGGGCGAGCTTTGTAAGATATACCTTCTCCATTTTGCTCAATTTCCTTTCTGTCTTAACCTTGTCCATCTATGATAACATAAATCTTCCGTTTTCTCCATGTCTTTTTTTGACAGAAAAGCGCAAAAAAACTGCCCTGGCAGACTTCACTCTCTGCCCGGACAGTTTCTGTTCAGATCATATTATTTTTTTGTAATATATCCTTTTGCTTTCAGAGTTTCTGCGCAGAGTACAGCACCACCGGCAGCTCCTCTTACGGTATTATGAGAAAGTCCTACAAACTTATAATCATAAACAGTGTCTTCACGGAGACGTCCAACAGATACGCCCATTCCGTGTTCGTAGTTGACATCCTCGCTTACCTGCGGACGGTTGTCTTCTTCCAGATACTGGATGAACTGTTTCGGTGCACTCGGAAGTTCCAGTTCCTGAGGAAGACCTTTGAAGTTTCTCAGAGCTTCGATCAACTGTTCTTTTGTAGGTTTTTTACGGAATTTAACAAATACTGCTGCTGTATGTCCGTTCAGTACCGGAACACGCAGGCACTGGCATGTGATGACTGGTTCTGTTGCCGGTACGATCACTCCGTCTTCAATCTTACCCCACAGTCTCAACGGCTCTTTCTCGCTCTTTTCTTCTTCTCCACCGATATATGGAATGATATTGTGTTCCATTTCCGGCCAGTCTTTAAATGTCTTTCCTGCTCCGGAAATTGCCTGATATGTAGTAGCAACTACTTCATATGGTTCAAATTCTTTCCAGGCAGTAAGTACCGGTGCATAGCTCTGAATGGAGCAGTTTGGTTTAACAGCGATGAATCCCTTAGTAGTACCAAGGCGTTTCTTCTGATACTGGATCACATCAAAATGTTCCGGGTTGATTTCCGGCACTACCATCGGCACATCCGGTGTCCAGCGATGTGCACTGTTGTTGGAAACAACAGGAGTCTCTGTCTTTGCGTATTCTTCTTCGATCGCTTTGATCTCATCTTTGGACATGTCAACTGCGGAAAACACAAAGTCAACAGTAGAAGCAACTTTTTCTACTTCATTAACATTCATAACTACGATATTCTTTACTGCTTCCGGCATTGGAGTATCCATTTTCCATCTGCCGCCAACAGCTTCCTCATATGTCTTTCCAGCGCTTCTCGGGCTTGCTGCCAGAGTAACGACCTCAAACCACGGATGGTTTTCCAGAAGAGAAATAAATCTCTGTCCTACCATACCTGTAGCACCTAAAATACCGACTCTCAGTTTTTCACTCATAACAATCGTTCTCCTCACTCGTTTATTTCACATGTGTCTTTGTACGGCACACATCTGTTTTCTTTGTACATACTATACCACTTTAATCAAAAATGCAAGTGGTTTTTAATTATTTTTCAGATATTCTTTGTTCTCTGCAATGATCTGCTCCATCACTTTCGGTCCCGGAGCACCATATGTCTCACGTTTTTCCACACATGTCTTCATGCTGATTGCCTCATAAATATCCTGTTCAAATACAGGTGAGATTTCTTTGTATTCTTCAAGCGGAAGTTCATCAAGAGAGATTCCCTTATCAATACAGGTCAGTACCAGGCGGCCTACAATACCATGTGCATCACGGAACGGAACTCCGTGATTTACCAGATAGTCTGCAGCATCTGTTGCGTTAGTAAAGCCGTTCTTTGCACTTGCTTCCATGACATCTTTACGGAATTCCATGGTAGAGACCATACCTGTAAACAGGGCAATACAGCCTTTTACGGTATCAATCGCATCAAAGGTCAGTTCTTTATCTTCCTGCATATCTTTGTTATATGCAAGCGGAATACCTTTCATAGTTGTCAGGATAGAAGTCAGTGCACCATAAACACGTCCCGTCTTACCTCTTACAAGCTCTGCGATATCAGGGTTCTTCTTCTGCGGCATAATACTGCTTCCGGTGCTGTATGCGTCATCGATCTCCACAAAACGGTATTCGTTGGAATTCCAGAGAATGATTTCCTCGCAGAAACGGCTCAGATGCATCATGACTGTGGACATGGCAGAAAGTAGTTCGATCACATAATCTCTGTCAGATACGGAATCCATACTGTTTCTCGTCGGTCCGTCAAAGCCCAACAGCTCTGCAGTATAAAATCTGTCCAGCGGATAAGTGGTTCCTGCAAGCGCACCTGCTCCAAGCGGACAGGTATTCATACGTTTACGAATATCAGCCATACGGCTTCTGTCTCTGCGGAACATCTCAAAATACGCACCTACATGATGTGCCAGAGTGACAGGCTGTGCTTTCTGAAGATGGGTAAATCCAGGCATATAGGTGTGCACATTGTTTTCCATGATGGTCTGAAGCGCTTCCAGAAGTTTCTTCAGTTCCGCATCAATCTCTTCAATTTCATCACGTACATACAGTTTCATATCAAGCGCAACCTGGTCATTACGGCTTCTTCCTGTATGAAGTTTCTTACCCGGATCTCCGATACGGTCAATCAGATTTGCCTCTACAAAACTGTGAATATCTTCATATTCAGATGTAATCTCCAGTTTTCCGGATTCTACATCTGCAAGAATACTGTCCAGACCGCCAAGGATCTGATCTCTTTCTTCTTCTGTCAGGATGCCCTGCTTGGCCAGCATTCTGACATGAGCTTTACTTCCGCGGATATCCTGTTTATAAAATTTCTGGTCAAATGAAATAGAAGCATTGAAATTGTATACAAGTTTGTCCGTTTCCTTTGTGAAACGTCCTCCCCATAACTGTGCCATAATGTCCTCCTTATTGTACGGTGATTTTGCCACTGCCAGATCTCACCAGAATCCCACAGTGCATAATTTTCTATCAGTTTACCACATTCCAGTGGAAAATCAAAGAGCAGAACTCTCTGAAATTTGTTTTTATTTCAGTTTTTGTTTCAGTTTTTCTTCCTGTTCGCGCTTCGAAAAGACGCAGCCACAGTAATTCTGCCGGTAAAGATCAAACTCGTGAGATAATTCAATCGAACGCTTGTAGCCGTTTTTCTTCTTGAAATCAGATGGAAGATGAGGTACTTTGTAAATTTCTGCCAGTTCTTCGCCAATCTCGTTGATCTTCTCTGCATTTTTCAGAGGACTGATTGAAAGCGTCGTTGTAAAATAATCATAGTTTCCCTCTCTGGCAAGTTTTGCTGCTTCTTCCATTCGGAGGCGGTAGCATTTGAAGCAACGTTCGCCACCCTCCGGAACTTTTTCCATACCTTTCGCCATTTCATAAAATACCTGCGGATCATAGGTGCCTTCTTCGATATGAACCGGATGTGTAAAAGACATTTCCGCTACCAGACGGCGAATCTCTGCGACTCGCTTACGGTATTCTTCCTCTAATGAGATATTGGGATTATAAAAAAATACTGTAATCTCAAAATACTGAGATAAATATTCCAGCACATAACTGCTGCACGGTGCACAGCAGCTGTGAAGAAAAAGCCGTGGAACTTTTCCCTCTTTTGTTATGTTTTCAATGAGCCGGTCAAGCTCTTTCTGATAATTTCGTTTATTCATGGTGATATTCCTCTTGTAAGATTATTGCTGAAATTTCTATATGGATCTTTCTGTGTCAGACTGTTTCCGTGATCCTTTTTCCTATCATAACACAGATGCACTCTCCCGCATATCTTAAAATATAGATTCTCTTTCGAGGTATTTTGTATGAAACCCCTTCTGGAGATCAGAAATGTTTCTCTTTCTTACCATACCGTATCCGGAGAGACGAAAGCTCTTTCAAATATATCGTTTGACCTGATGCCCGGTGAATTTCTTGCCGTTGTCGGTCCATCCGGCTGCGGAAAGTCCACGCTCCTGAATCTGATCTGCGGCATGCTCCCGGCAGAAGAAGGCACGATTCTTATGAACGGCATCCCTCCGTCTCCCGGCGATCCACGCATTGGATATATGCTCCAGAAAGACCATCTTCTGGAATGGAGAAGCATCTACCGGAATATCCTCCTCGGTCTTGAGATCCGTAAGGAAAAAACGCCTGAAAAACTTGCATACATCGAAAAAATGCTTGACACCTACGGGCTTGACAAGTTCCGCACCGCCCGTCCTTCGCAGTTATCCGGCGGCATGCGCCAGCGTGCGGCTCTTATCCGCACACTTTCCCTGAAACCGGAACTTTTGCTGCTTGACGAGCCTTTTTCCGCGCTGGATTACCAGACACGGTTAAATGTCAGTGACGACATCGGTCGCATCCTCAAAAAAGAACAGAAAACCGCGATCCTTGTTACGCACGATATTTCCGAAGCGATTAGCATGGCAGACCGTGTGATCATCCTTTCTGCCCGTCCTGCCTATGTCGCGCGTATTGTCCCGATCCGACTGTCACTGGATGAAAGGACCCCTCTTGCCGCACGCGGTGCACCGGAATTTAAGTCTTATTTCAATCTTATCTGGAAGGAGCTGAACCAGTATGCCTGACCTTTCTCCTGCACAGAAAAAATATCTGGCCTGTGTCCGGCGTGAAAAATATCTGATCCATGTGTCCAGGATCTTTCTGTTCCTGGGCTTTCTCCTTTTGTGGGAAGTATCTGCCAGACAGGGATGGATCGATTCTTTTATCTTCAGCAGTCCGTCTGAGATCTGGCGAACATTTTTTAAAATGGTACAGGATCAGTCTCTGTTTACACATATCGGGATCACGTTGATGGAAACTCTGGTCAGCTTTGTCTTTACCGTTTTTCTCGGGATCGGCACGGCGGTTCTTCTATGGTGCTGTCCAAAGCTTTCACGGATCCTGGAGCCTTACCTCGTCGTCCTGAACAGTCTGCCAAAATCCGCCCTTGCCCCGCTCCTGATCGTGTGGCTCGGTGCAAATATCCGGACGATCATCGTTGCCGGAATGTCTGTGGCAATCTTTGGCTCAGTCATCAATCTCTACACCGGCTTCCGCGAAGCTGACCCGGAAAAACTGAAACTCATCCGCACCCTCGGCGGCACAAAAAAAGACGAACTGACAAAGATTGTCCTTCCGTTTTCCGTGCCTCTCATCCTGAGTGTGATGAAAGTCAATATTGGATTGTGCCTGGTCGGCGTGATCATCGGTGAATTCATTGGTGCAAGGCAGGGGCTTGGATATCTGATCATCTACGGTTCCCAGACCTTTAAGCTGACATGGGTGCTGATGTCCATCGTAATCCTGTGCGTGATCGCAATGGGGCTGTATGCCATTCTGGATTTCATTGAGAAACGTGCACAGAAATGGTAAAACCAGAAAATAAACCATCCATTTGCAACGCTCCTGGATGGTTTATTTTTGTCTTTATAGAATTTAGGTCATCTGCTTTCTCTTTTGGGGTTGACTCTGTACTTTATTTCTTCCTCGGATATACTCCAACAAAGGAAATCTGTGGCAGAACTCTGTAATCGTTCAGTACGATTCTGATTTCTTTCACGTTTTCTTTAAAAAGTGGGATGATTTTTTTGTACCCGATTACAGTTCCTGTATAGACCTTCTCCCACTCTCCCTGATCTCTTACAAATACTTCAAAAGCCTCTACTCTCTGGCTATTCCGGATTTCTTCTTTTAGTACCAGATACCCGACATCTTCTGCTTCATCCAATGCAAAGACAAGTTCCACCGGTCTGTGGGATTCCTCCAGCAGATTGCGGGAAAAACTTCTCTGCTGCCATTCTCCCAGTTCCCTCAGACGCTCCACATCATTCTCATGCAGAAGCCCGTTCGACATTGGCGGGATATTCAGAAGAAACGTTGCATTTCCACCAACAGACCCCAGATAAATATGGACCAGTTCTTCCAGGCTTTTCACCTGGCCATCCTCTTCCGGATGATAAAACCATCCCGGTCGGATCGAGGTATTTACCTCTGCCGGATACCAGATCAGATCATGTTCGCCCTCAAGAGCGATACGGCTTCCAAGGTCTTCCATATCACTGGTGATCTTCCTCTGGCGAAATTCTTCATCGTCCGACTGCTGGCTTCTTTCCTGCACACTTTCTGCCAGAGCTGTCCGCGCAGGAACTACACTCCACTCTGATTTTCTTACATCGCCGGCTTCATTTCCACACCATCGGATGTCCGGTCCGCAGACGCAGATGCAGGCATCTGGCTGATACTTCCGTACACATGCATAATATCTCTCCCAGTCATAAACCTGCTTCTTTCCATTCGGACCTTCCCCACAGGCCCCGTCCAGCCAGACACTGAATATCTCCCCATACCCGGTCAGCAGTTCTGTCAACTGTGCGATATAATAATCGTCATATTCCTTCCCGCTTCCATAACATGGCTGATTCCGGTCCCACGGAGAAAGATAGATTCCAAACTTCAAGCCATAACGGCGATGTACAGAGAAGTAGAGTATACGACTTTAAAGCCATAACGGCGGCAGGCATCCGAAACTTCCCGTACTACATCCCCCGCTCCATCCTTCCATGGACTCGAAGCGACACTATGCTGCGTATATTTCGTCGGCCACAGACAAAATCCGTCATGATGCTTGCAGGTAAGGATCACGCCTTTCATTCCTGCCGCTTTCACCGCCGATACCCATTGCCCGGCGTCAAATTCCTGCGGATCAAAAACCCCGGGACCTTCCGTACCGTCTCCCCATTCCCGGTTCGTATACGTATTCATCCCAAAGTGAAAAAATGCATAAAATTCCGTTTCCTGATACTTAAGCTGACGCTTCGACGGAACAATCTTAATCAATTCCTGATCTGTCGGCATATCTCTTCTCCTTCTTCAAAAAAATCCAATTCACCCTTTCAGACCGCCTGCCCCGATTCCCTGCAGCAGATATCTCTGTCCGATCAGATAAATGATCATGGTCGGGATCATAATGATCACAAGTCCCGCAAACAGTGCACCCCAGTCTGTCGCATACTTCTGTATCTCAAACAGATTTGCCATTCCGATCGGAAGGGTCTTTTTGGCATCATCGGTCAGAAGGACCAGTGCTAGCGGATATTCGTTCCAGAATCCCATTGCGCTCAACATTGTGATCGTTGCAATTCCCGGTTTTGCAAGCGGAACCATAACTTTCAGAAGAAGCTGAAGGTTTGTGGCACCATCGATCCGGGCAGATTCTTCATAGTCTTTTGGCACAGCAGACATAAAGCCCTGCAGAGTAAAAATGCAGAACGGGAACTGCATGACCGCATAGACCAGACAGAGTACCGGCAGATTATTCAGCCCATTGATTGCCTGCAATTCCAGGAAAAGCGGGATCATGATATACGTTGCCTGGAGGAAAATACATGCCATATAGATTGTGGAGATCAGTTTGCTCCCGGCAAAGCGGTATCTTGCCAGTACGTAAGAAATCGGTATGACAAACAGCAGAAGCAATGCCGTAGACAATACCGTTACAAACACAGAATTTCCAAAATACGCTGCAATATTTGCCTTCTGCCATGCAGCGACAAAATTATCCAGATTCAGTGATACCGGCAGTGCATAAGGATCTGTCAGATACTCCGCATTTGTCTTAAACGCAGACATCAGGTTCCAGAAAAGCGGATA
>OGUK01002254.1_pt1 | contig 10861 bp, 10 predicted proteins | sample 1553151 | NCBI WGS metagenome assembly OGUK01 (sample SAMEA2580208, study PRJEB22360) | human gut metagenome | biome: human gut; feature: human-associated habitat; material: faeces | place: Denmark | collected 2008/2010
CATCCGTGTCATCCGCGTCTAAAAGATTATTTATCATTTAACTCATAACCCTACAGTAATGAGTCTATTTCTTATTTTTTGCCGATTGTTTGTTCTGATTTATTAATGTTGAAAGGGAGGTTTGTAATTGCTTGGTTATCAGTGCTGTTATAATGTTCCTATCTCAGTCCTATACTGAGATACCCTAAGTATGATACTGAGGTACCCTAAGTATACGACTGAGATAGGCTAAATATACAATTGTGCTTCTAATATTTATTTATTGTAAGTAATATTCTAAACTGTTTTGAATGAATATATCTGTTTTATTATCAGGAGGTGTTGATAGTTCAGTTGTCGTACACCTTCTTTGTGAGCAAGGGTATCGGCCGTCTCTGTTTTATATTAAGATAGGAATGGACGGCACCGATTATATGGATTGTTCTGCTGAAGAAGATTGGGAGATGGCTACGGCTATTGCACATCGTTACGGATTGCCTTTGGAAATGGTAGATTTGCAGAAAGAATATTGGGAACAAGTTGCTGCTTATGCCATTGATAAAATTCGTCGTGGATTGACTCCTAATCCGGATGTGATGTGTAACCGCTTCATTAAGTTCGGTTGCTTTGAAAAGAAGGTAGGCAAAGAGTTTGATTTTACTGCTACCGGTCATTATGCCACTACGGTCCATAAAGATGGTAAGGTATGGCTGGGCACAGCTGTCGATCCAGTAAAGGATCAGACCGATTTTCTTGCGCAGATTGATTATTTGCAAGTCTCCAAACTGATGTTCCCCCTTGGTGGATTGATGAAACAGGAAGTACGGGACATTGCCCGCAATGCAGGACTGCCTACTGCCCGTCGCCGTGACAGTCAGGGTATTTGCTTTCTGGGAAAAATCAACTACAATGACTTTGTGCGTCGTTTCCTTGGTGAACGGCAAGGAGATATTATAGAATTGGAGACTGGAAAGAAAATCGGTACACACCGGGGGTACTGGTTTCATACCATCGGACAGCGCAAAGGATTGGGATTGAGTGGTGGTCCTTGGTTTGTCATTCGGAAAGATGTTGAGGCAAATGTTCTTTATGTCTCACGGGGATATGACACCCAATGGCAGTACGGGCGTGAATTTAAGATTCATGATTTTCATTTCATTACAGAAAATCCCTGGTTACATAATCAGGAAGTCGATGTAACTTTTAAAATCCGCCATACACCGGAATTTATGAAAGGAAAACTGATACGGGAAGGGGAGATCTATCGTATTGTATCTTCTGAAAATTTGCAGGGTATTGCTCCCGGACAATTCGGTGTCGTATATGATGAAGCTTCCCGAATATGTATCGGCAGTGGAGAGATTGGTATTTGAATAGTCTTTTTATATATAGTATTCCACTAAATCCACAATTCCTGCCTTCATAGCATATTTTGTCGCTTCGTGCACATTATTCACTCCTAATTTACGAAATATGTTTTTGCGGTGGCTGTTTACCGTATGAAAACTAAGATTCTTCTCCGCCGCAATTTCTTTCGTAGTCTTTCCCAGAGCAATTTCTTTCAGTACACTTCGTTCGGCAGGTGTCAGTAAATCATCTTTCAGCGTGTGGCGTACGGGAGATGCATTGCTGCCGGACAGCAATAGATTACTGACATGATTACAGATAAAACGTTCTTTTCGCGAAGCGCATTGCAACGCCGATAGTATTTCTTCTTTTGAATTATCCTTTAGCACTACTCCGAAAGCCATACTGCTGAATAATACTTGTCGGAGAAATTCCATACTCAATTCATCAGAGAAAAGGAGCCAGTCTGCTTCTTTAAAACGCTCATGCAGGACAATTAACTCATCCGCACCAGAAAAATCAAATAACGTATAGTCCAGTATCACTACTGCTTGCGGATGCAGACGCAGTTGCTGAACTAATTCGGCTTTGTTATCTGCTTCCAGTAACAAGGCTGTGTCTTTCTGACTACTGAGTAGAAACATCATACCTGCTTTGGTGATGTCCTGGTTGTCTGCAATGATAAATTCTCTCATATTTGGATGCAAAAATATAAAAACTCCGCTGCAAATGTACACATTTCTGGCAATTTGCAGCGGAGTGGAAATATATATATTGTAAAGGGCTTTACCAAGAACGTCCTTTAAAGATGCTGGATTGGCTTAATGGAACGAGATTACCAGTCAGCGTCATCGTATTGGAGTTGAAATTCGGGCTGATGGTTACGGTAGCATTGTTTCCACCGTTAGTCAGCGAAATGAAAATCTGTGCAGAGATACCGATACCCTGAATACTGAACTGGCAGTTAACGTTACCTTTCTTGTCAGTTGTAATCTGCATATCCGAGGTAGAACCATCTACAGTTACACCACCGATACCGTTAGGGCCGGGATATACCGTGTTGAATGCTACCTGTACGGTACCACGTCCTTGATTTACCAGTACGAAGTTGGTGTTAGAGTTAACGAAAGCTGTCTGTCCGTTACGGAACATCACCTGGTCGGCTTCCAGTACGAATTGGTGGGCTTTCAATGCGGCTACAGCGTCATCATACGATACTGCGTCGGCTACTTGTTCTTCAGCTTTCAGGCGGGCGCGTTCAGCGTCTCTTTGAGCCTTACGGTCTGCGCGGCGTTCCGCTCTACTTTCTTGTGCATACATGGCGGTTGTTGCCGCACTCATCATCACTAATGCTACTAATGCAATAAACTTTTTCATAATTCTTTAATGTTTAGGTTTTACGATTCTTGTTCGTTTATTGCAAAACAACCTTTATTCGGGATTGTTCACGGGACGCTTCACAATTTTATATCCGATGGCCGCAACGAGGATGCTCATTAATGGACTGATAATGTTGAAAAAGCAATAAGGAAGATAGGTCAGCGTAGATACGTTCAATATCGTTGCCTGCGTCATTCCACAGGTATTCCAGGGTATCAGAGGGGAGGTCACGGTAACAGCATCTTCCGTAGTACGGCTCAATAATCGGTTCTCATATCCTTTTTTCTCATAAATATTACGAAACATGTTTCCGGTGAGGATAATACTAATGTATTGGTCGGCGGTAGTCAGATTGAGAAACAGTCCGGAGCAAACAGTGGATGCTACGACGCTGACTCTTCCTTTCATGAAACGTACAAAGACTGAAGTTATACTGCCCAGCATACCGCTTGCTGTCATGGCACCTCCGAAACACATGGCGCAAAGAATCAACCAGACTGTATTCATCATGCCAGCCATGCCACGTGTAGACACAAGGTCGGTCAGCATACTGTTGCCGGTATCCAGACCGGTGCTTCCGTAGAATGTCATCATTCCCCCTTTGAAGATGTTATTTTCTCCTGCTATTTCACGTAGCAAATCCGGTTGGAAGATAATGGCGCAAATACCTGCCAGCATAGTGGATATGAACAAGGTAATGATGGACGGAACTTTTCGAGCAATAAGTATTCCGGTTACCAAGGGAACAATCAGTAACCAGGGAGTGATTGTGAAGGTATCTTTCAGTGATGTGGCAAAGTCCGCCATGTGCGCAGTAGAGTTTGTTTCGATGACGAATCCCATTACTGTAAAGATAATCAGTGTGATAATCAACGATGGAGTGGTTGTAATTAACATATAGCGTATATGCCGGAACAAGGGCACGTCTGTTATGGAGGAAGCAAGTATCGTAGTTTCCGACAGCGGGGAGATTTTATCACCAAAATATGCTCCGGAGATAATAGCTCCTGCTATCCATCCTTCGTTGAACCCTTGCGCTTTGCCAATACCCATCAGTGCGATACCGATAGTGGCGATTGTTGTCCACGAGCTCCCCGTCATGACAGAGATTAGTGCGCAGATGATACAGGTTGATGCCAGAAAAAAGTCAGGATGAATAATTTGCATACCATAATATATAAGGGTAGGGACAATGCCGCTTATCATCCATGCACCGCTCAGTGCACCTATTATCAGCAAGATAATAATTGCTGTAGCAACTCCTGAAATATTATTTGTAATAGCGAGTTCGTAATCTTTCCAGGGGACACGGTAGAATGTTATACCTATGAATACGCAAAAAGCAGTAGTGGTCAGTAGGGAAATCTGGCTACCTCCTTCCAGTGCGTCACTTCCGAATGTATGTATGGTGGCAAATAACATTCCTACCAATAGCACGATAGGCAGGAGGGAAACTAAAGGAGAGGGAATTTTTTTCAATGAACTCATTCTGTTTGTTATATCAGTTAAAACTTTGCAAAGTTACAACAAATCTGATGATTATGTTTTATCCCTGCTTTTCCGCCAATAAATATTATTATATCTTTGCGTTTACTTGGAATAAAAATACAACTTTGGTGTTTAGTTAAACTTTATTATTGACAACGTATGTACAAGAAACAAATTGCCACAGATAAGAAAGTAATCACTTTTGGTGAAGTAATGCTGAGGCTTACTGCTCCTGATTTCCTTCGTTTTTCACAAACCAATCAAATGATAGCCACTTACGGTGGCAGTGAAGCTAATGTGGCCGTTTCGTTGGCTAACTTTGGTATTCCTACAGAATTCGTAACCCGCCTGCCGGACAATGCTGTGGCACGTGCCTGCATAGCTTCACTCCGTGCTAACGGTTTAGGTACGGAAGGCATTGTTTTTGGTGGTAAGCGCATGGGGCTTTATTTTCTGGAAAGTGGTGCGGCATTCCGTAATTCCAATGTGGTTTACGACCGTGAGGGTTCTTCTTTTGCCACATTGCGTCCAGGTATGATTGATTGGGAAAAGATATTCTCCGATGCTGGCTGGTTTCATTGGTCGGGCATTGCTGCGGCTTTGTCACAAGATGGTGCCGATGCATGCCGTGAGGCTCTTGAAATAGCTGACCGTATGGGATTGACTATCTCCTGTGATTTGAATTTCCGTAAGAAACTTTGGAACTATGGGAGTTCCGCTGCCGAAGTCATGCAGCCTTTGGTGCAATACAGTGATGTCATTTTCGGTGCCGAACCGGAATATAAAGAGATACTTGGCATACAACCTGTCGGTTTTAAAGCCGTAGATGCTGAGGATACTACGTTTGAAGCAAATCTTCCTGCTTTTGAAGACTTTGGTCGTCGGGTGGTGGAGCTTGTTCCTCGTTGCCAGAAGGCTTTTCTGGAACTTCGTAATTCCATTACTTCCAATCATAATCTACTGGCTGCCATTCTCTATTCTGATAACACATTGAAGCATACTGGTATTTATGATATCGAGTGCGAGGTGGATCGCGTAGGTGCCGGTGATGCTTTTGTCGGTGGTATGATTTATGGTCTTATAACGTATCCGGATAATGATCAAAAAGCGTTGGAATATGCTTTGGCTGCTTCTGCATTAAAGAATACCGTATACGGTGATTTTAATCATGTGATGGTGGAAGAAGTAGAGAGCCTGATGCAAGGAAATACATCAGGGAGGGTATCACGATAAGACAGTATTAATTCAAATAAGAGAAAAGAAAACAGCATAGGAGGATCTCAAATGCTGTTTTTTTATTTTAAAGATAAGATGATATACAGGTTGTAAAGCTGACGAATGCGATAAAATGTTATAGAAGATTTTCTTTAGCACTGGGAGTATGCTGAAAAATTGGACCCACTATCTGGCAGTTATCCAATTCTTTACAATCACTACAGGTGTTAAACCCTTTTTCGTTTACGCATTTGCGGATTGCACACATATCGCTGCAATACATCGTTTTCACTCCATCCACACGACAGCCCATACAATTAATGGTATCTGCCGTAATCTCCGGTATATTATTTAACTTACTCCACAGTTGAGCTGTTTTTTCTCTTAACTCATTGTCATCTCTGACAGTAGCTATGCGGGCATCGCAACTTTCGCAATCTAATCCGCAACAAGCAATTAATTGTTTCATCATTAGGCTATGACTGTTGATATTCGGTTGATTGCAAATATAGTGATTCTTATGCGGCTTAATCTCATTGAATACATTTTTTCTCGATATTCTTTGCTCCTTTCATTTTTTATATTTTACTTTGCAATACAAAGTACTTTTTATATGGACAGAAATAAAGCAATAGAATCAGTAAATGAGATAAAAGAATTGATGGAAAGATCTTCTAAGTTCGTATCTCTCAGTGGAATGACGGCTGTATTGGCCGGAGTGTATGCATTAGCCGGCGCTTATGTGGCCGGTCAGTTATTAAGATCAGAAGATAATAGGGAAGGACTGATAATGGTTGCCTCACTGGTTTTGATTTTTTCAGTTGTTACCGCCTGTATCTTGTCTTGGTATAAGGCCAAGAAGATGCAACAAAAACTATTCAGTAAACTAACCTATCGTATTGCATGGAATTTTTCATTGCCGTTGTTGACGGGAGGGTTGTTCTGTATAGCTGTACTGCTACATGAACATTACGGACTGGTATCTTCTGTGATGTTACTTTTCTATGGACTTTCTTTGGTCAATGTGTCTAAGTTCACTTACTCCAATGTAGCATGGTTAGGATATGCTTTTCTTTGCTTGGGTATTGCAGATTGTTTCTTTGAGGGGCATGGTTTAATGTTTTGGACAATTGGTTTTGGCGGATTTCATATTTTATATGGCATGTTGTTTTATTTACAGTACGAAAGAAGGAAATAATAGATGATAGAAGCATTTCAAAATATAAATAAGGCATTTGAAAGTAAAGTCCGTTTGGGTATTATGGCAGTTCTCATGGTAAATGAAGATGCCGATTTCAATACTCTTAAGGAATTACTTTCACTGACGGACGGTAACCTGGCAAGTCATACAAGGGCTTTGGAGGAACTGGGTTATATCGTTTGTCAGAAGAGCTTTGTGGGGAGGAAGCCGAAAACATCTTTCCGGGCTACTTTCGAAGGAAAGAAAGCTTTCAAAACTCACATAGAAGCATTGGAGAATTTTCTGAAATCAACATAGATGTTTGGCTTCACACAAAACCGGACAATACTAAATATCTTACTTAATACTATTTTATTATGGACAATTTGAATGACAATTTGAACGAAGATTTCAATGGAGATCTTGCAGAGAATCTGAATGAAACGAGAAAACAGGCAAGTGGTTGTCTGCGTCGTTTCTCTAAATCTATCAAGGCAGTGGTCATTGCTTTCCTTATTCTGTTGCTGCTAATTCCGATGTTTATGATCGAAGATATGATTTCGGAACGCGGGCGAACACAGACGGATGCTATTGCCGAAGTCGGTCAGAAGTGGAGTCTGGCGCAGACAATTACAGGACCTTACATCAATCTGAAGTATCCTATCACACAGGAAGATAATGGTACGAAGAAGGTGACTATGGGAAATGTTACATTGCTTCCTGACGAATTGTCAATAGACGGACAGTTGAGTACGGAGATTCTTCGGCGAGGAATTTATAAGGTGAATGTATATCAGTCGGAATTGGTGATCAAGGGATTTTTTAGTTCGGAAGAACTTCGTAAGAGTAATGTAGACATGGATGTACTTCAATATCAAAGAGCGGTAATATGCTTGAATCTGACTGATATGCGTGGTCTCAGCGAACAGGTTAGCATAACTTTGAACGATTCTGTTTATATGTTTGAGCCGGGGATGGATGGACGCGGCATTGAAAGCATGGGTGTTCATGCCATTGTCGACCTTTCCGCTCTGAAAGATGACCGGAAGTTACCCTATGAAATGAAGATAAAGCTGAAAGGATCTCAGTCCATTTATTTTACTCCCTTGGGTAAAACTACGAGAGTTGCCCTGAAAGCAAACTGGAATACTCCAAGTTTTGATGGTAATTACCTGCCGGAGAAGCGGGAGATTACGGAGAAAGACTTCTCTGCGCAATGGCAAGTGCTGAACTTGAACAGAAATTATCCGCAAGTGTTTATAAATTATCAGAATGCCAGTATCAAAGATATTCAGAACTCTAACTTCGGAGTTAATCTGAAAATGCCGGTAGAACAGTACCAGCAGTCCATGCGTTCCACTAAATATGCTATCCTGATTATTCTGTTGACCTTTACAGTGATATTCTTTACGGAGATAATGGAGAAAACCCGTATTCATGCTTTGCAATATCTGTTAGTCGGTTTGGCGCTTTGTCTGTTCTATAGTTTGTTGTTGTCCATGTCCGAGCATATAGGTTTCAGAATGGCATATCTGGTGGCATCAGTGCTTACGATTATGCTGGTAGGAGGCTATATGCTGGGGATTATTAAAAGAAAGAAACCGGCGTTTATTATGGCAGGTCTGCTCAGTGTGCTCTATATTTATGTTTTCATTCTTATACAGTTGGAGACTTTTGCATTGCTTGCCGGTAGTCTCGGATTGTTTGTGATATTGGCTATGGTGATGTATTTCTCTAAAAAAATTGATTGGTTCAATGAATAAGCCAGGCTGAATAAAGAATGTCCTTTGGGGGAAATTCATGATCTGTGTAAATATGAAGAGAGTGTCAGCTAGCAAGCAGACACTCTCTTTATACTTTCTAATATGTTCTCAGTTTTTTCTTTGAGACATAGTGAGCAATTCTTCTTTAATTTTTTTTATTTCTTATACCAGTCTTTGTTCTTTTCTCCATTACTGCTTACCCAACCGTCATATCCACTATATAACAGATTGATAGCTGTTTTTTCATTAGCACTGTCCAGCAATTTACTTAAATCGCTTTCTGTTGCCCGGCTCAGGAAAAAGGCAAATGGGTAATTACCTTTACGTACATAGTATATACTCTGATTGGGGTTAGATGCATCGTCTCCCTGCCCAAAATACTTCTTGTTTATTTGGGATGTCGGCATTTCCTGAGGAATATGTACTTCCCATCGCAAACCGTCTTCATCATTTTTGAATATAAAAGCTTGGGCTTCAGATTGCTTTGAAATGGGCTTACTGTAATTAACGGTAACCTTATATTCTGTTCCCATATTTTCTTTCACATTTGTGGTCAAAAGATATACATTATCCTGAGGCTCGTATTCAAATGTGGTTTCTGTAAATTCCTTTTCACCTTGTTGGCGAATAGAGTAAGTGGTAGATTCTATGTTTCCTTCCGTTTTGAGACGGAATGCTAAGCCGTTCTGGTTACTGGCTATATTTTGGAAAGTCTTGAAAGTAAATGATTCGGAATATATTAGATTCTTTTCATCGAAAGTGCTGCCATAGTTATATCTTACGACTACATCATTCATATCATAATCTCCCTGACTGGGCCAAAGGTCTTCAAATGCGTATGTACCTTTCAGGAAGTCAATGCTTGTCTTGTCTTCATCAGGATTAGTTACAGGAATATCGGTGATAGCATCTACCGGATTAGATTTTAAAGTAATGACAACATCGCTGAAATTCTCGTCAGTCATATAATCTTCAAAAGAAGTCAATATCCAATCACCATATCTATAAACAGCAGTACGCGGTTCTTCAAAGTTCACGCCTTGATCGTTTAAGCTCAAACCGCTAGAGGTGGCGGCGCGATATTTCTTGTATCCGCTAAAGCTGCCAACATGATTGCTCCAGCCATTGGTTGCCAGAACAAAACCGATTCTGTAACCTGCGGGGAAGGTTGTAGTAGCGCCTTCTTTACTTCCGGTTGCAATATTAGGATAATACATCAGTTGTACGGCAGTCAGTGGGTCAATACCGGCACTTTTCTTTGCTTGATTGGGATTATTAGACCAGTTACCATCTTGGGTGTTAGGAAATAACATGATTACATGGGCATCATTCAAGTTCTTTGGTTGTTCTCCGTCTTTATAATAATAATATCCCAATGAACAGGTCCAACAAGTATTTTGTCCCAGAAATGTAACTACTACTTCAGCATCCTTGTTGACGTACATATCCGAATAACCGCGATATTCTTGTGGACAAGTTGTATGAGTGTTTATAATACGGGTGTGCGCAGTATATAAACCATCCTTTTTAGTTGCTGCTAATTTTCCCTTGTACTTATAATTAATATCCCCGTTTTTATACAGATTGTATGTACCTAACCAGGTTTTCCATACCTCATTTCCGTATCTATTACTTACCAGATAACTGTCGTATGGAGTACTGGTATTAGTAATTGTACGAGTATCAGTACTAGTATTATCTGTTGCTTCGATACTTCCATCCACAACATTTGCCTCCATCAGGGTTTGTGCAAAGAAAGCGGGAGAATAGATATATACCTTTGTCAGGTATGAAGGCAATTCCAGTTTACCTTGGTAAGTACCGTCTTCTTGGGTATAGGCAGCAAACAGGTAATTTACATCCTGACGTTTGGTATAAGTACCATATTCGCTTTCGACGACAGGCATTTCATCATACACTTCAAAATAAACATTTGATTGTACAGCACCATTTACGTAATTTACATTTAAGTTTACGTCCTTTTGTACAGTAGAGAAGGGGAAGGTGTTGAATTCTTTTTCATCTTCCTTAGGGCCTTGATAAACATCTTTGTCTGTGCAGCTGCTTAATGCAAATGCAGCAATTAGAGTAGTTCCTAATAATTTTTTCCACATATTATTTAGTGTTTAGAGATAATTCGCGTTTTCTTTTTCCGGTCTATGTGTGATCCTTACAAATGCAAGAGAAATCAGTGCTCGGTTGACGTTCGTAGAAAATGATCATAATAAACAACTGCAAAGATATTGTATAATTCTTAAATATACAACTAATTTCTTGTTTTATTGTTCGAAAATTCTTCTTTATTAGTCAAAATCTACAATTTTACTATATGTGTGGGAGATTTCTTTAGTCAAAAATTACAAGAATTTAATAGAGATATTACCGTATTGTTCATTATAGAACTTCACTTTTAGAGTTATGTAATATGTTAAGTTGCTGTGTTTGTGTTAAAAATATGAGGTTGTGTCAAAATGCTGGCACAACCTTTTTTTATGCGCAAAGCCCAGAC
>OGUK01002259.1_pt1 | contig 10848 bp, 10 predicted proteins | sample 1553151 | NCBI WGS metagenome assembly OGUK01 (sample SAMEA2580208, study PRJEB22360) | human gut metagenome | biome: human gut; feature: human-associated habitat; material: faeces | place: Denmark | collected 2008/2010
GGCCATCGTAGACCTGTTCCAGCTTCATGCCGTTGTCGTAGACCACACCGTAGGGCGTGATCGTGCCGCTGCCGCTATCAATGAGCTGCCGTGCGGTTCCCTTGCCGTCCAGCGCGTTCAGTTCATCCACACTTGCGCTGCCGCCGTGCAGGTTCATATAGTGGTCACGGCCAACAGCGGCGAGGTCAGAAAAGTCGGTGATGACAGTGGCTTGCTGGCAGCAGAAGGTCAGGTTGATGAGATCCTTCAGCTCGAACAGCTCCAGCTTGTGCGCCATCGCCTGAAACTGCGCAGCCTCGCCGGTGTCGAAGCTGTCCAGTCTCTTGGCGAGGTAGTTCAGCTCCTCCACATTGACTGTAAGCATTTCCGTGCGCTTGAGGACGGTGTAGAAGCTGTCGATCCTCTCCACCTTGCAGTCGGCTTTGACCGCATCGCCGATCTCCAACGCCTCCAGCAGCTCCACGCAGTGCGCGTACTGGTCGCGGGGGATGGGGAACGGGATGGTCGCCACGCCGTATTCTGGGTGATTGGGGTTACCGAGAACCGCTCGAATCATCATGTTATCTCCTCCGTTTTTCTTTCCAGATTTAAGACCACCTCGCCATACCTGCACAGCAGGAGTGCTCCGAGGATGAGCCGGAAGGCCCTGTCACTGACCAGCTCTGAAAAAGCAAGGTCTTCTATGACGATGTTGTCACCGCCAACGGAAATGGTCTTCGCCGCCTGATAAATGCTGTACAGCTCCGGGTGAATACCGGAGAGGCGAATGGCGGGGAAGTCGAAGCCGCTGCTGTCGAAATGCCATAGGACTCTTTGCCAAAGCCCCTCATCGGCGGTAAGCAGAAACAGCGCAGCCGCATTGCGCTTGGACATGCCGTAGCAGCGATTTTTCCAATGCGTCCATCGCTCTTTGTGGGCGGCACTGAGGAAGAAGCGAAAGGGCTGTCGGTTCAGCTCATCTCGCAGCCGTCTTTGCAGCGGGCGGAACATCATCCCGCCGAAGCACTCCCGCGCCAGAGCGTTCAGCTCCACCGCGCCGGCCTCGATGCGCTCCTCCAGACAGACGCACTCATTCAGGTGACAGGGGTGCCCGCTGTCATATCTCGTGCAGTCTTTGCAGCGTACATCGTCGGCACTGTAGCGAAAGCTGCTGTGGATGCGTCCGCTTCTGCGAGGCTGATGACGGGGTGGCGTCATCATCTGCACCTCTACGGCGAACAGGGGTGTGAACTTCATAAAGTATCGCGCCAAATAATCCCTCTCCTTTCTGGAAATAAAAAAGGGCCGGAGTCTTATTGCTAAAACTCCGGCTCATGCCATGTCGTATTACATTGTCTGCTCCTGCGAGGCTTGTTCCAATGCTTCCTCCTGCTGACGGACGCGCTCGTCCAGATCCGGTACGCACGCCCTGATCTGCTGCTGGATTCCGCGGATCATTTCTTCCTGCATATCCGTAAGCTCAAAGAAGTCCTCATCCACGGAATCGGCGCAGCAGCGGAATATCTCAGTCAGCTGTTCCGGGCTGAAAAGCTGTTCCTTTTGGATAAGTCCTGAGCGTGTGGCGAAGTCCTGCTTGGCTTCGTCATATTTCTCCATGAAGTAGTGTCCGTGTACCACACCCGTGCGGTCATAGTCCCAATCCCATGTGACGAATTGAACGCCGTATTTGCTCGGAGTACCTGCCAGCACCGTGCCGCCAAAGTCAGCGAGGATACGGTAGTCGCCATCCAGTCCGCTGGCTTTGAGCTGCGGCGCGGTTTCCATAGCGGTCATATACTCCAGCGTCTTCGCGGCGATGTCCTCGACGCGAAACAGGGCATCCTCTGCCTGGGGCGTGTCCGCATCTTCCCGGCGATAGAACACGCTGCCCTTGCCGGTGATGCGGCAGAGGGGTGCGCCGTTCCAAAGGACAGGCAACTGATCTCCCTCCACCGGCAGGGTTCCAAATCCTGCACGGTGCAGGGGGGTACGGACTTCTTCGAGGTAGCGAAGCTGACGGCTTGTGTTTTGGGTGTCCATGTGAGCGATCCTCCTGTTGTAAAAAAATAAGGCCGGAGAGGTCTTCTCCGGCCTGCTGTTTCAGACGCTGCAGCCAGCGCCCTTTTAGAAATTGAAAAAGGGCGCCGCTTTTTTCGGCCCGTCAAAGCCGACAAAACGACGCCCAAATATTTGTGCTCCTTTTTCTGCGATGATGCCGCTTTTTTCGAGAGAAAAGTCCTCTCTAAAAGGGCGCCGGAGGTTGGAAACTGTCCAGGACATGAGATCCTCCGGTTCAAATCCGGTCAGTTGCTCCGAAACCTCCATAAAAATCTATGGTTCAAAAGAAGAAATCCGGGCTCGAAAAAGCCCGGAAACGGTTGATGCGCCTGGCTTTACGCCAGACGCATCTATACCGGTAACTCTTTATGGTCCGAGTGACAGGATTCGAACCTGCGGCATCCTGCTCCCAAACTTATCGGGAAAACTTTTTATGCTCGTTTATAGCGGTTTTCAGTGCTTTTTAATTTGTTTTACTTACTCTTTGACGCTCTTATCTCCACTGTGTCCGCATGTTCCAGCGCCGTCTGTGGTAATCTATGTGGTCAAAAACGCTTCCCGTCCGGTTTCCGGTGAAGGCTCACCGGTGCCGGACGGGAAGCGTTTTGTGTTTCAGGGCGTCTGCATTGTAACTCTGAGGAGGCTGTTATGCAAGAGGTTTCTGCGAGGGTGGCAGCTCAGCAGTTGCAGCGCTATAGACAAAGAATACTATCACGCATTTGCTCTCTAAAGGTGAAACTCGCTTTCCCTCAATAACTATCGCATTCCCGTAATTTGAGGGACATTTTAAGGGAAAGTATATTGAAATACGAGAATGCGCTTGTTCATGTGAGCGTCGGTTTTTACACTGCCTTACCCAAAAAAATACTGTTTCATATCTGAGACACCGCCATCCTTATCGCAGAACCATTCGTAATCGGTGAGACAGTTCCGGCAGTGAGCAATCACATCGAACCCGCCGGGTGAATGCTGGTTATCGGCAATGCTCATGACCTCCAAGGGCTTCCCGCAGGCTGGGCAGGGTCTAATCTTCCTCGCCTTACGAGTAGCACGCTCTCTCTGCTCTGTTTCAAGTGCATCTAAAAGACCCTGCCAAAGATTTGGATTCAGTTCATGCTCTGCATAGTCTTCAAGGTGCCGCCGGATATCGTCGGCAGCCAGTACGAGAAACTTATCATCCAGAATCCGGATGTGATGCTTAATATAATTGGAAATCACCACAGGCATACAAGTATTCCTGCCCATCGCATACCGCATTGCCGACAGCAGGATCAAGCGAAAGTCAGAGTCGCAGATCAGGGCGAGCAAGTCCTGGGGGAACAGCAGAAACTCCTTGCCATTGTTCATGAATACGCGCAGCGACCGCCGTTCTTCCGTTACCAGGTTCAGTAAACTGTTAGCTTGATCTTTCAGCTCATCAACGGTAATCGATTCGTAGTCCTGAAACGGGTTTACTTCATAATTCATCATTTGACCTCCAATCAGTTTGTCCTCGTTATGAGGTGTTGGCATTGTAGCTCTGACTGCCCGGAGGTTCAAGCGTTTCTTTCGCGGCTTGAAAAGAAATTGAATAGAGTCGGAATTCGTGCGGATTTATCATTTTCTTGCTTTTCCTGCCCAAATGTGCTATCATTATAAACAACGCTGTCAAGTGTTGGAATAGGCCTTGGCAGTATGGCTGCAATAGACCGAATGCTCTGCCAAGCGGCAGAGCATTTTTTTGCATATCGGTACGGAGGAGATATTTTATGTCTGTGAGTTATAAAAAACTCTGGAAGCTACTCATCGATAAGGACATGAAGAAAAAAGACCTGTGTGAAAGGGCGGGTATCAGCCCAGCATCAGTTACCAAGATGGGACGCAACGGTCATGTCACCACGGAGATACTCGTGAAGATTTGCGCAGCGCTGGATTGTAGGATAGAGGATATCGTGGAAATTGTGTCTGATAATCAATAAACAGATAAAGACGATTTTAGGAGATCTATATGGGAAATGAATTGTTCAAAAATATCCCCAGTAAAGTCGGAGATTTGGTCAAGGATGTGCGCAATGGCCGTATTGGCCTGCCTGACCTTCAGCGTCCTTTTGTTTGGAAAGATAATAAAGTTCGTGAGCTTTTTGACTCTATGCTAAAAGGGTATCCCATTGGCTACATTATGCTCTGGGAGTCTCCGGCGGATTACGAAAGCAAAAAGAGTACAATCGGTGATAACTCAAAGACTTACGAAGACCCCAAAGAACTTGTCATTGATGGACAGCAGCGACTGACCGCCCTTGTTGCAGCTATGTTTGCTGTTAAGGTGAAAGACAAGAACTTTGCGGATCGTGAGATCAAAATCTCCTATAATCCACTGACTCGTGAATTTGCCGTATGGTCTCAGGCATATGAAAAGGACACTGAGTGGATCAGTCGCATCAGTGATGTTTTCCTGGCAAAAGAGGATAATTCCATCAGCTCTCTGCGGCGTCATTTTATCAAGGAGGCTAACGAAGGCCGGAGTAAGAAGGGGTTTCCGCTGTTGACAGATGAGGAAGAAGACAGGATTGAGGATAGCATCAATGCGCTACTGAATCTGTCCGATTATTCTCTGCCTACTTTGGAGATCAGCTATAACGCAGATGAGGAAGATGTCGCAGATATTTTTGTCCGGGTCAACTCTGGCGGTCAGAGCTTGACGGAAAATAACTTCATCCAGACACTGATCTCCGTTTATGAGAATGAAACCAGCGATAAGATCAATGCGTTTGCGGCAGCGTCCAGAGTCCCGGCTGCCAATACCTCGTATAACACGCTTTTGGCAATCGAGCCTTCTCATCTGATTCGCATGGCCGTCGGTTTCGGTTTTAAACGCGCTCGGCTGAAATATGCCTATATGCTGTTGAGAGGCAAGAATCTGGAAACCGGAAAGTTCTCCGATGAAGTGCGTCATGATAATCTCCAGATTTTCAAGGATGCTCTGGATAAGGTCATGAACCTGAATAACTGGCACAACTTTATCAATATCATAGCCGAGGCTGGATATATCAGTGACAAGCTGATTGCCTCCTCCAATGCGGCTGTTTTCAGTTATGTCCTTTACCTGATTGCTAAGTATGACTACAAGCTGGATGCTGCGCAGCTCAAGAAATGCATCAGCAAGTGGTTCTTTATGAGCACCATCACATATTTCTACACCGGCTCCACAGAGTCTGAGGTGGAAAAACAGTTTGCGGATTTGCGTGATGTTCATACTGCAGGCGAGTTTATTGCCTATATTGAACGAGTCATCGAAATGCGCTTTACAGACGATTATTTCAGCTTGATGCTGCCCAATGAACTGAACAGCGCAGCGGCTATTTCCCCTGCATGGTATGGATATGTGGCAGCTCAGATCGTGCTCAATACACCCATGCTGTTCAGCAATACTCCGGTGTCAAAATATTTCATTTTGGGATCCAGTGGCACGAAGAACGCAATTGACAAACACCACATTTTCCCGAAGAATTACCTGACCCGTATTGGCTTTGATAGTGACCGTGATCGAAATCAGATTGCAAATTTCACATATCTTGATTACGCCACGAATATTGAAATTTCAGATAAGGCACCGAGTGAATATGTTGCGCTATACCGCCAAAAATTAGGGGAAGCTGGTTACCGTAAAGCCTGCGAGGAACATGCGTTACCCGAAAATTTCGAGAGCATGAAATATGCAGATTTCTTAAGTCAACGGCGTCTTCTTATGGCTCAAATTATTTGCAAGGCGTATAAGCAATTGTGTGAATAAATAATAAATAGTCAAATAATCCTCAAGTATTGGAGATGAAGATATGGCATACCAAAGCGAAGCGGCTCTTGAGCAGCAGTTTATAGAGCAACTGAACAAGCAGGAATATACCACAGTCGCAATTCCTGATTATGACGCGCTGGTGGAGAACTTCAAGGTTCAGTTTGAAGCCTTCAATGCGCCAAAGCTGGATACGCCTATCACTGATAAAGAGTGGGAGCGTATCTTCAACCTCATGCTCGGAAAGTCTGTTTTCCAGAGCGCAAAAATCTTGAGGGATAAGTTTGTCCTTGAGCGTGAAGATGGTACAAAGGTATATCTGTCCTTCTTTGATCAGGACCACACGAAGAACATTTTCCAAGTCACTCATCAAACAACCGTGGTTGGAAAGTACGTCAATCGTTACGACGTTACGATTCTCGTAAACGGCTTGCCCCTGATCCAAGTAGAATTAAAGCGCCGTGGCATTGACATCCGCGAGGCAGTCAATCAGGTCATGCGTTATAAGAAGCACTCCTACAACGGGCTGTATCATTTCATTCAGCTTTTCATTGTCTCCAATGGTGTTGACACAAAGTATTTTGCCAATTCCGACAGAGACTTGATGTATAGTCTTGCGTTCTTCTGGACTGATTTTAATAACGTCCGCATCACCAATTTGAAGGACTTTTCGATTTCTTTCCTTGCAAGGGATCACATCATCAAAATGCTGACACGCTACACCATCCTAAATGATACCGATAAGATTTTGATGGTCATGCGTCCCTATCAGGTTTATGCCGTAGAAGCGCTGATCCGTCAGGCAACGCTTACAAACCGGAATGCGTATATCTGGCACACAACCGGCGCGGGCAAGACGTTGACATCCTTTAAGACGGCGCAAATCCTTGCAGCAAATCCGAACATCAAGAAAGTCATTTTCCTTGTTGACCGAAAAGACTTGGATTCTCAGACAACCGAAGAGTTTAACAAGTTTGAGGCTGGCTCTGTTGATGTGACAGATCGCACCGATGTCCTTGTCCGCCAGATGAAGGATAAGAACCGGCAGCTTATCGTCACCACGATGCAGAAGATGGCAAACGCTGTAAAGCGCCCTCAGTACGAGAAAGTAATGGACGCATACAAAGACGAGAAGGTTGTCTTTATCATCGACGAATGCCACCGCAGCCAGTTCGGGGATATGCACAAGGATATTGTGCGGCATTTCAGAAAGGCACAGTTTTTCGGCTTCACGGGGACACCTCGCTTTGAAGTCAACGGTAAAACTGAGGGTAAAATCACGCAAACAACGGAAATGCTCTTTGGTGAGTGCCTTCACAATTATCTGATTAAAGACGCCATCTTTGATAATAATGTTCTGGGATTCCACATCGAATACATAAAAACAATGGAGGGTGATTTTGACTGGGATGACCCCACACTTGCGGACGCGATTGATATAGGCGAACTCTATATGTCCGATGAGCGAATGTCTCTGATCGCCAATCACATCATCCAGAACCACAAGGCGAAAACCAGAAATGGACAGTATACGGCTATTTTTGCCGTGTCCTCTATTGATGCCCTTGTTAAGTATTACGATATTTTCAAGAAGATCAAGCACGACCTGAATATCGGTGGTATCTTCTCCTACGGGCAAAATGAGGATGCTGAGGGCAAGGACGAGCATAGTCGTGATTCGTTGGAGCGTATCATCAAGGACTATAACGAGATGTACGGAACCAATTTCTCCACAGATACATTCTCGGCTTATCACAAGGACATCTCTGATCGAGTAAAGGGAAAGAAAACAAAGTCGCTTGATATTCTCATCGTCGTGAATATGTTCCTGACCGGATTTGACAGCAAGCAGCTCTCCGTCCTTTATGTGGACAAGGACTTGAAGTATCATGATCTGCTGCAAGCCTATTCCCGAACAAACCGCGTTGAGAAGGAAACAAAGCCCTTTGGCATTATCATTTGCTACCGCAACCTCAAAAAACGCACTGATGACGCGCTGACACTCTTCTCTAAGAGTCAAGATACCTCCGGCATTGTTGTTCCGGGGTATCAATACTTCGTGGAGAAGTTCAACGAAATGGTGATGAAGCTCAAGGAAATCGCGCTGTTCCCTGAGTCCGTGGACACGATGCAGAACGAGGACGATCAAAAGAAGTTCGTCGTGACCTTCCGGGAGCTGACAAAGTATCTCCAATCGTTGCAGACTTTTATTGAGTTCAGTTTCGATCAGGATGCTCTTATCATGTCCGAGCAGGAATACCAGGACTACAAGAGCAAATACCTCATGCTCTACTCAAGGCAAAAAACAGACCGCGAGGTTGTCTCCGTTCTGAACGACGTTGACTTCTGCATCGAATTGATGGAGAGTGACAGGATCAATGTCGCATACATCATGAACCTGATCCGCAACATCCATTTCGACGATCCCAAGCAGAAGGATTACGATATTAAACACATTAAGGATGAGCTGGGTAGAACCGATAATCCGCAGTTGCTCCGGAAAGTCGAAATCCTGCAAGCGTTCTTGGATCGGGTTGTTGTCGGCTTGGAAAGTGCGGATGAAATTGATGCAGCCTATAACGACTTTGAAAACGAAGCAAAGCGCGAAGAGATTATTGCCTTTGCAAAAACCGAGGACATTGACGCATCTATGCTGACGGATATTATTTCGGAATATGAGTTTTCTGGCACAATGGATGCAGGAAATATCCGGGATAGGATTGAGAAGCCCTTGCCGCTTTTGAAGAAGCGCTCCCTTGTAAATCGGATCGTTGATTTCATCCGGCAGCACACAGAGAAATACCAATAAGGAGAGAGACAAATGGATAATTCGATTCAGGCTCACCAGAAAGAGCTTTGCAATAAGTTATGGGCAATGGCAAATGCCTTGCGTGGAAACATGGAGGCGTATGAGTTCAAGAACTACATTTTGGGCATGATCTTCTACTACTACCTTTCCGACCGGACAGAGAAGTATATGGCGAATCTTCTCAAGGATGACGGTATCGGTTATGAAGAGGCGTGGGCAGACGAAGAGTATAAGACTGCCGTTATCGAAGAAGCACTGCGCGATCTCGGATATGTCATCGAGCCGCAGTATTTGTTCCGCAAGATGGTCAAGATGGTAGAAAACCGCTCCTTCGACATTGAGTTCTTGCAGAGTGCAATCAACGCCCTGATGGAGTCCACAATCGGAAATGATTCGCAGGAAGACTTTGACGGACTGTTTTCTGATATGCAGCTCGATTCCTCAAAGCTCGGTCATACCGTCAAAGATAGAAGTGCTGTTATGGCAAAGATCATCGCTTCGCTGGACGAAATCAACTTCGGTGTGGATGATACCAAAATTGACGTTCTTGGTAACGCCTATGAATATCTGATCGGTCAGTTTGCTGCAACTGCTGGCAAAAAAGCCGGTGAGTTCTATACACCCTCCGGTCCTGCCGAATTACTTTGCCGTCTGGCTTGTCTTGGTCTCACGGACGTCAAGGATGCAGCCGACCCCACTTGCGGCTCTGGTTCACTGCTGCTGCGTCTCAAGAACTATGCCAACGTGAGAAACTACTATGGACAGGAATTGACCTCCACGACTTATAACCTCGCCAGAATGAATATGATTCTGCGCGGAATCCCGTATCGCAACTTTAACATCTACAACGGTGATACCTTAGAGCATGACTACTTCGGAGACATGAAGTTCCGTGTTCAGGTTGCCAATCCGCCTTATTCTGCAAACTGGTCTGCCGATATGCACTTCATGGAGGACGAGCGTTTCAATGAGTATGGCAAACTTGCTCCGAAGAGCAAGGCTGACTTTGCCTTTGTTCAGCACATGGTTTACCACATGGATCAGGACGGACGAGCCGTCGTTCTTCTGCCGCATGGCGTCCTGTTCCGTGGTGCTGCTGAGGAAGTAATCCGCAAGCATCTCATTCAGAAATTAAATGTTCTGGACGCGGTAATCGGTTTGCCTGCAAATCTGTTCTTTGGTACGGGCATCCCTGTCTGTGTTCTTGTTCTCAAGAGAGAGCGCAACGGCAACTCTGACAACATTCTTTTCATCGACGCTTCCAGCGACTTTGAAGCCGGAAAGAACCAGAACATCCTTAGGGAGTGCGACATTGACAAGATTGTTGAAACCTACGAGCGCCGTCAGGATGTCGATAAATATGCTCATGTTGCAACCATGCAGGAGATCGAAGAGAATGGTTTCAACCTGAATATTCCTCGCTATGTTGATACCTTTGAGCCGGAACCTGAGATTGACTTGAATGAAGTTGCCGCTGAGATCCGCAAGCTGCAATCTGAAATTAAGGATATTGATGCGGAACTGAAACCGTTTTTTGATGAGCTGGGGCTGGATTTCCCCTTTGACGTGGAGGGCAAATAATTATGGCAAATGTATCCTCAAGTAACGGTCTTGAGAAGCGTCCGAAGCTCCGCTTTCCGGGCTTCGATGAGCCGTTGGAGCATAAAGAACTACTACATTATCTCGTTGAAAACACCGCCCGCAATAAACAATTAAAGTTTGGAAAAGAGAATGTTCTTTCCGTCTCAGGGGAATATGGCATTGTTAATCAGATAGCATTTCAGGGACGATCCTTCGCTGGTGAAAGTGTTGCTGATTATCATGTAGTCGAAACCGATGACATTGTATATACGAAAAGTCCCCTCAAAGCAAATCCTTATGGGATTATCAAAGTCAACAATGGTGTTCCTGGTATAGTGTCCACTCTTTACGCTGTGTACCACCCCTTAAAAACTGTTGTTCCGAGGTTTGTTGATTTCTATTTCTCGAACAATCTTCGGATTAACAAGTTTCTAAAACCACTGGTTAACATTGGCGCAAAACATGATATGAAGGTCAACAATACATTTGTACTAACAGGGACGGTGGTTTTTCCTCCTTTGCGTGAGCAACAGAAAATCGTTGATTTTCTAACCGTACTTGACCGCCGAATTGATATTCAGCGAAAAAAGGTCGAAGCCCTCAAGAAGTATAAAAGAGGTGTATTTGAGACGGTATTTTCCCAAAAAGTTAG
>OGUK01002260.1_pt1 | contig 10848 bp, 9 predicted proteins | sample 1553151 | NCBI WGS metagenome assembly OGUK01 (sample SAMEA2580208, study PRJEB22360) | human gut metagenome | biome: human gut; feature: human-associated habitat; material: faeces | place: Denmark | collected 2008/2010
CCGGCAGAAGAATGCTCCTGCTCCCCTATTGTTTTTACGGGGGAGAAGAACAGATCGCCCGGTTAGCTCCGCGGATCAAAGCATGGTCGAAGGCTGCCCGCAAACAACTTGTCAGATTCACGATGAAGCTGCTGGGATTAAAAGCCAGTCCGAATGCTCTTATTCTCCTGAATGAATGGATGGAGACTGCTCCGAGCGGCACGTACAAACGTTCTGCCTGGGAAGCATTCCGGCAGGCGGCTGTCCCGAAAAGACTGCCCGTCGAAGTCCTGCCCGACCAGATCATCCCGACTTTCGGATTCGACCGGCTGGGTGAAAAAGTGGTAGACTATGGTACACGCACTTTCCATGTAACATTGATGCCGGACTTCACTGTCTCGGTATTGGATGTTGAAAAGCAGAAAGTAAGCAAATCCCTCCCTGCCCCCACTAAAAGAGATGACCGGGAAAAAGCAGAAAAAGCCAGGGCTGAACTTGCCGGGCTAAAGAAACAGGTCAAAACACAGACCAATATCCAAAGAAAGCGTCTGGAACAAGCCCTGAAGAACGGACGGAGTTGGTCCAAAAATTCCTGGTTGGCTACTTTCATCGAAAACCCAGTCATGCGTTATCTGGCAAAAGGACTTATCTGGGGTGTCTACAAAGAGAGGAAGCTTCAAAACTCCTTCCGATACATGGAAGACGGTACATTTACCACTGCTTACGAGGAAGAGTTTATCCTCCCCGACGATGCAGGCATTTCCCTGGTGCATCCGATCGACCTGACGGAAGAAATACTGGCACGCTGGAAAGAACAGCTGGACGACTACGAGATCGTCCCTCTCATTCCTCAGTTAAATACTCCGGTCCATCCTTTGAAAGAAGAGGAAAAACAGGGAGACACTCTCTTCCGTTATTCCGGGAAGAAAGTATATATCAGTAACATCTATGATTTCGAAACGGCAGATGTCACCACCCGGATGGAGAATAATATCCTTTATATACTGGATCGATCGTTCAATGTCGTGGCGCAACTTTCTTATATAATAGAAGGGGGCAATTGCCATCTGAACGAATTATATTTTTCAGCGTTAGAGGAAGGAGAAGATATCAACACGATCCGGTTACCCAAAGAGGAAAGGCTGCCGATATCGTCCATACCGGAACGGTTTGTCAGCAGTATACTGGATATCCTGGTCAAAGCCTTCTCCCTGGAAGACTAACCCGTCAGTTATAAAACAAAAAGAAACAGATTAATCTATGGATAACAAAATACAAAAACCCTTGATGGAGATGCGGTATGCCGACGAGCTTGCCGCTCTCCGCAAACAAGATACGGGAGCCAGACCCACCAACTGGCAGCTCTCCCCACGTGCAGTCCGTGCCTTTATCCTCGGACAGAAGGAACCGATCGAACTGGACGGACGACAGATCACCATCACTCCGAAGTTCTTCGGCGACGATGCACTGGTGGAACGCTCCATTATTACCCTTGCTGGCAACCGGGGTCTTATGCTCGTCGGCGAACCGGGCACGGCAAAGACCATGTTAAGCGAATTGCTCTCTGCCGCCATCTGCGGTATCAGTACCAACACGGTACAAGGTACGGCGGGAACCAGTGAGGACAATATCAAATACTCCTGGAACTATGCGCTCCTCCTGGCCAAAGGTCCTGTCAAAGAAGCACTTGTCCCCTCTCCCGTCTACATCGGTATGAAACGAGGCATTATCACCCGCTTCGAAGAGATCACCCGTTGTCCGCTGGAAATACAGGACAGCCTGATCAGTATCATGAGCGACCGGGTATTGAACATCCCCGAACTGGGAGAAGAAGGACTGCTCTTCGCCTCTTCCGGCTTTAACGTGATAGCGACCGCCAACACCCGCGACAAAGGGATCAATGAAATGAGTAGCGCCCTGAAACGCCGTTTCAACTTCGAGACCGTAGAGCCGATCCGGAGCGTGGCACTCGAAAGCCGTATCATCACCGACCAGTGCGAAGGCATGCTCGCCGCCAACGGCCTTGAAATGCCAATGCAGGAAGAAGTGGTCGATATCCTCGCTTCCACGTTCAATGAGTTGCGCAACGGCACCTCCTTCGAGAAAGCCAAGATACAAAAGATGTCGGGCGTGATGAGCACGGCGGAAGCTGTATCCGTTTATTACCAGTCCGCCCTGGACGGCTATTATTACGGGGACGGGACAGTCAGTATGCGTTCGCTCGTGCAGAACCTGCTGGGTGCCGTGATGAAAGAGAACAAAGACGATCTGCCCAAACTGAAAGATTACTTTAACGGTGTGGTCCGGTTGAAAGCCGAAAGACAAGGAGGAAAATGGAAGGAATACTACGACAACCGGACCTGGCTGAAATAGACCGCCTCTTCACCGGTAGTTTCGATATGGACGGACAGGTGGTGTACTTTCCGGTACGTCACCACTCCCCGGCCTGTGCGTTGCATCTACGACGTACGATCGAGCGTTTCCGTCCGGAACTGATCCTGATAGAAGGTCCGTCGGACTCAGCAGAACTGCTTCCTTACATTGCCGACGAGCAGTCGGTCCCTCCCTTCTGTATCTACTACAGCTATGACGACAAGGATGGAAAAGTAAACGAGGAAAAAGAAAAGTATCGTGCCTATTACCCTTTCCTGGCCTATTCGCCGGAACTGGTAGCCATTCGTGAAGGGACACGAAGCCATACGCCGGTACGTTTCATCGACCTGCCTTATGCGCTCCGTCTGATAAACAAGATCGAGGAAGAACCGCAGACACAGTTCTATTACAACGAAAATAAAGAATACGAAGTAAATACCTATACGGCTATGATTGCCCGTAAGGCAGGATGCCGGAGTTTTGCAGAGTTCTGGGAAAGCCGCTTCGAACTGGACGCTGCCAACCTGGAAACGCAGGCTTTCGTCCGCAACCTCTTCCACCTCGGTTACTTTATGCGTCTAGCAACGCCCGAAAACGAGATCTCCCTGAAAGAAGACCGATTACGGGAAACTTATATGGCAGAAGAAATACGGAAAGCATTACCCGACAATAAAAAGATATTGGTAATAGCCGGTGCCTTCCATATCTCCGGACTTATGGAAGCGCTGCAATCGGACAAAAAGCCATCGCTCAAAACCTGTAACCGGGAACATGTCGCTTCCTACCTGATGCCTTATACTTTCAAGGAAGCAGACAGCAAAAGCGGTTATGCTGCCGGCATGCCTTTTCCGGCTTTCTACCAGGAAGTCTGGGAAAAGATAGAAAAGCAGAAGAAAGACCCGTTCGCCTCTACCGTCCTCGAATATATCATCAAGACAGCCCGGTATGCCCGTAAGACACAGATGATCTCGCTACCCGACGAGATCAATGCCCTCAACATGGCACGCTCACTGGCCGTATTAAGAGGCAAGCAAAGTACAGGTGTTTACGAATTGCTGGACGGTGTACGAAGCTGTTTCGTGAAAGGTGACCTGAATGCCACCTCGACCTTCGAAGTGGACTTCCTGTATCGTCTTCTTTCCGGCATGGGGACAGGAAAGATCGCAGATAATGACTGCATCCCTCCCGTCGTACACGAGTTCCGTGTCTTGTGTTCGCTCCACCGGTTAAAGACATCTACCATCGAGCGACAGGAAGTAACGCTCGACATTATCAAGAACCCGGCTCATTACAGGAAAAGCCGCTTCCTCCATCAGATGGAGTTTCTGGAAACAGGCTTCGCCACACTCCAGTCGGGTCCCGATTATGTGAATCAGAAGAATAAAAACCTTGTACGGGAACAATGGATATGCCGCTATGCCACGGGCGTTGAAACCCGTCTGATCGACTTGTCTGTCTACGGGGCTACCTTATCACAGGTCTGCAATTCGCTGATAGAAAAGAATTTCAAAGATAATATGACGGCTGAGGAATTGGGAAAACTGCTCCTCTCCGTCCAGGTTATGGGTATAGAAGGTTTCTATCTTCAATACGAAGATACTATCCGGCTGGTGGTGGAAAGCGAAGGGAATTTTATCAACCTTTGCAAACTGATCAACAGCTTGTTATACCTTGCCAACATGCAACAGCTGATGGACGGGAATATCCAGCCCGTCATTGCCGAACTGGCACGGACCGCATTCAAAGGAGCCGTCGTTCTGATCCCTTCTCTGAAAAGCACGACGGAAGAAGAGGAACAGGAGATCTGCGAACAGATGCGTAACCTTTACAGTTTCACAATGGATGCGAAAGGCTGGTTCGACACCGCCGCCTTCCAGCCGGATGTGGCTGAAACACCGCCGCCTTCATCGCTGCCGTAGAGAAAGTATTGAACGACAGTTTCAGCAACAGCCGTCTTTTCGGTTTATGCCTCGCTATACATTATAAAGAAGGGCGAACCGGACAAGCCACTTTTTGCCAACAGATAGCCGCCTACCTCGAAAGCAGCATTACCCACCCGGAACAGGCCGCTTCATTTATCTGCGGATTGTTCCTGATCGCCCGCGACGTATTGTTTGTCGACCCGCATATCCTGGAAGCTATAAACCGGGTCATAGCCAATGCCGACCAGGAGACTTTCCTCACTATCCTGCCGAACCTGCGTTATGCCTTTACCGGTTTCCTTCCGGCAGAGATCAGCCGACTGGGACAACAGGTAGCGGAATATCACCAGGTATCGGAAGCCCGCTTAACAGGAAGCATCACCGTCTCGCAGGAAGAAATAACAGAAGCCATGCGCCTGGACAGCCTTGCCGCAGAAGCACTTAAAACATGGAGGATCGCATGATGGACAACCCGAATAACAAACAGGAAATAGTCAACCGCTGGCGACTCATACTGGGTGACTTTGCAGAAAATAGCCTGCCCCTCGATCCGGAAAATACAGAACTGGACGGCGCACTTTATTTCCTTTACAACCGCGAATATACCGATGAACAGGGAATACGCAACGACTTCCCGAACCGGGGAGGCCGCGGAGGTTCCGTACTGACTGTTCCGGGATGGCTGAGAAGAGTAAAGAAGTTATTCCCCAAAAAGACCGTCGAGATCATGCAGAAGCAGGCGTTGGATAAATACAACCTGACCCAACTGCTGACCGACGAATCCGTCCTGAGCCAACTCGAACCGAACCTCGGTTTGCTGAAAAACATTCTGACATTCCGCAATATGATGCCGGGACCTGTCCGTAAACTGGCTTACTCGATCGTGGAACAGGTCATCCGGGATATCCAAAAGAAACTGGAAATAAACGTACGGAAAGCTTTCTACGGGAAGAAACTGCCGCACACCAATTCAAGTTACAAGATATTCCGGAACTTTGACTTCAAGCAGACCATCGAGAAAAATCTGAAGAATTACAGTCCCGAACACGGTACAATCATCCCCGATCGCCTCTATTTCAATCAGAACGTACGCCGTTACAATCCCTGGCATATCGTGATCCTGGTCGATGAGAGTGGCAGTATGCTCGATTCGGTGATCTATACCGCCGTCATGGCTTCCATCTTTGCCAAAATGCCGTTCCTCTCGGTCAAGCTGGTGATATTCGACACTTCGGTAGTCGATTTGAGCGACTATCTCGATGATCCGGTCGGTATCCTGATGAAAGTACAGCTAGGTGGTGGAACCGACATACACAAGGCGTTGGAATACGGAAAGAAACAGATTACCGCACCACAGAAAACAATCGTGGTACTGGTTAGCGACCTGTATGACGGAACGAATTACAGCTATATGTTCCGTTCCTGCCACGACATTATCGAAGCCGGAAGCAAGTTGTTTGTATTGCCTGCACTCGACTATTCCGGTACCCCTTGTTACGATGCCCGAGCCGCCCGTACCATTGCGGGCATGGGTGCCGATGTAGCTGCAATAACCCCTGAAGAGTTAGCCGAATGGATAGGAAAGATTATATCATAAAAGGAGACGGATGCCATTCATCCGCCGGACAGTTCGTCCCCTACGCCAACGAAGCCTTCCTGGTTACGCTGGCAAACAAAGGTTTGTATAAACGTGCCCTGAAAGACCTGGAAACAACAGGACAGGTCAAACTGGTCGTAGCAGGCGACCACCTGCAAGTTCAGTTGGACGAGATAACAGTCTCCCTGAATCCCAATATATCCCAAAGTACCTGTAGCTGTCCCTCTAAAACAGTCTGCAAACATATCCTGATGGGAATACTTGTTGCGGCTGATTATGCGGCGAAGGAAGTAGAAGAAAAGACAGAAGAAGTCGCCACCGAAGAGAACAAGCAGGAAGCCGTTTCGGAAACTGTATCCCGACAGTCATCAGCCAACGATTGGGAAGAGTTGAAGAAGGTAGACCTGGCACAGCTCCGCAAGCAGGCAGGCAAAAAACTATTTGAAGATACGCTCCGTCTTATCCAGGATGGTTGGACGGCGGACTTCATCGAAAGCGACATGCTCGAAGCGACCATCAACACAGAAAATATAACGGTCTATTTCCCAAAAGATGACAGCCTTAATCGTTCTATATGCAAATGCGGAGAAAGCGGATTGTGTAAACACAAACTGATTGCTATCCTGTCATACCTTAGTAGCCAGGGTATATTATCTTCCGAATCCGACGGCAACCAACCCGAACTGTCCCTGCTGACGGAAGAGACGATAGACGTCTTACGGGGAACTTCCCGCTTCATTACCGGCATATTCGAAAAAGGGTTGATCGGTTGCGGGGAAAATGAGGCGGAGACAGCCATACAATATTCCATCCGCCTGGAGACATGCGGGATAGGCAATCTGGCACGTTTGTTCCGTTCACTTTCTTCCGACATCGAAAATATGCTCGCCAAGCATGTCGGCTTCCAGCCTTTGACTACCTTTGCCACATTGTCACGGCTACATAACACACTTAGGCTGATCTTACGGAACACACAGAACAACGAAATGCTCAGTAAACTGATCGAAGGGACACGGTCGGATTATTATACAACCCCCATCGGGCATTTTACAGGTCTGGGAGCTTATCCGTGGCAGACCCGTTCAGGATATTTCGGTATTACGGCCTATTTCTTCTACCATGAGAAACAGAGTATCTGTACCCTGACTTCGAGTATGGCTGATTATTATGAGCATACCCAAACACTTGTCACGCCGGAGAATATGCGACGCCAACTGGAAATACAAAGTTTCTGGGGCAGCAACATCTCATTAGCCCGGCTATCGACATCTACGCTGACTTTGCGTAATTTCAAAATGAACAGGCAGAACCGTCTCTCATCCTCCTCGCAGACGCAATGTGAAATAGACGACAAGGTTACGATCAGCAGTCTGGATACCTTACTTGCCATCCCTGAGTTATCCGACCTGACAATACGCCCCGAACAGCGGTACGATTATTTCCGCAAGAAGCAGCCGGAACAACTGGCCTTGGTCCCGTTCGCACATCTTTCAGAAGTGAGCTTCAATACTGCCGAACAGAAACTGTACTTCACGATGGCGGATGAACAACACGAAACAGAAGGTTCATTGGCATATAACGAGCTGAACCGGAATGCCATCCGCCGATTGGAACAGATGGGACAGTGGTACGCAGAAGCAAAACAGCGGTATATGGTTTGCCTGAAACGTCCGGATACATTGATCCCGGTCAGTATCGTCACAGCTTCAGAGACCGACAATTTCTATTTCTAACTCTTAAAATCGAATGAAATGATACTTAAAAACCTCCTTGCCGAATTGGAACTCCTGCTTTCCGACATCGCCTTCTCCGGCTTACGCAACATACAGCCTGTCACCCTCCAAAAACTGGAGGATCTCAAACACTGGATGAATGAACTGAACATGACGGAAGCTATCCGCCTGACGGATAGCTTCATCGATTCTGTTTATGCCTGGCAAGGCGGACAGGTAGCAATAGAGGTCATAGCGGATAATCTATGTGCATTGGAGTTTTATGAAAAGAATGTAATCAACAATTAAGCTAGTGGTTATCCCTCTTATCCGGTCCTTTATTTCCTGTCAAAGAACTTCTTGAAAAACAATATCTGGTAATCGATAGAATTATTCCAGTATTCACCGTTATGCGCACCCGGTCGCACAATGAAATCATGGTCGATCTTATATTTCAACAGTTTTTTATGGAAATCATTATTCACCTCAAAGAAGAAATCGCTGTAACCGCAATCGAAGATCAACGCCAGATCACCATTTTTCAGGCGGTCTACCTGATTGATCACCGTATGATTATCCCATACTTCCTGGTTCTCACTCTCCTTTCCCAAACGCTCACTCATATTCCAGTTATTCGGAAAAGGACGGATATCGACACCGCCGCTTGTACTTCCTGCCGCACCAAAAATATCCTTATGACGGAAAGATAGCCACATGGCACCATGTCCTCCCATACTCAAACCAGTGATAGCACGCCCTTTACGGTCTTTTACAGTCGGATAATGGGTATCTATGTAACTGACCAGTTCTTTGGAAACAAATGTTTCATATCGATAGGAAGGATCGACCGGGCTATCCCAGTACCAACTGTTCTTACCATCCGGACAGACAAACATGATCCCATACTGGTCGGCGATCTCCGGCAGATTCGGCTTGACATTGATCCAGGTCTTGGCATTCCCACCATGACCGTGTAGTAAATAGATAACCGGAACCGTAGTCTTCCCGCTCCCCGGTAAAACAATGACAGTCTGAACATCCTTGTTCATCGCATCACTGCGAACGTTTATGGTATCGACAACTGCTGCCTGTGCCGACAGGACAAAAAACGCGACAAGCGACAATAAAAATATCTTTGCTTTCATGATCTATATAGAATTTATTTATTGAAAGCAAAGATATTCATTTTTTTCTTTTATGTTTTGCTTTATAAAAGAACTATGGCAGAATGCAAAATGTTTTGAAAACAGAAGAAAGATTATAACCTAGTCCGCCCGATATCCATCTGTTAGCGTCGACAGGAAAGCAATAATAGCAGCTTCTTCTTCGGGTGTCAGACCGAGGTTGCCTAGTTCGTCTCTGTTGACAGTTGCGGCAAATTCAGGCTGTGGATATTCTTCCACATCACGGACATTATAAAAATGTATTATTTCTTCCAACGTATTGAAATAACCATTGTGTCCGTAAGGGGCTGTCAAAGTTATGTTTCGCAGGGTCGGGACACGGAACTTTCCCGCTTCGGCAATATCCTTGAGAGTACTACCCAGCCCCATATCGACCGTATCGCGCCCACAAGGATTATAAGGAGCCGGTGTAGTGAAAAAAGGATTATCCGGGTTAGACGGGATACCCAAATTGTCATAGGTATGGTCTGTGAACAAGACCTTTCCTGCCCGTTCATCGGGTTCCAAAATATGACATTCGGCACAAAGCCCTTTCTCCTTGAACAGTTCCAATCCGAGTTGCTCCTGTGCTGTCAGTTCACATTTACCCGCTTCCCAAGCATCGTATTTGGAAGTGAACGGATTCATTTCAGCCGAACGTTCATAAGCGGCAATGGCATTTGTTATGTATGAAAAGAGAGAATCGTTGGAGACTGGCTCTCCATAGATCTTAACCAAATCCTGATAATAACCGGCACGACGGACTTTCTCTGAAACCATTTCATTGTCGTTGTTCCCCATCTCCAACGGATTCGTAAACGGTTGGGCTGCCTGTTCTTCCAGCGTGTTGACACGACCGTCCCAGAAAAGTCCTCCGACATAGGTTTCGTCCTCATCACTGTAATGCAGCGGCGGGACATAACAAGCATAAGCAGAGGTCATCGAGTTACGATTGCTAAAGCGTCCCTTGACTGCTCCTTCAGAAGTGACACGGGAATATATATCTGCAAAACCTTTCTCTGCCGTGTGACAGGTTGCACAGGATTGCCCTGTAGGTTCCGAAAGATTCTCGTCAAAGAAAAGTTGCTTGCCCAGTAGCTCTTTTTCGTTTAATCCGGTCTGTTTATCAGGCTGACAAGCAAACAATAAGGTAACACAGACAATCATTCCGGTCAACTGTTTCGCGTTTGTAAAACTATGCATATAAGATGAATTGCTTTGTTCGTACAAATATATGATTTATTGGGTTACTCAGCAATAGATTTTATAAGTGTATCTTAATCCTTTTTACTATAAAATAGTTACCTTTGCGGCGATTGTTTAGGGAAATTGTTATGGGAACTTCAAAAGAAATGACATCGGGGGCGGCATTGCCCTTGATCTTCAGTTTTGCTATGCCGGTACTGTTGGCAAATCTGCTTCAACAAACTTATTCTTTGATAGACGCGGCTATTGTCGGTAAATTTTTGGGAATCGATGCTTTTTCTGCTGTCGGAGCAAGTACGTCTGTCATATTTCTTATTATAGGATTTTGTAACGGATGCTGTGCAGGTTTCGGTATTCCGGTGGCACAGAAGTTCGGTGCCAGGGATTACAGCACGATGAGGAAATATGTTTCCATCAGTTTACAACTGGCGACTGTTATGTCGGTTATCATTGCGGTCGTTACAAGTATATATTGCAAAGATATTCTGAGGGTTATGCAAACGCCGGATAATATTTTTAAAGATGCCTATTTCTATTTACTGGTTACTTTCATCGGCGTACCTTGTACTTTCTTTTATAATCTGCTGTCAAGCATTATCCGGGCACTGGGCGATAGCAAGACACCTTTTTGGTTCCTACTTTTTTCCACCATTCTGAATGTGATCCTCGACCTGGTTTGCATCCTGGTATTTAAATGGGGCGTTGCCGGAGCGGCCATAGCCACACTACTTTCCCAGGGAATATCGGCAGTCCTCTGTTTCGTTTATATGCACCGTCGTTTCGATATATTGAGAAGTACGCGGGAAGAAAGGAAGTTCCAGTCTAAGCTGGCAGGAAACCTGATGTGGATCGGTGTCCCGATGGGCCTTCAATTTTTCATCACAGACACGTGAAGC
>OGUK01002266.1_pt1 | contig 10826 bp, 6 predicted proteins | sample 1553151 | NCBI WGS metagenome assembly OGUK01 (sample SAMEA2580208, study PRJEB22360) | human gut metagenome | biome: human gut; feature: human-associated habitat; material: faeces | place: Denmark | collected 2008/2010
CGAAAAAGACCCGGACATGGGTAAGCTGGATGACAACTATCTGGTATACACTAACTACGACAAGCAAGCCAACTTCAAAGACTTCAGCACATTCTATCTGGCTGACAAAATCTTGGTTATCTCTGACAGCAAAGAACCGGAATATCTCGAAGGAGAAGGCGCTGAGCAAATTCTGGCTGCTTACACAGAAAATATGGAAGCGAAAGGTTATCAACCGGCTGCCGATAAAGAAAGTGCCGATCTTGGTATTCAGGTAAGCTACATCGCAAGTACTTATTATTTCACCGGCTACACACAACCTGAATGGTGGTGGGGATATCCCGGCTACTGGGGACCCAGCTACTGGGGTAACTGGGGCGGATGGTACTATCCGTACGCTGTGACCTACAGCTATAGCACCAACTCATTCATTACAGAAATGGTGAACCTGAAAGCAGATGAAGGTGAAGGCAAAAAACTTCCTGTAGTCTGGACAAGCTATCTGACTGGATTTGAAACAGGCTCTAAAGCTATCAACCGCACTCTTGCTATTGAAGCAGTGAACCAGTCATTCACTCAGTCACCTTATCTTACTAACAAATAAACAACTACAACTGTTATGAAAACAAGAAAAAATATATACTTCAAGGTAGTAGCCTTGGCGGCTATTGCCATCGCCTTCGCCATGCCGGCTAAGGCACAGCTATCAGACAATGGATATGCTAATATAGACTGGCAGTTCAATGTTCCATTGAGCAATAATTTTGCAGACAAAGCCAGCGGTTGGGGTATGAACTTTGAAGGTGGTTATTTCGTTACTCCTAACTTGGGTCTGGGTCTTTTCCTGAACTATCACAGCAACCACGAGTATATTCCTCGCGAAACATTCAAGATAGGTGCAGGTGACGTTACAACTGATCAGCAACACACAATGTTCCAGTTGCCTTTCGGTGCTGCCGCACGCTACCAATGGAATCGTGGCGGAGCCGTTCAACCCTACGTCAGTGCTAAATTAGGCGCTGAATATGCTAAAGTACGCTCTAACTTCAATATGCTCGAAGCAAGAGACAATAGCTGGGGATTCTACGCTTCTCCTGAAATCGGTATCAACGTATTCCCTTGGGTATACGGACCGGGTCTTCACTTTGCTTTATATTACAGCTATGGTACCAATAAGGCTGATGTACTGCATTACAGTGTAGACGGACTGAACAACTTCGGTTTCCGCGTGGGTGTTTCATTCTAACCCGAGCAACTACTTGATTTTACATTAATAAGCAAGAGCCCCTCTACTTCGGCAGAGGGGCTCTTCATTTTTTATTTGCTTTGAATCGCTTTATAGATCGCATCCTGTATCTGTTCGCGAATTTCCAGACGGCTTAGCTTCCGGTTGGTTACGTCCGGATAAATCCGGTTGCTCAGAAATACATAAACCAAGCCATTGTCGGGGTCTACCCAGGCACACGTTCCGGTAAATCCGGTATGACCGTATACTTTTGCCGATGTATGCTTTCCGCAAGGGCTCTTTTCCGGATTACGGGTATCCGGTTTGTCAAATCCAAGTCCGCGACGGCTGATCTTGGAAACTTCCGTTGTAAACAACTGGCAGGTTTCCTTGCTTAAATAACGCTGTCCGTTCAACTCACCACCGTTCAGCAACATCTGATAAACCTGTGCCACTTCACGTGCATTCGAGAACAATCCGGCATTTCCCGAAACGCCTCCCTGGAAAGCGGCAGCCTCATCGTGCACAAATCCCTGAAGGGTAGTCTTACGCAAGAAGCGGTCGACAGAAGAAGGTACGACTTCCGATTTCGGAAAGCGACGCAAAGGAAGGTATCCTGTACGTTCCAGTCCCATCGGTTCATAAAATTCACGTTGCAAGTAGGCATCCATCGGCATTCCCGCAAGTTTCTCAACCAAAAGACGCAACAGGATAAAACCGACATCGCTGTATCGGTAAGTTTTAGGTTTCATCGGTGCGTCTGCAATCTTCTTCTCCATTTCCTTGAAGAAAGAAGGATTCAGCCACAGACTATCACAGATTTGCAAGGTGTAATCTCCGGTTTTAACCTTTGAAACATATTCCTTTTTAAATGCAAAATTAGGATTCGCCCATGTGGAAGTTCCCAACTGCAACGGATGCCGTGCATCTTTGCGGGACATGAACAGTCTGCCTTCATAACTATCTTCATCGATGGCTTCCCGATAAAAAGCAATTCCGGGCGGCAAGCCGGACTGATGGTAAAGCAGTTCCTGAATGGTTATGTCTTTCTTGTTAGTACGCTGAAGGAAAGGCAGATAGTCTGCAATTCTGTCCGTCAGATTAAAACGTCCCTTATCGTAAAGTTTCATTAAAGCAAGCACTGTACCAGTAGTCTTGGAGAGTGAAGCCAAGTCATAGATATCGGTCGGCTGCACACGTGCGCTTCCCGTTCCGGTGTGAGTGCCGAATGTCTTGTCTACCATCACATGACCCTCTTTCATCACGATCACCTGGCAACCGGGATAAGCTCCCTGACGTACACCGTCCAAAGCGATCGAATCAATTCGTTGCAGGGCGACAGAAGAAAGCCCATGTTCTTCCGGAATAAAATGCAAAGGTGTTTTCGGAGTAATCGTGACCCCGTCTCCTGCCTGAAAGAGTTCTCCAAGACTGGCCGATAATCTTCCGTCCGCCGTAGCTTTGGCAAAGAGCACATCCGCCACCTGCCGCTGCACATCTTCATTAGGGCTGTGTCCCAGCACCACTGCCGAGGCACGGGCAACCGCACGCTGTATCTGCAACATCATCTTACCCTGCGTAAAGAAAGCATAGATGACCGGAGCTTCAGTAGTAAATTTACCGAAGAAGGTCTGATAAGGTGACAGCTTCTGTTCACTTACGGCAACAATAATCCGTTTATAGGCAGCCAATGAGTCCCGTAACCGCTGATTCGCCTCTTCCGTCATACCGGGACGAAGACGGAAACGTGACAAAGAAGTGTATTTCGACAACTGTTCCGCCAATGCATTGGTTTCACCCGCATCACCGACTTCGAGCAATGCCATCGTTTCTTTTTGATTCGTATGCAAAGGGAGAACATGATTTTCATTATTCAGCACAGTAATCGCAGCCAGATTCAACCGACGGATTAAATCACGTGTCTGAGGAGTATTGATCCGTTGTCCCAAACCGGATAACTGGACAAACGGTTTCTTTTTTAGTCCGAGCACATATTTATAAGTCAGTACTTTGCGGCATTTCTCTTCAATATCTTCGCGTGTCAATTCTCCCTTATCAATGGCATTGAGTACGGCGGCTATCTCCTCCTTCAGGTTCCGGGGAGCCAGTACCATATCATTCCCTGCCTTCAGTGCCTGCAGACTGACATTTCCATTCCCCGAAACACCTTTCATGGCAAGTGCATCCGTGAAGATCAGTCCTTTGAAAGCAAATTCTTCTGTCAGCAGATCGTAAACGATATTACGGGATAAAGAAGAAGGAAGTCCGCCTATCGGTTCAATAACCGGCACTTGCAGGTGTCCGACCATCATACCGCTCAATCCGGCACGGATCGCTTCTTTAAAAGGATGGAGCTCTACACTGTCCAGACGTTCGCGAGTGAAGGGAAGTACCGGAAGTGTTTTGTGCGAGTCTACATCCGTATCACCATGTCCGGGGAAGTGCTTGCAGACGGAAAGTACGCCTCCGCTTTCCAGGCCGGAAGCATAAGCTACTACCTTATCCGCCACCCGTACGGGATCTTCACCAAAGGAACGGGTATTGATGACCGGATTCTTAGGGTTGATATTCACATCCGCCACCGGAGCAAAGTTGACTTGTACACCTAGCTGTGCACATTGGCGTGCCATCTCGCGACCGTATTCATAGATTAATTTATTATCCTGAATACATCCGAGCACCATATTTCGGGGAAAGACAGGAGTACCACGCAGACGCATTGCCAGCCCCCATTCTCCGTCAAAAGTGATCATTAACGGTATCTTTGCCATGCGCTGGGCCCGATTAGTCAGTTCCGCCTGGGTCTGCATCTTCCCACCGGAAAACAGCAGTCCGCCGACTTTATAGGTATCAACGGCATCCTTCAGCAGTATCTGGTTGCGCTTGGTATCCACCGGAGCAATCGTATATATAAACAACTGGCCGACTTTCTCTTTAAGCGTCAGCTTATTCATAATGGAGTCTACCCATTGTTGACAACGGACATCTTGTTTAGCTTTATAAAGTAGTAAAGGTTCTACGGGAGTATCTATTGCTTCTCCCCTGGCCTTGACAGGAAGAAATAGCAGGATAACCAGTATATATGTTAGTAATCTCATTTTTTATTCAAAGTCAAATCTAGTCGTCCAACATAAATTCCATTCTTTCCGGTGTGCATAACGGGGACATTTTTCCCGTCTATGTTCAGATAATTCTTGGGGCTTTCCATAAAGGTATGAGAATGCCCACCCAGAATAACATCGATATTACGGGTGTTGGCTACCAGCTTCTCATCCATCTGAATACCCAGATGTGACAGGCATACAATGACATCGCATCCTTCTTCTTTCAGTTGTGCGGCAATGTCATTGGATACAGCAATCGGGTCTTTATAGATTACCCCTTCGCATTTATTGGCCTGTATCAGTCCTTCCGGTTTCGCTCCCAACCCGAAAACTCCGATCTTCAAGCCGAAACGTTCCAGAATGACATAAGGTTTTACGATATCTTTGAGTACTGTGGCATCAAGATCATAGTTGGCACATACTACCGGAAACTTGGCTAATTTAAATAGACGAGCCATGTTGTCCAAACCGAAATCGAACTCGTGGTTACCGATTGTCATTGCATCGTATCCCATTTCATTCATCAGGGTGACTTCTACTTCACCTTTAAACATATTATAATAAGGAGTGCCTTGCGAGATATCGCCGCAATCGAACAGCAGTACATCCGGATTTTCTTTGCGGAACTGCTGCAGGAAACTTGCCCGACGGACAAATCCACCCTGACCGTAGTTCCGGTCGCCTTCCTGAGTCATAGGTTCAATCCGGCTGTGTACATCACTGGTTTGCAGTATGATTAGTTTTTTTGTTTCCTGGGCAGTTGCCAATGCAGGTAGTAAAAGGAGGAAAAGCATCAGCCACTTTCCGGTTCTTCCTTTGAATATATTCAAGACGGAAGTTATATGATTATGAGTTGTCATAGGATACTGAGATTTCATTGTAAACCTTGGTTATTTATTCTCTTTTCATTTTTTTATTTCCGGTCGGATGCCGGAACAACGGTGATACGTCCATCCAGTTTAGAGGTAATCTTCTTGCCTGCCGCTGTCTGTTGCCTTACGTAGTCGAGGAACAGTCCGCGCAATGTCAATCCATCCGGACATTCACGCTTATCCGCGTTAACAAAGGGAGTGAGTCCGTCGTTTCCGTCCGCCAGATAGTCGATGGTAGCTACGGTATAGTCTTTGTCATCTTCGATCTCTTTTCCCTGTACGGTTGCTTTCAGGAGTTTTCCGTCTTTTGTTATTTCCAGATGTGCTCCGCTCAGTCCTTCACCATGCAAAGAAGCTATGACTTCCATCAGTCTTTTTATTTCCGTACCTTTCATCGTCAGTACGCAGAGAGAATTTTCAAAAGGAAGTATTTCGAAAACAGCATCGACTGTGATATCGCCCTGTGGAAGTATGTTGCGCAAACCGCCCATATTCATGATTCCAATATCGGCAGGATGCTTCAGTACACGCTCTGCAGAGAGTCGCAGCACTTCGGCGACCAGATTGGAAAGCAAGCTCTCAGGACGTCCTTTGTCCATCGTCATCTCGCTGACGCCAATCACCTCATACATCATCTTATCTATTTTTTCTTTGTAGGGTTTAAGCAGGACGGCAGCCTTTTCGTCGGGATGAGCATCCCAGGTTGAATCCATACAAATCCGGGTTCCTTCTATCTGGGCAACTTCATAATTTGCCTGAACTTCACGGGTAGATTGGCAGGAAGTGAATAGGATGAGTCCTGTCAGAATAGCTCCCGAAGTATACTTTACGTAATTTCGTTTCATCTTCTTTCTTTTGTTTATGCTACAAATGTACATTTTATATTTTAAAGTCATGCGGAAGAAGAAGAAACTTATAGCAAGTTTAGTCCTATTTCAAGGGGAATTAGCTGCAAAATGCACTTAAAAATGTTAATTGAAAGTATTCTGAGGCAGGGTTGATTTAATTTAAAAAAGGACGTTCCCAGGGAAAAAGGGGAAATTAGGAACGTCCCTTGAATAGAGTTAGCGAAAAGTCCGGTCTTTCACAAGTGCAGACCTTTCCTCTCTTCACTAAAATAAACTAAGGACTATAGTGGGGAAATCCTTAGTGGGGAAAAACGACTATCAGCTTCTTCACAGGAGCGCATAATCGCAAAGTAGTCGCATTCGGTACTTATTCCATCAATGATATTTCTACACCATTAGAAATTCTTTTGTACCGATGAAGCAACATATTTTTTAGAATATCTTCTTATAATATCTTGTTAATAACTTTGTTTATTCGGCGATACAGATACTCACACGGTTTTCTTCCGGTGCTTTATATGGCTGAACAGTGTCTCCTTTGGAATCAACCATAATTCTGTCAGTGGTTATTCCTTTTGCCTTCAAAGCATCCGCAACATTGCTTGCGCGTTTTTCAGACAACGACTTGTTGATTTTAGGATTGCCTGTATTTACATCGGCATAGCCTGTCACTTTAACCTTTGCAGCCGGATTGTTTTGCAGATATTCTACCAACATATCTATTTTTGACTTTTGATCGTCTTGTATCTTAGCCGAGTTCAAGGCAAAAAAGATATCCTGTTTCATTGGCTGTACTACTACCTCTTTTCTAGGTTGTGGCTGCTCTACCACAGGAGCAGGTTTCGGTTGTTCCACCACGACCGGTTCCGGTTCGTAATACACAGGCGGGGTTTCTTTATAACCTTTGCCGAATTTAATAGTCAAACCCACCAAAGCATTGAACTGCCAGTCGGCATTTCCCGCTTTCTTCGAATTAAACTTGTCGGAAAGAACATTGGCATTACCTTCTATATTGATAGCCAAACGGTCATTCAAGCGCAAGTTATATCCCAAACCTAAGCGCCCGGCAACAAGAAACTTTCCTTCTGTCCAAAGATAGCCCATCGGGTAACCGGCTGCGTCAATTGCAACAGCTTCGTCATTGTCGAAGCCACGATTAAGACCCGCTCCGACAAATATATAGCCATTGAATACACGCTTGGGATTGAAACCACAAAACAGCGTACTCAAATCAGATACTATATCCACATTACCTTGAAGATATTTATATTTATAATCCTGCCGTGGAGCAACCCAACTACCTTTAGCCTGCCATCCGCTAACGCCTACACGAGCACTCCATGCGGGAGCAAACTGATAACCGACATTCAATGCAGCTGCAGGAGATATAAGATCAGTAAATTTGGCCTCACCAACGGTATGCGCAGCACCAGCTTGTACCTGCATAAACCAATGGGATTTGAATTCTGTCTTACCTTCTTCTTTAATTCTCTGTTCTTGTGCAGAGACGGCTATACTGCCAAATAGCAAAGCAAACGCTGCTATCCACAATTTCTTTTTATTCATGCTCATCTCTTTTCTTTAAATAAGATATTTATTAAAGAAGGGTACCCTCTCTTATGAAGATACCCTTCTAAAACTATTTACAAGTTAATGTTAGTTCAAATCAGCGTATGAGCCTAATCCTTCAGGAGCAGCCAAAGTTCCAAGGAATCCTGTAGCCGGTACAGTATACTTAGTATCCGCTTTCTTAACGTATACAGTGATTTCTTGTTTTTGTTCAGTTGTCTGTTCCGGTTGACCCATCCATGAATTCTTTATCGTTACATCGATAATAATCGGCTGATCAACATCACCAACCAATACACCTTCATCGTTGTTCCATTTCAGCAAGCCAACTTCTTTACCATCTGTTGATTTAAGTATTGAAGCATGTCTCTGTACAATAGCATCATTCTTATCCGAAAGTTTATAAGAAACTTCTACTTTATGCATCTTGAACAGGCCTTTGCCAATCTCAACATTATTTCTTGCAAACCACGGAGTTTGTGCACTACCATCAAACATCATACCGTTTGTTTCGCCTCTCCTAATATCATACAGTTTGATGAAGCGATAAATAGGCAGATAAGCACCTTCCTTCAAGACAGTAGTATTAGCTTTGTCAACCAAATACCAAGCTGCAGCTGCATTTACCTGAGCATAAACTACAGGATTAACGAACATGATATCAAATTCACTAGTCTTAGTTGCTGATACAATGTTATTGATCTTACGATTAGCTTTCGCTACGTCTTTCGTTTCAATATACTCAACGGCACGAATACGAATCTTCTCACCCATCCATTTCTTATCAAAGATATTCAGGACATGCTTATTAGTAGAAGGATCTGTTGTAAGAGTCATCTCACTTTCAGGAGCTGTAGTTACTAATTCGAAATCCCATTGGCCGCAACCATCCCATGAATCCATAAATCCATCTTCGATAGTAGCTTTCATCAAGAATGGTGCTCCGTAATCTCCAGAAGTCGGTTGACCGTAACCAAGCATATATTCTGTACCCTTCCACATTGACGGGTTATAAGTCCATGTATGTACCGGATCTTTGACAACCAATGTAGTAGTAATAGTAAATGCTTTGTATTTAGGTGCTGTATTTGTTGTAGAATAAGTAAACTTAATCACATAAGTACCTGCACGCAACTGATTCTTCAATCCGAAGTATACATAGTTATTGTCTGTAAGAGGACCACCTTCGATGTTAGAGTAATCAATAGTCAGATTCTTACCTGCCTCATCAGCATTAAAGCTCCAATCACCAAATACAGAACCATCCTTAGTTACTGCAACAGTAGGAGTACCACCACCATAATATTCTACGAATTTAGCTTTACTTACTCCCAATGCGTTGAAGTATTGGTCGAAGTCGATCTTAAGACCTTCAACAACAGTAGCTTTTGTATAAGCTGTAGTCGCTGCCAACTTCGCACCACCACCGTACAGAGCTGTACAAGCCAACGTCTGTTCTTTCAAGTCTGTATTTACGAAGTCCTTAGTCTCTTGTTCTGTTTCAGTAAATCTGATCTTCATCAACTTACTCATTACCCATTTACCGTCTACCTTCATTTTAACTTTCAGAACAGCCTCACGTTCGATAGCAGCGTCTTGTTTATTGATTACAGAGATTGTACTGCCTTCAACATTCAGATAACGCATTGTCTGATCTACTTCACCTGCCATGAAACTTACCTTCTCAAACTCAAACGTTACATTTTCGAATCCAAGATCGGTTAGTAAATATTGACTCTCATCTGCATCAAAACCTGTATTAGTATGGAATTTTGTTGCCAAACCTGTAAGCAATGGTTTCAAATCCAAGGATTCAGTATACTTCAGTTTCAAATTCACAGGAAGTTTCGTCAGATAACCATTCACATCAGATTCTGCTTTCTTATACATATCAGACAACAAAGGAAGAACAGGAGCCTTCACTGTAGCGTCTTCATATAGATCATCGCCCACTGACAGACCAATAGCAGTCTCTTCTTGTTCAACTACCATACGTTTTGTAGCAACATAATCAGATACTACATTGATATTTGCAGTCTCACCAAGTTGTTCATTCGTATTCTTAACCATGTAGGCAAGCATATTCACTTTACCAGCCTCACCGTATTTAGTAGATTCTTTCATCGGTTTGCCATCTGGATTATCATAAGCAGTACCTTGTTCAGAATCATCTTTATACATTTTGAACGCATTTGGGTTATTGGCGTTATCACCAGCAGAGGCCTTTACTATCAATTTACCACGGTCTGTAGTAGTTACTACTTTAGCCAAAGGTAACCCAACTTCAGTAGCTCTGGTAGTTGTTGTAGCTGTTTGTTCAACAAACGATATTCCAGTATAATATTGAGGATTTACATTAGCAGGATTCAATTTATATTCATATTCTGCCCATCCATTAACCAAAGTACGATACAATGGTTGATTACTACTATTATACTCATACACAGCCGTATTCTTCGAGTTGTTATCATAAGCAATAACTGGCAAGAATACAACATCTCCTAAATCCTTATTGATATTTGAAGGTACATGTACTAAAGAAGAAACAAAAGTAGCAGAGTATTTATAAACTGTAGCAGAAGTCGCTTCACCAGCTTCATTCTTCAGATTACTGAAAATATAGTAGTCACCCATATCAGCAACAGAAACAACTCCTGGGACAATCCAAGTCTTATCAGTCTTGTTTTCCGGCTTCACTTCATTCTTGTACCAGAATCCGTCTTCACCCGGAATATAGGTATCACCGTCTTTACCTGGAGTACCCGGCTGTCCTGGTTCTCCCGGTTCACCCGGAGTACCTGGAGTTCCCGGCTCGCCCGGAGTGCCCGGTTCTCCTTGATCACCTTTATCACCTTTAGCCTTGAACTCTGTTTTCTTACCGTCTTGATACCAGTATCCGTCTTCACCAATCGTCCACTGAGTACCATCTTTTCCGGCATCACCATTTTTAATGGTAAAGCTCTTACCGTTGCTCAATGTTACTTCCACACCACCGGTAATGTTCTCAACTTTTGTGATCACAGATCCCCCTTCGATCAGCTTGTTGATTTCCGCAATAGCGTTGGCATTTTCGGTTATCTTCTGCTCTAACCGATCGATATCGTCATCGTAGTCCTTACAACCTACATATGAAAATGTGGTTAGCGCCAATGCTCCGAAAAACATCACTCTAATAAATTTTTTCTTCATAACTACTTAAAAATTACATTAATAATATATTATTAAACAC
>OGUK01002270.1_pt1 | contig 10796 bp, 4 predicted proteins | sample 1553151 | NCBI WGS metagenome assembly OGUK01 (sample SAMEA2580208, study PRJEB22360) | human gut metagenome | biome: human gut; feature: human-associated habitat; material: faeces | place: Denmark | collected 2008/2010
TGGACGAAGTGACCTGGTGCGCCGTGCCATGTCCAAGAAAAAAGCTTCTGTTATGCAGGGTAAGGAAGTAAAATTGACTGCAAGTGGAAGTGCAACATGGTCATCCAGCAATGATAACATTGCTCACTGCCAGAAAACAAAAGGCAAGTCCATCAAAGTTCTTGGTATCAAAAAAGGTACCGCAACAATCACTGCAACTGTAGGCGGAAAGAAACAGACATGTAAAGTATCTGTAAAAAACGCAAAGAAGGGTACAGTAATTTACAACTTCGCTAAATCTACTAACCCGGATAACCATCCACCATACAAAGCTGATTACTCTGAGTTCAAATATAACTCATTCCGTATCTGGCTTTGTGACGCAACATTCTGGGGCGAGAAAACTTACATCTCTCCTGACTACCGTGGACGCAAACTGAAAATTTCTTTGAAAGTAAAGAACTCCGGTAAACGTACACTTCCTGAGATGGGTGTTTGCTTCAACTATACTTCAGGTGGAGACACAGGTGCTTACCCATGGGCTCTTCATGTTTCTGCTAAGAAACTGAGCGCTAAAGTTAAGAAAGACAAAACACATAAACACTGCAAGTTTGTCACAAAAGCTATGAAGAAAGGTAAATCTTACACCTTTAACTTCACATTTACAATTCCTAAGAATGCTGTAAATGGTGACACAGACAAAGATACAGGTGCTCACTACCCAATCATGATGTACATCCCGAACATGAAAGATACTTCTCCATACAAAGAAGGAGATTCTATCACAGTTCAGAAATGTGTAATCAAAGTTGCTTAATTGTAAGTAATGAGAACGCTAAAAAGGCTGTTGCTTCGGCAACAGTCTTTTTTTTACCCATTGTAATAGGGTAGAAGGTAATATCAAAGGAGTTCACAGACACGCTTGGTCTTGGTATATCCTTCCCACTACTAGGGCGGATTAGGGCTTTTCACCCATTAGTGACGTGCGCCACCAGGCGCACTAAAAAGGATCTTGCCCCTTCCTCCTGCGAGGAAAGAGACAAGATCCTTGATAATCCTGCTGCGATATCACTCAATGCCATCCCGAGCCCATTCACTGTCCATTCGTCGTTGTCTCACACCATCCAACAACTCTCTACAGGCTTCCTGAACACTTACTACTGGATTTTTCTATCCATCTCCAATTTACCCATATTTTTTCATGTCAACATTGTTTTACGAAATTTACTAGGAGACATACCATACAGACGGGCAAATACTTTCGAAAAGTACAACTCATCTTTATAGCCAACCAAAAAAGCAATCTCTTTAATCTTTTTCTGAGTATGAATCAGAAGTTCCTGCGCCTTTTCCATTCGATAAGAAGTAATATAATCTTGTATTGACTTCTGATATATCAATTTAAAGCAATGGGACAAGTGCGTACGCGATATACCAATTTGTTCTGCCATGTATGTAACAGAAATTTCTTTTTGATAATTCTGTCTGATTTCCTTCATTGCCTCAAAAGCATATTTTGCAGCACTCGTCTGCATTTGTGCACCAACTTTCATTTTCATTTTCGCACTGCGAATGCACTCGTCTGTACTAGAAATAGTTCCCACTTCCTTAACAAACCATCCATAGCGTACTTCAATGAAAAATTCTTTATTCCATGAAATATTCACTTCATTTACTTCATTAACAAAATTTTGTGCAATAACTTCTATTTCTTCCTGCTTTTTATCCTCTAGTAATAGGCAAAAATCACTTCCTCCTAATCGTCCTAACACATGTTTTTCCTGCTCAAATTTTTCAAAAACAGACTTCATACACAGAAGGATTTCATTTGATTCTTCTTTTCCATATATTTCTGTTATTTCCTGTAAATTGTCTATTCTTACATAAAAAAAGACACAATTAATTCCTGCTGCTGTCGCATCATGTAGCATTTGTGTAGCCATTTCATGAAACCCATACGGATTATACATATGTGTAACCGAATCTCGTCGAATAAGGCGTATTTTATCGTTGCTTAACTGTTCAATTTGATTTTGTATATAAATATTTTCTAACACGGTGCAAATGTTTATCACAAAAGATTGATAAAAATCTTCTGCCGCATAAAATCGATTATTAAAAAACGAAATAATTGCATAACCAAAACAATGCTTTCGACAATGAAGCGGATTGATATAAAAAACACAAGGCCTGTCCGTCACTTCGTCGGCAGGCAAAAGATTTTTTCTTTTAAAAAGTCTTTGTGGCATCGGCACTTCAATTGACATTTTCTTTCCATAATAGGCATGTAATAACATTTCCATCTCATCCTCATATGGACTTTTTCTAGAATCATCCAATTCATATTTCTCATCTGGATTTAGGCATATATAAAAGTCCGAAACACCCGTGTTTCCTTCTACAAACTTTCCAACTAAATCCGAAAGGCCCTGATAATCTCGTATTCCTTCCATCTGAAAAACCATAAACATATTCTGCTTATACATGTGAACCAAACGCCGATTTTTTTTAAATTGTTTACGAAAAATTTGTTTCGCTTCTTCCGCTTCTTTACATCCACAGGAATTTCGATACTGATTTTGCGTTGAAATATAATATTGCTTTTCTAGTTTTTCGCCTCGTTCCGCCTTTTTAATAATTTCCATAGCACATCTCGCAAAATTTTCTGGGCAAGCTTCAACTGTTGTCAACATTGGATATATATCTCTAGCCTCCTCAACATCATCAAATCCCGTCACAATAATATCCTCCGGTACACGGAATCCTCGATCGCACAGTTCTTCACATACAGAAATTGCCATATAATCATTGGCACATAGAATTGCATCAGGTCTTTCATCATCCAGGCAAAGGAAATAATCAACTGCTTCTTTACCAATGTTATACCACAAATTCCCCATAAAGATATATTCCTCACGAAAGGCAACACCTCTGCTTTTCATTCTTTCGCGAAATCCGTCCTCCCTCATACGTATATCATGCATGTAAGAGGGACCAGACAAGTAATAAATCCGCTTTGCGTTATGTTCATCTACCAAATGATCAACCATAGCCATAATAGCCTTTTTATCATCGCTGAGCACACTAATAAACTCATCTCTTTTTTGTCGAATGCTAATCACAGGGCAATGCGCCTTTTCCTTTACTTGTTCAATTAATTTTCCTGCCATGCCAGGAATATCAAACACATCAAGGCATAAAATAATCCCATCCAATTCGTCATAATTTGGAATATAAAGACAATTGCTTTCTCCCTCCACATAATCATGATTGTTATCGTATTCACCAAAAGTCGAAAAAACAACCAAATTGTATCCATTTGCCACCGCTTCATCAGCCACCGCTTCATCAGCCAGCGCACCACACAGGGTGCGCTGGAAATATTCTGGAAGCTTGCAAACAAATACACCTAACGTTTTTTTTCGGTTGTTAAGCATGTATGATATCCTTTCGCAATTTTTTACTTATTTTCCGAATTGTATCCAATCAATCTGAACTCCCGGTTTATTTGCCTGTATATAAATTTTTGTCTTTCCTGTAACCGTAGGCCACAAAGAACTATTAATCTCTTTCCAGGAACCATTACCTAGATTATAGATCCTTGCCGGACTAGAAGTTAAACTTCCAATTCGTACAAACAACTGTCCACTATTATTTGGTTCTTTCACATAGGTAGTTATACTCTTTGCGGTTTCACTTCCAAAATCAATATCAAACGCTATATATGAATCCGTAGTGTTTAAGGTGACTTTTCCATCTTCAACCTTTATATCTTTGGAATCTGCAGTACAGTCTGTAGCCTTTATTTTATCAAATGGTCCAGACACTGCCGGTACATCAGGTACATCAGGCGACTTACTATCCTTTATCGTAATCGACATAACAGCATTTTTCCCCGCATCGAAGACAAATGTCAATTTCGTTACTCCTACTGCCTGTTTGGAAAGATACTCTTTGCGAATAGACACTGTATCATCACTAATGGTATAGTCCTTTCCTTTTTCTAACACTGTCTTGTCGTTTCGAATTTCTGATAATGTTCTAACATTATTTAAAATAAGTTTTGTTGTCACATCTTCTTTCTTATCTGCACTCAAATCAAATTCGGCATTTGTTGTCGATATTTTGCCATTCACGACTACCGGCGTATTACTTGACAAATATGCGCGGAATTTACCACTACAATGTAACAATCCCATCATATAAAGACATCCATCATAGTATCGATATTTCCCTGTTGTTGGAGAAATGTTCCACAAATCCTCAAGGAATGACCATGATTTTTTATCACTAGATGCCAGACTCGCTGTTGCATTCATAGCAACCAATCCCGGAGAATGATCAGGACTAAGATTCTTTCCATCTAATGACCACTGATTTCCATAACTATCAACACCCTGGTCGTAGAAGAACGACTGGATTCTATTCGCGTGCGTGGTTGCCCAGTCATCCTGCGCCCACCATGCATAGTCGCAGGCAATATTAGCTGCAATTCGCCATGCATCAAATCGGAAATCACCATGATTTCCCTCGTTCTTAGCAGTCCCTGAATATTCGGAATAATCCGGACCTAATCCGGTTTTTTCATTTGTTGCATCTTTAAAATGCTGTCGACTAGCTTCAGCTGCCTCGCTCCAAAAATCATTGTCCTGCTCTGCCTCTCTCGCCCAAACTTCATAAAATGCCGGCAAATGATACGATGGATCACTAAATGTTGCAGCGTTTCCAATTGGGCAGAATACAGGCATTTTATGTTCTTTGTTAAACATATTCACACCTTGACCATCATCTGCCTGATGAAGCATCGTTTTCAGGATTTCCTGCGCTTCTTTGTTATAGTTATAAATTCCTTCACCATTTCCCCAGCGCGCTGATGCAAACAATAACGATGTTGCAAAATATTCCTCGCCGTCTGCTGCCGGCGTATTGTCCTTTATGGTTCCATTCGTATTCATCTGCCAAGCAAAATATCCTTTAAACTCTCCACTTTTATGCTGCATATGAGTTTTTGCCCATTTCCACAGACGATCAAACTCTTCCTGCTTGTCCATTTGAACGCAAATCATCATACCATAAGACATTCCCTCAGAACGTACATCATCGGTATCTGCTGTATAAATATAAGCCATATCTTCGCCTACCGGATAATAGATTCGTTCATCGTCAGTACCATAAAAGAATTTTTGCCAAGCCGATTCGACCTTCTTATCTATCTCTGCATCCGAATATCCTAATTCCTTAAACAAATTTCTGTACTTTCCTGTAGACACAGCTCCAACTGATGCTGGTATTGGAGCATCCGGCAATGGTTTCACATCACCAATGTAATAAAGTTCATAACTATTTACAAAGGTATCATTCGATCCATTATCTGTTTCAAGTAAAAATTTTATTTCCTGTTTTCCTGTTACATCTGTCATTTTAAATTCAAAAGACTGCTCCGACAACGTAGTTCCAGTAAAACTAACTTTTCCAACTTTCTTTCCGCCAATATATACAGAAACACTCGCCGTTGTCGAATTACTAGATGCTCCTTTAACCACCATACGGTATTTTTTATTTGTCCCTACAAATTCGTAAGATGTGGTACAATAGTCACCATTACCATACAACGCTACTGCTGAGTATTCCTTACCACTCACAGGGCCAGCATAACTTCCTCCGCATGTCATTTTACTGCATTCTCCGCTATTTACCAATTGCGGTTCCTGACTTGCGGACGGTGTTGGCTCTGCCGTTGGCTGTTTCGTTGGCTCCGCCGTTGGTTGCTTTGTTTGGTCTACCGTTGGCTGTTTCGTTGACTCCGTCGTCACAGTTACCACGGGCTTATTCTTTTTTGCCACAACCTTCACTTTTAATTTACACTTTTTCTTCTTGCCTTTTGCCTTTTGTGTTATATACACTTTAGCATTTCCAGCTTTCTTAGCATAAATTTTCCCTTTTTTATTCACTGTCACAATCTTTTTGTTTGAAGACTTGAATTTGAATATCTTCTTTATCTTCTTGGATGAAACTTTTTTTCCTTGCAACTTTAGCTTTAACTGTAATTTCTTTTTTTCTTGAATCACCAAAACACCTTTGGTCATCTTATTTGTTACAGTAATTCCCTGCTTTTTCTTTTTTGCTTGCGAGAGATTTGGAGCTGCGCCCAAAGTGGTCGTAAGCACAAGACAAGCAACAAGGAAAAAAACAAAAAGGTTTTTTCTACGTTTTGCTAAACTCATGATTATTATCCTCCTATAATGAATATTTTTACATTTGCATATTATACTACAACTAACAACCTAATTCGATGGAAAAATGTATTTTAAATATATGGATAATTGTCATCATCCCATGAGTTATTACATTCTTTTTCTCCATGTTTCTTCATAAAATATACAAACCATTATTCTTACAATTCTTTGGGGATTAAAAGAATATTGATACAGTGGATATAAGGATAGTAATTCAATTCTTGTCCCCATGTATGTAAAACCTGGATAATGCCAAGTGTTGCCCCGAGATACATTTTGTTTTCCAATAATTCCAAAAGTGTCTCGGCGAAGCATTTATGAAACAAGGAACACAAAAGTTTCTGATTAGAACAGACCAAAGAATTTAGTTCGGCAAGTATGGTGACACCAAGAGGAAAAAGGATAAAAATACATCGAAAATCCCCCGGAAGAAATGACATCCAAGGACATTCGCCGTATGAGCGAAGAGGAACTTCCAGACATGGACTATTTTCTAAATAAGTTGACCTTAATGACGATTTTAGAGAAGAATCTTTTTACATCTTTTAAATCCCAAACCATCTATTTGTCATGTCCACATATCTGCGGGCTCTTTTCCATTTAGGAAAGCGCCACATACGGTCTTTCCTATAAAGTAAAGTTACAAAAGACTCCGATTAATAATCAGAGTCTTAGAAAAGAGGCGACTAACGGATTTGAACCGATGATCAGGGAGTTGCAGTCCCATGCCTTACCACTTGGCTAAGTCGCCATATTCTATTGTATGCATCCAGCTAATACAATATGCATTAAATGCAATGACCCCTACGGGAATCGAACCCGTGTTACCGCCGTGAAAGGGCGATGTCTTAACCGCTTGACCAAGGGGCCGTATATATTAGATGTCAAACACGACTTAACGCGTCAACATCTAATATAATAGCACAATGGTATTCAGATTGCAAGCGTTTTCGTTATTTCAAATAATTTTTTTTATAAAGTAATCAAAGTTGCCGATGCATAGTATGCCATCCGACGAATCGGATAACTGCTTGGTCCTACAATCACTGCTAATTTCGGGCAGTCACCAACGGCATATTCCCCATTTTTCAATTTGGTTCCGCTCGCAAATACAATCGATTTTAAGTTCTTTACCTTGTATATGCAATTGTAAGGAAGCGATTTAATTCCTTTTTCAAAATACAGTTTTGTCAAATGACTTACACGGTCAAAGGCTTCCGAAGAAACATATTTTACACTACGAGGCACCGTAAATGATTTTGTATTCTTCTTCGGTGGATACTTCATTAATCTCGTCATCGGACCATTATAAAGCACACCATCTTTTACCGTAAATCTACCTCCGCCTCCGGTAAACGCTGATAGTTTATCGCATCGGCTAAATGCATTTGCGTTCATTTTTACCAGTCCGGAAGGAATGTGTGCCACCCTGATATTTGTCTCAGAAAATGCATAGTCACCAATTGTTTTCACGGAATCCGCAATATCAATCCGGGACAATCTCCTACATCCCAAAAAAGCCTCTTTTCCAATTTTTTTGGTTCCCTGCGTAATCCGCACTGTACGTAGTTTTGTCATTCCCTGAAATGCATAATTGCCAATCGCACCAGCCGAAATCGTAAGATTTCTAAGGTAATTATTATCATTGAAGGAATTTGATCGAATCGTTCTTACGCTTGATGGTACATGGAATGAACGATTGATCTTATGTAACGGATACTGGATTAGTTTCGTCATGCTCTTATTATACAAAACACCATCTTTTGCACAATAATTTTTGTTGCCTGCCGCCACACGGATTTCCCGCAGACTGGAGCAGTCATTAAACGCGTTCGCATTGATTCCCTTTACATTTGCCGGAATATAAATCGTTTTTAAGGAAGTACAACTTGCAAATACTTTATTTCCAATATAAAGGACATTCTCACCCATCTGAAGATTTTTTATGTTAGTACCTGCAAAAGCACTGTTGCCAATAAACTGCACTTTCTTATTCAAATGAATACTTTTCAGACCACTATATTTAAAAGCCCCATCTCCAATCGCATAGACCTTATTGGTAAGATGAATTTTTTTCAGACTCTCACATCCTGCAAAAGATTTTGCTTTAATAAAAGATACCGGTTTTGGAAGTACCACACTTTTAAGATTTGTGCATCCATAAAATGTTTTTTCCGGAATATACTTCATTTTTGCCGGCAGTTTTACCTTTTTTAAACCGGTACAATCCACAAAAACACCTTTTCCAAGCTTTGTCTTTTTCCCCTTAAAGATTACGCTTGCCAGCGAATCACATTTTTCAAATGCATTTTCGTGAACTTTTGTTACGCTTGAAGGAATCGTAATCTTTTTCAGCTCATAATTTTTATAAAAGGCTCTGCTTCCAATTGAAGTAAGCTTGTTTCCAAATTTTACATTTGTAAGTTTAAAACATTTGTAAAAGGCATTACTTTGAATCTTCTTAAGAGAAACCGGCAAATTTATCTTTTGCAATTTTACACAATTATAAAATGCACCTGTCTGTATCTTTTTTACGGATTTACCAAGCGTAACTTCCTGTAGTGACACACAATCCTGGAACATATAATAACTTATCTTGCTAAGTTTTGCCGGGAGTTTAATCTTTTTCAAATTACGGCACTTATGAAATGCCTGTCCCTCAATAACAGTCACTGAATCCGGTATCGAAATAGACTCACAAATATTTTTGCTAAATGCAAATCCCGCAATCTCTGTGACTTTAAAACCACCAAGTTTTTCCGGCACCTGAATATGCCCTTTAACATTCGGCACCTTTTCAATCACGGCTTCCTTTCCATATAAACTGTACTCATACCCATTTTCCTGATACTCTTTTGCACTTGCCGGAAAAACCGAAAAGCAAAACATCAGAAGCAGCAGGGCTGCTGCAAAACAAATTTTTTTCATAACATTTTCTCCTATCCTTTTTTATTCTACTCATATAACGATATTATAGCAGAAAATGTTGCAATTTTCCATTTTTTTTATTTTTTTTGCACTTTTGGTTTATGAAATGCCACCGAAAAAATACCAGCCAGCAAAAGTAAAGCAAATGCCATCCATAACACAAGTGTTTTTATTCCCATCCCCACAAATGTATCATAATATCCCTTCAAATAAATAACAACGATAATCAATGGCAGTACATATGTCATATACCCACGCAGCCAGAGCGGAAATTTCTTTCCTTCTCCCTGATTCACTTCATCGCAGAATGCATGCCATCCCCATCCATTTTTTCTTGTACAAAACAGCACAAATACCAAACCACCCAATGGCAGAATGTTATAAGATACAAGGAAATCCTCTAAGTCCATAATACTTGAGCCAGCCCCCATCGGCTGAAACCATTTCCATATATTATAGCCAAGAACTGCCGGCGTACTAAGTACTGTCATAAGCGGTATATTTACTAAAACAGTCTTTTTCCGGCTCCATCCCAACGTATCCATATAATAGGAAATAATACTTTCAAATACAGCAATTACCGTTGACAACGCCGCAAATGCCATAAACACAAAAAACATTCCTGCCCATATACTGCCTCCCGGCATATTACTAAATACATTCGGCAGCGTCAAAAACAGAAGCGACGGACCGGCCCCCGGTTCTACACCAAACGAAAAACATGCCGGGATAATAATGAATCCTGCCATCAAAGCAACAAAGGTATCGACACACATAATCCGGGTTCCCTCGCCCAATAAGCCACGCTCTTTTCCCAGATAACTACCGAAAATTTCCATGTTACCCATACCGACACTAAGGGTAAAAAATGCATGCGACATCGCAGCAAAAATCGTATTTCCAATGCCATTTTCCGCCACGGACGAAAAATCAGGTATCAAATAAAAGGCAACACCTTTCACCGCTCCCGGAGACAGCAGCGAATGAATGGCAAGGATTATCATAATGATAATCAACACACTCATCATCACTTTTGTTATTTTTTCAATACCATTCTGCAAACCAAGCGCACAGACAAAAAAGGATACAAGAATAGCAAGAACATTCCAAAACATCATCGTCTGTGGCGAAGACTGCATGGTATCAAATGCATTTTGAATAGCACTGCTATCCAGACCATGAAGCTGTCCGGTCAGAGAACGGTAGGCATAATACAAAATCCATCCTGCCACCATCGTATAGAACATCATCAGCATATAAAAGCCAACAATACTCAGCCATTTCATATGATGAAAGCGGCTCCCCTTCTGCTCCAGTTTCTCATAAGCCTGCGCCATACTTTTCTGGCTGGCACGTCCAACCGCAAATTCGCAAAGCAGAATCGGCAGTCCCAAAATCACCAAAAACATTAAATATATTAAAATGAAAGCAGCCCCTCCATATTCTCCACAAATATAAGGGAACTTCCATACATTGCCAAGTCCTACCGCACACCCTGCCGATACCAGGATAAACCCTAAGCGACTTCCAAATTTTTCGCGTTCTTTCATCTTTTTTCCTTTCTAAGGTACGTTCTTTTTATTAAAAAAAGTCCTCAGACCTTCATCTGAGAACTTTTCATCAGCTCCCCGAGTAGGGCTCGAACCTACAACA
>OGUK01002275.1_pt1 | contig 10760 bp, 6 predicted proteins | sample 1553151 | NCBI WGS metagenome assembly OGUK01 (sample SAMEA2580208, study PRJEB22360) | human gut metagenome | biome: human gut; feature: human-associated habitat; material: faeces | place: Denmark | collected 2008/2010
CCTGCCGCACGGCGGCGATCGAAGCCGAGTGGTCGGGCTCCATGTGGTTTATCACCAGATAATCCAACGGTCTGTCGCCCAGCCGTTCGCGGACGTTGGCCAGCAGACGGCCCGTGAAGCAGGCGTCGACCGTATCGACGAGCGCCGTCCGCTCGCCGCAGACCAGATAGGCGTTGTACGACACGCCGAGCGGCAGCGGCCACAGCCCCTCGAAAAGATGCTTCGTGCGGTCGTTCACCCCGACGTAGAAAATACGATCCGTGAGTTTTGTCAAGTCTTTCATAACGGATACTGCAATTTATTTATCGAAATACCTTTATTATTTCCACTCACGCCTCGGCGCCGAACTGCATGAGGTAGGCCTTGATGAAGGCGTCGATCTCGCCGTCCATCACCGCGTCGACGTCCGACGTCTGGCAACCCGTGCGGTGATCCTTCACACGGCGGTCGTCGAAGACGTAGGAGCGGATCTGCGACCCCCACTCGATGCGTTTCTTGCCCGCTTCGAGCGCCTGCTGCGTGGCCATGCGCTTGTCCAGTTCGCGCTGGTAGAGCTTGCTTCGCAGAATGCGCATCGCATTCTCGCGGTTCATCAGCTGCGAGCGCGTCTCCATGTTCTCGATCAGGAACTCGACCGGTTCGCCCGTATCGGGATCCTTGCCGTGATAGCGCAGCCGCACGGCCGTCTCGACCTTGTTGACGTTCTGACCGCCGGCGCCCGACGAGCGGAACGTGTCCCACTCGATGTCCGAAGGGTTGATGACCACCTCGATCGAATCGTCCACAGCGGGCGACACGAAGACCGACGCGAAGGTCGTCTGGCGCTTGTTGTTGGCGTTGAAAGGCGACAGACGCACCATGCGGTGCACGCCGTTTTCGCTTTTGAGATAGCCGTAGGCGTAGTCGCCCTCGATTTCGAGCGTGCAGGACTTGACGCCCACCTCGTCGCCCGCCTGGTAGTCGAGCGTCTTGACCTTGTAGCCGTGGGCCTCGCACCAGCGGGTGTACATGCGCAGCAGCATCGACGCCCAGTCGAGCGCCTCGGTACCGCCGGCTCCGGCGTTGATGTCCAGAATAGCGCCCATCTTGTCCTCGTCGCGGCGCAGCATGTTGCGCAGTTCGAGCGCTTCGATGTGGGCGATTGTCTGCGCATAGTGCGCATCCATCTCCTCCTCGGAGATCACCCCCTCTTTCAGGAAATCGGGCATCAGTTCCAGATCCTCGACCTCCTTGCGGATCGTGTCGTAATCGGTGATCCAGCTCTTGATCGACGCCACCCGGCGCAACTGCTCCTGCGCACGCGCCGCATCGTCCCAGAAGTCGGGTTCCTGCGTCTTCTCCTCCTCGTTCTGCAAATCCATGCGCTTGCGTTCGATGTCGAGACACTTCTCCAACGTATCCCGACGGCTCGCCGCCTCCTTGATCTGTTCTGCCAATACCATAAAATTTCCGGCTTGAAATCGATAGGGGACAAAGATACGAATAAGTGAGAGCAATGTCAAATTTATTTGAACATTGCCGAACGCGAGTATCTTCGGCGAAGCCAAAGATACGAAAAGTCGAGCGCAGAAGCAAGCGCCAGCTTGATTATGCCGAGACGGAGTATCTAAGACGAAGTCAAAGATACGAAAAGTCGAGTGCAGAAGCAAGCGTCAGCTTGATTATGCCGAGACGGAGTATCTAAGACGAAGTCAAAGATACGAATAAGCCGAGCGCAATGCAAATATATTGGCTTTTGCCGAAACAAAAACGAGCTGCGGACAAGTCGCAATCCGGCAGCCCGGCAGGAGGGCCGACAAACCACGGTACGAGACCGGAAAAAACCGATGAAAATTTCGGGAATCAGCCGGACGGGCCGCCCCCTCGCATCCTCCGGAAAGCTCCGCGACACCCGAATGAAACGGGGAGACGAGATCGGCCGGAAGGCCATTTCTTTCACCTCTCCCGACGATTTTTCGGAAAAAAGCGTATCTTTGGGTTTCGAACGGACAACGAGCAACGATGATTTTTCAGTCCAAATACGATCTCGACGACAACCGCGCAGTCATCCGCCGGCTCCACCGCGGCGACATGGCCTGCTTCGAAGCCTGCTACAAATTCTATTACCGCGGCCTGTGCAGTTTCGCGTCGCGTTGGGTGCCGGTCTCGACGGCCGAAGACATCGTGCAGGACGCGATGCTCTACATCTGGGAAAACCGCGACAAACTGCTCGAAGAGCTGTCGCTCAAAGGGTTGCTCTTTATGATCGTCCGCAACAAGGCGTTCGACCGCATCGCCCATCGGCAGGTCCGGCAGCGCGTCCACCAGCAGTTGAGCGAGCGCTTCGCCGAACGTTTCGAATCCCCCGACTTCTATCTCGGTTCCGAGTTGTCGCGTCTGTACGACGAAGCGCTCGCCCGTCTGCCCGAACAGACGCGCCGCATCTTCGAGATGAGCCGCCGGATGGGGATGACGCACCAGCAGATCGCCGCCGAACTCGGCGTCTCCCCGCAAACGGTCAACTACCATATCTCGCAGGCGCTGCGCACACTCGGCGTAGCCCTCAAAGATTACCTGCCGCTGCTGCTCTGGCTGCTCTCGCTCTCCGGACGCAACGATCTGGTCTGACCGTACCGCAACCGGTTTTCCGGTTTCGACGAAAGAAAACTGCCTTTTCCCCTTAGTAACTTTTCATGTCGGGACGTATTATTATCAAAACCCCGACATCCATGATCGAAATCGACGATACGCTGTTGATCGAATTTCTGGGAGGAAAACTCGACGCCACGACCTCGGCCGAGGTCGAACGATGGTACGACGCCTCCGACGAGAACCGCCGCAGGCTGGAACGGCTCTACCTCGTTTTCTTCACGGGCGAACGCCTGTCGGCCGCAGCCGCGGTCGATCCCAATCTCTCCTGGCAGACGCTGCGTCGGCGCATCGAGGCGCACAGGCGCCCCGCACCGACGAAACGGCTGCGCACCGTCGTCCGCTATGCGGCCGTCTTCGCCGTCGGACTCCTCACCGCAGGTTCGCTGCTGTTTCCCTACCGGTCTGCGGACGACCGCACCTGTACGGTCACGACCGAAGAGCGGGCCTGCTCGATCCGTCTCTCCGACGGTTCGAACGTACGACTGATGCCCCACTCGCAGCTGCGCTACGCATCCGATTTCGGCAGCGAGGGCCGCACGGTGCATCTGACGGGGGAAGCTTTCTTCGACATCCGCAAAATGGCCGACGCACCGTTTACCGTTGACGCCGGAAAGGAGACCCGCACCGTCGTGCGGGGCACGAAATTCAACATGAAAGCCTACGACGACTGTTCGGACATCGAGACGACGCTCATCGAAGGCGTCGTCGACTTCCACGCGGGCGACCGCACGGTGACGCTGAGCCCCGGACAAAAGATCTCGTACAATCCGGCCAACCGCAAACTGATGCTGCGCGAAGTCAACGTCGATGCGGAACTCGATGCGCAACTGCGTTCGTTCCAGTACGTCCGGCTGTCGAAGGTCGTCGAAAGCATCGGCACCCACTACGGCTGCGACATCGCTTTCGGCCGCGAAGCGCTCGGAGAGATCCTCTTCACCGGCACGCTCGACTACAACATGCCGCTGCGCCATGTCCTCGAAATCGTGACGCTCTCGACCGATACACGCTTCACCCGGAACGGCGACAAAATCACCATTTTATGAATAACTGTCCGAGATAGAAAAGACGCGGCCGCCGGCACACGGCATGCGTCACGATCTTAACTAACTTAACCTAAACCATTCGTCTATGAAACAGAATTTTCGCGGTTCATGGCATGTCCGGGCATTGCTGCTTCTCTGCCTGACATTCCAAATCCCGTGGGGGGGGGAATTATCCCACGCCGCACAGACGGCGCAACAAAACACGATCCGCATCGGGAACGTGACCAACCTGAAAGAACTGATCCGACAGATCGAAGCGCAGACCTCTTACAAGGTCTCCTACCAAGGTAATCTGGCCGACAACATCACGATCAAGGCCGATCCGTCGAAACACAACGTCGAGGAGCTGCTCGCCGATGCACTCCGCGGCACGGGTATCAGCTACGTGATCCGCTACAACACGATCATCCTTACGCAGGAGCAGCCGCGCGCCGAGGCTGCGCAGCAGGCGTCGCAGACGCGTCACATCGCGGGCCGCGTGATCGATGCCGAGACCAAGGAGCCGATCATCGGCGCGACGGTCTGGGTCAAAGATTCGGCGCTGGGAACGAACACCAACGTCGACGGAGCTTTCGACTACACCTTCACGGGACACTACGGCTACATCGCCGTCTCCTACATCGGCTATCAGACACAGGAGTTCCCCGTCACCAACCTTCCCAAGGTGATCGAACTCTCGGCCGGCAACGAACTCGACGAAGTGGTCGTCGTGGGATACGGCACGCAGAAGAAGGCCAGCGTCGTGGGGTCGATCGCCTCGGTCTCGGTCAACGACATCCGGATGCCGACGGCCAAAATCTCCAACAACCTGGCCGGCCAGCTGGCCGGCGTGATCTCGGTGCAGCGTTCGGGCGAACCGGGCGCCAGCTCGACCTTCTGGATCCGCGGCATCTCGACCTTCGGCAGCAGCACGACGCCGCTGGTGCTCGTCGACGGCATCGAACGTGATCTGGATCTGGTCGACATCGAGGACATCAAGGACTTCTCGATCCTCAAAGACGCCGCCGCGACGGCCATCTACGGCGTGCGCGGCGCCAACGGCGTGATCCTCATCACCACGCGCGAGGGTATCGTCGGCAAACCCCAGATCAACATCCGCTTCGAAGCCGGCATGGTGCAGCCTACCAAAGTCCCCGACATGCTCGACGCCGTGCAGTTCGCCGAACTGTGGAACGCCGCCGCGGGCAGCGAGGTCTACACGCCCGAAGTCATCCAGAAATACCGCGACGGCTCCGATCCCGACCTCTACCCCAACGTAGACTGGGTGGACTACCTCTACAAGGATCTCTCGTTCAACGAGCGCGTCAACGTCAACGTGACGGGCGGCGGCAGCACGGCCAAATACTACATTTCGGGCGGTTTCTACAACGAAGACGGTCTGTTCGCCCGCGACAACATGAAGGAGTACAACACGTCGGTCTTCTACCGCAAGTTCAACTTCCGCTCCAACGTCGAGGTGCAGCTCCACAAATATACCAAGCTCAACGTCAACCTGGCCACCACCTTCGAGCGCAAGAACGAACCGGGAACGGCGTCGTCGACGATTTGGGACTATGCGGTCAAATCGGCTCCCAACGTCTTTCCGGCCGTCTACTCCAACGGCCTGCTGCCCGGCCCCGGCGCCAACAACGGCGAGAACCCCTACGTGCTGCTGACGCAGACCGGTTACCGCGAGAAGTTCTACAACACGGCGCAGTCGCTCTTCTCGCTCACGCAGGACCTCGGCGACTGGGTAACCAAAGGACTCACCGTCACCGTCAAAGGCTCGTTCGACGCCAAGAACTACAACCATCTGGCACGCACCAAGACACCCCCGCAGTACATGGCCAGCGGCCGAGACGAGTTCGGCGACCTGATCTTGCAGCAGACGGTCGTCGGCACCGACAACCTGACCTACGCCGAATCGCACAGCGGCTACCGTTCGGTCTACCTCGAAGCGTCGGTCAACTGGGCGCGCTCCTTCGGCAAGCACGACCTCTCGGCGCTTTTCCTCTACCAGCAGTCGCAGCGCAACGACGTAGGTATCGACAAGTCGGAGCCCGAACTGGCCCTTCCCTACCGGCACCAGGGTATCGCCGGACGTATCACGTACAGCTACGACAACCGCTATTTCATCGAAGGCAACTTCGGTTACAACGGCTCGGAAAACTTCTCGCCGGGCAAACGGTTCGGATTCTTTCCGTCGGTAGCGGCCGGCTACGTGATCTCCAACGAGAAGTTCTTCGAACCGGTGCGGGGCGTGATCGACCTGCTCAAAATCAAGGCCTCCTACGGTATCGTGGGCAACGACAAGATCGGCACGGGCGACAACGTGCGCCGCTTCATCTACAACGGCACGGTCAACTCCGGCAGCAGCTACTATTTCGGAACCAGACCGCACAGCTCCTCTTCGATCCAAATGGGCGACTGGCCCAACCCCAACGTGGGCTGGGAAGAGGCGCACAAACTCAACGTGGGCGTCGACCTGTCGCTGTTCAGCAAGCTGAAAATCTCGGCCGACTATTTCAAAGAGAAACGCGAGGGCATCTTCCTCCAACGGCAGTCGATCCCCGTCTACGTCGGTCTGAGCACCCAGCCGTGGGTGAACATCGGCAAGATGCGCAACAGCGGCGTCGACGCTTCGCTGGAATACCACCAGACGATCGGCCAAGACCTGCATCTGACCGTGCGCGGTAACTTCACCTACGCCCGCAACATGATCGTCGATCAGGATCAACCCGACTACAAATACCTCTACATGAACCGCACGGGGCAGGCACGCTACCAGACGTTCGGCCTCGTAGCGGCCGGCCTGTTCCGCGATCAGGCCGACATCGACGCATGGCCGAAGCAGTCGTTCGGCGACGTCGAACCGGGCGACATCAAGTACCTCGACCTCAACGGCGACGGCGTGGTCGACTCCTACGACGTCAAACCGATCGGCTACACGTCGATCCCGGAAATCGTCTACGGATTCGGCTTCTCGCTGCAATGGAAGGCGTTCGATTTCTCGGCTTTCTTCCAGGGCGTCGGCCACGTAAGCTTCTCGACGCTTACCGATCAGACGCTCGGCTTCAACGCCCGCAACAGCCGCGAGGCCAACCTCTTCTCCGATGTCTACGATAACTACTGGACGCCCGAACGGCTCGACGCCAAATATCCGCGTCTGTATATCGGTACGAATAACAACAACAATCAGACCTCGACCTTCTGGATGGCCAACGGCCGCTACATGCGCCTGAAAAACCTCGAAATCGGCTATACGCTGCCCAAGCGCATCTCCCAGAAGATGGCCATGCAGAACATGCGCGTCTATCTCTCCGGCGTGAACCTGTTCACGTTCAGTCCCTTCAAACTGTGGGACCCCGACTTGCAGACCGGCGCCACGAACTATCCCAACAACCGCATCATCAACATCGGTCTTACGATCGGCTTCTAAACCAACGACAACGACTATGAAAAACATATTGAAAACATTCGGATTGCTGTTATTGTCCGGCACCGCGTTCGTAGCCTGCGACGACTATCTCGACCGCCAGCCCGACGAACAGTTGACGCCGGACCAGATCTTCCTGAAAGCCTCGACGACGGAACAATACCTGACCAACGTCTACGCTTACCAACCCAATTACAGCGACCCTTCGGGACAGACGCTGCCGTGGGCGCCCTGCGCCGATGAATCGTCGATCGCCTACACCGGCCGTTCGTACACGCAGATCAACTACGACACGTGGGATCCCTCCATCAATCTCCAACGCAGCTACACCTACAACAACATCTACAAGGGTATCCGCGAAGCCAGCTATTTCATGCAGCACGTCTACGAATGCCCCGAAATAGGCGACCCCGACAAGGGATACATGTACAACGAAGCCCGCTTCCTGCGCGCCTACTACTATTCGCTGCTGATGTCCACCTTCGGCCCCGTGTTCATTCTGGGCGACGAACCCACGGATTACGAGCAGGAGGACCTGAACGAACGCGAACGCGACTCGTGGGAGAAGTGCGTCGACTACGTGACCACGGAACTCTACGAAGCCTCCAAAGGCCTCCCGCAGGAGTGGACGTCGGCCGAATACGGCCGCGCCACCAAAGGGGCGGCCCTCGCCATCCGCTCCCGCGTCTATCTCTATTCGGCCCGCAAACTCTTCAACGGCAACGACCTCTACAAGGGCGTGATCGACAAGTACGGCAACCCGCTCTTCCCCACGGTCTACGACGAGAAGAAATGGGAGACGGCCGCAAAGGCCGCCAAAGACGTGATCGATATGAACATCTACGGTCTCGTCGGGGCCGACGGCACCGATCCCTACGGCAGTCTGCACGATCTGTACACGACGGTCGGACCGGTCAACACCGTGACGGAGATGATCTTCTCCCGCATCGTTAGCGCCTACAACTGGGGTGTCGCCGCCACGCCCCGCATGGCCCGGTCGCGCGCCTACGGATCGTTCGGCCCCACGCAGAAGCTGGTCGACGCCTTCGCCATGGCCAACGGCCGCTACCCCATCACGGGCTACACCGACGGCGACCAGGCGCGGCCGATCATCGACCCCGACGCAGGTTACAGCGAAAGCGGATTCTCGAAGTTCAAGCACCCGATCTACGGCGACGAACTGGAGACGTTCAAAATGTACCAGAACCGCGAACCGCGCTTCTACGTCAACGTGTTCTGGAGCGGCATGACCTGGCACGGCGCCAACAAGAAAACAGCCAACGTCCAGTTCTATTTCAACGGCAATTCGGGTCCGGGCAAATCGCACAACTATCCGCCGACGGGTTATCTGGCGCATAAGTTCACCAACCCGTCGATCGACACCTCCACCGGCAACTATGGCTACCTGGATTTCCCCGTATTCCGCTATGCGGAGATCCTGCTCAACTACGTCGAGGCGCTTAACGAGTACGATCCCTCGAACGCGGACATCACGCTCTACCTGAACATGATCCGCAAACGCGCCGGCGTTCCCGACATCGAGAAGGTCTATCCCGACGCCGTCGGCGACCAGACCAGGATGCGCGAACTGATCCGCCGCGAACGCCAGGTCGAGCTGTGCTTCGAAAACCTGCGCTATTTCGACACGCGGACCTGGATGACGGCCGAGACGGACAACAACATGCCGGTCTACGGCATGAACATCTCGGCCAAAGACCACAAGGCGAACGGCGAATTCTGGCAGCGCGTCATCTGCAAATACGACGGCGGCCGCGTTCCGCGTGCACCACAAAATGCGCCGGCGCCCGCGACGGCAACCGCGTCTTCACCAAGCGCTGCTACCTCTTCCCGATTTCCCAGGAAGAACTCGACCGTGTGAAATGCACGCAGAACTACGGCTGGTAAACCCCTCTAATCCGGATAATTATGAAACTGAAAAACATATTGATACCCTTCGCAGGCGTGCTGCTGCTGACCGCCTGCGAAAAAGACCACCGCAACGACAACCTGACCGACCCGCGCGTCTACATCGTCAACAACGGCGTGCAGAACGCAATCTATTACGACGTGGAGGAGACGATCGACTACAACATTTACGCTTACAGCAGCGGCTACTTCGGACAGCCGTCGGAGGTGAAGGTCGTACCCGACCCCGATGCCGTCGAGGCTCTCAACGCCGCGAACGGCTCCTCCTACACGCTGCTCGGCGAGGAGTACTACCAGATCGTCAAGGACACCGGTTCGATCACGGCCGAAGGCCGCCGCGCCACCCTCACCGTCCGCCTCGACTGCAAGGGGATCATGGCGCTGCCCTACATGAACGACTACGTCCTTCCGCTGCGGCTCACGGCCACGGGAACCGAGGTCAACGAGAAGCTGAACACCATTCTGATCAATCCCCGGATGCAGGAGACCGAGGTGCTGGCCGAGAACGCCGGTGTCGTGGAAAGCGACTTGAGCGCCACCGACGCCAATACGCTCGAATTCACAGCCTACACCGAGTTCAACAACAAGTGGGATTCCGAGATGGAATACGAACACGGCGATGCAGTGCTCGCGGCCTATAACGCCGAGCACGGCACGCAATACATCCCGCTGCCCGAAAGCGCCTACACCTTCACGGCAGCCGACCTGAAAGCCGGCTCGAACAAAGCGGTCTCGACCATCGACATCGACAAATCGAATCTGACGGCAGACCGTTACTACACGCTGGCCGTAAGGCTCAAGAGCAATTCGAAATTCAAGATCGGCGAGAAGAACACGGTGCTTTACCACATCTCGCTGCTCCCGATCTACGACAGCCGCAGCAAGTGGAATCTCGTTTCGTGCAGCTCCTACTACACCGGCCGCGGCCCCGAGCTGATGATCGACGGCGATCTGGTCACCCGCTGGGAGAGCCGCTACAACAACACCGGAGAGGGCGACATCAACCCCAACGAAGCATCGACCGTATGGGATATGGGCAAGACGTACTACTGGTGCGGCATGACGCTCGTCCGCCGCAGCGACTCCTACGTGACCGACCTCCGCGCCGGCTACATCGAGCTTTCGGACGACGGCAAGAACTGGACGAAAGCCCAGGACTTCGACTTCGGCGACAAGACCAACACGTCGACGACCGGAACCTACGCCGTCGAGCAGTGGACCGTTTCGGGCCGCTACGTACGACTGGCCGTAAATGCCAGCAACCGCAACAAACTGTACTCCGTGTCGGAATTCGTTCCGGTGCTGGCGGAAAAGACGAAATGAACCCGAAATCCAAAATTCCCGAACCGATGAAAAAACCGATTCTGCTTTACCTGACGACCCTCGCCCTGACCGCACTCTGCCGCGGCGGCCGGGCAGGCTGCGGCGCAAAGCGCGCCCGACATGTCGAAATACATCCTGACCCCGAAACCCGCCGACACCCCGCGCATCAACGGCGCCCGCGTCTTCGGCGTCCGCCCGGGTTCGGAATTCCTCTACACGATCGCCGCGACGGGCGTCCGTCCGATGACTTTCTCGGCCGAGGGGCTTCCCCAAGGGCTGAAACTCGACCCCGAAACCGGACGGATCACGGGACGCGTAACCGCTCCGGGCGAATATACCGTGCACCTGAAAGCCGCAAATGCGCCGGGCAGCTGCGAGCGCAACCTGAAGATCGTCGTGGGCGACGACATCGCGCTCACTCC
>OGUK01002276.1_pt1 | contig 10757 bp, 9 predicted proteins | sample 1553151 | NCBI WGS metagenome assembly OGUK01 (sample SAMEA2580208, study PRJEB22360) | human gut metagenome | biome: human gut; feature: human-associated habitat; material: faeces | place: Denmark | collected 2008/2010
GGAATGAAGGGGTAGACGGTGTCCATGGCGCCGATGTTGAAAGTGTTGTTCATGGTAATGAAATGATGTTGGCTCAATAGTTGCGACTACCATGAGAACAAGAATTACCAGTGTAAACACGCCGGGAACGTTATGGTATTCAAATACACGATAATATTATCAACATAGGTATTTCATAAAATACATAATACTTCTTCTGATTCTCTTGATTAATCAAGGCGGCAATACAGATTTTTCCAGCGACCAGCTTTAAAGTCCCAATCAAGCACAAGACATCTGATCATCCATATCCAGGACGCTAGATACCGCCGGTCAGCGAACTTTCTTTCCTCCTATAAGATTTCCCTGGAAGCACCATCTAACCGAACGTCAGTTCTACAGACGCTCTGCTTCACCAAGCCTCCTCCCACCGTCACGATGCAGAAACATCATTCACCATCGACCGGTTTGGCCGTGGAACTCAGCGTGCACTGGCGCACGTAATCGTACACCTTGGGGTCACTGTCTCCCGCGGCCCAGACCACTCGCAGGAAGTCAGCGGGATGGATGTTGCCGTGTTCCCGGAAGAAGCGGCGGTCGTTCTCACAGCAGTAGATGATGTCATCCCCCATGGAGCCGGCCAGCTTGGCCCGCGCCTTGGCAATCAGGCGCGGAAGGTAGGGAAGGCCGCTGAGTTCATCCCCGAAGCCCGGCAGGTCATACCCGATGACGGGCTTGCCCTGGTAAAACTGCCCGTGCTGGATGGTCAGGAAGAAGTCCCTGCGCGCCGCGGCCATCAATAGTACCGTGGTGGGGGAAGGTTCTCCCGTGCGGGCATAGAGTTCCACAAAGTCAAACAGTTCCCGCGTGCGGCAGCCGATGGAGGACAGGAAGATGATTTCCTGGTCCGTAAAGAAGCCGTCCACATTCCTGTGACCTTCATGGTAACGCCCCACCGCCTCGCGGAAAAGGTCGTAAAACGTGTCGTTCCAGTCTTCCGCCATCATCTGCCCGGGGATTTGTGTTTGCGCTTGAAGTTGAGCATCATGATCTGCTTGGTCAGGTTCGCCTCAAACCGGGCCTGTTCCTCGCGGGACATTTCCGAGCGGGCCTTCAGCACTTCCTGCGCTTCCTGAATGGCCCGTTCCACGCTGCCTTCATCAATCTGGGAGGAGTTGAGGGCCAAGTCCGTCACCATCAGGACGTGGTCGTCATTGACCTGGACAAAGCCGGTTCCCACTACCATGCTTTCCTCCGGGCCATCCAGGGGCTTGTAGCGGAGTTCCCCCGGTTCCAAGGAGGTGATCAGGGCCGTATGGTGTTCCAGCACGCCCATCTCCCCGAGGCTGCCGGGCAGATACACGTATTCCACCGTGGCGGCAACGGCCACTTCATCCGGGGTAATGACTTTGAACTCCATGCTCATGGTGTGGAATTGCGGGAAAAGGGGTTATTCGGCGTCCTTTGCATCCTTGAGGACGTCATCTATGCCGCCGCGCATGAAGAAGGCGTCTTCCGGAACCATGTCCAGCTTGCCTTCCAGGATTTCCTTGAAACCACGGACGGTTTCCGAGACGGGCACGTAAGCGCCGGGAATGCTGGAGAAGACTTCCGCCACGTGGAAAGGCTGCGTCAGGAAGCGCTGGATCTTGCGGGCGCGGCTCACGATGAGCTTGTCTTCTTCCGAAAGCTCGTCCATGCCCAGAATGGCGATCATGTCCTGAAGGTCTTTGTAGCGCTGCAGCACCATCTGCACGCCGCGCGCCACCTCATAGTGCTCATTCCCCACGATTTCCGGGGCCAGGGCCTTGGAGGTGGAGGACAGCGGCTCCACCGCGGGGAACAGGCCCTGGGCGGCCAGGGAACGTTCCAGCACCACCGTGGAGTCCAGGTGGGCGAAGGTAGTGGCCGGGGCCGGGTCCGTCAGGTCGTCCGCAGGAACGTAAACGGCCTGCATGGAGGTGATGGAACCGTGCTTGGTGGAGGTGATGCGTTCCTGAAGGTCCGCCATTTCCTCCGCCAGGTTCGGCTGGTAGCCCACGGCGGACGGCGTGCGGCCCAGCAGGGCGGACACTTCCGACCCCGCCTGGGAGAAACGGAAAATGTTGTCAATGAAGAGAAGAACGTCCTTGTGCTCCTCATCGCGGAAGTATTCCGCCATGGTCAGGGCGGACAAAGCCACGCGCAGACGGGCGCCGGGAGGCTCGTTCATCTGGCCGTATACCAGCGCCACCTTGGATTCCTCCGGCTTTTCCAGGTTAATCACGCCGGATTCTATCATTTCATTGTACAGGTCGTTCCCTTCACGGGTGCGTTCCCCCACCCCGGCAAAGACGGAGAGGCCGCTGCGCGCCTTGGCAATGTTGTTGATGAGTTCCATGATGAGCACGGTCTTGCCCACCCCCGCGCCGCCGAAGGCGCCGATTTTGCCGCCTTTCAGGAAGGGGCAGATGAGGTCGATCACCTTGATGCCCGTCTCAAGCACTTCCGTGCTGGTGGATTGTTCCTCCAGCGGAGGGGCGCTGCGGTGAATGCTCTTTTTTCCGGCGCAGTCAAGGGCGCCGCGTTCGTCCACGGCGTCACCCAGCACATTGAAGATGCGGCCCAGCACGCACTGCCCCACCGGCACTTCAATGGGGTGCCCCGTATCCCGCACGGGCATGCCGCGGCGCAGGCCATCCGTGGAGCTCATGGCCACGGCGCGCACCCAGCCGTCACCGATGTGCTGCTGGACTTCCAGCACCAGGGTCTTGCGCTTTCCGTTAACTTCATAGTCCACTTCCAGCGCATTGAGCAGGGCCGGAAGCGTTTCAGCCTGGGAAAAATCCGCATCGACCACGGCGCCGATGATCTGAACGAGAGTGCCTGTGTTATTCATCATGAGAAAAACTTGGTGTTGAAATAAGAGGAGTGAGGGTTCTGTTTGAAAGGTGGGTGAATAAACGGAGTCCGGCGTTATTCCATGGCGCGCATGGCCGTGGTGATTTCCAGCAGTTCATTGGTGATCTGCGTCTGGCGGGCCTTGTTGTAGTCCAGGGTGAGGCCGTCGATGATGTTCTTGGCGTTTTCCGTGGCGCCCTTCATGGCCACCATGCGGGCGGAGTGCTCGGATGCGCGGGCTTCCAGCACGATCTGGACCAGGCCGTGGAAGACGTAAAGGGGCAGGATGGTATCCAGCAGGGCGGAGGGGCTGGGTTCCAGCAGGAATTGCTTGTGGGCATTTTCCCCGTCCAGGGCCGCGCCTCCGGCCTTCGCCATCTTCATCAACGGTTCCGGTTCAATGGGGAGAAGCTGGCGGAAGATAGGCTTCTGGACCATTGTGTTCACAAAGCCGGAGAAGGCTACGAAGACGCGCCCGTATTCCTCCGCCTTGAATTTCTGCACAATGAAGTCGAACACCGGCTTCAGTTCCAGCAGGGAGAGCGGGTCCGTCAGGCTCCAGGTGGCTTCCAGCCGTTCATTCCATTTGGCCAGCGCGGCGTTCAGCTTGCGGCCGATGGTGATGTAGTGGGCGTTTTCCGGAGCGTGCTCCCGGGTCATTTTGATGAGGTTGGCATTCAGGCCGCCGCAGAGGCCGCGGTCCGTGTTCACCAGCAGCACCAGGTCCGCGCCGCCGTGGGTCTGCATCAGGGGGCTGTTGCTGGTGTCTATTTCATCCTGGAGATGGTAGAGCACTTCCGCCAGGGCGCGGACATAGGGGCGCCCCTTCACGGCTTGGTCCTGGGCGCGGCGCATCTTGGCGGAGGCCACCATCTGCATCGCCCTGGTGATCTGGGACGTGTTTTTGACGGATTTGATCCGGCGTCTGATGTCTCTCAGGTTGCCCATGTTTCAGTGCTCCCGTAATCGTTAGTTCCAACTGAGCTTGAAGGATTCAATGGCGGCTTTAAGCCCCGCGTCTATTTCCGGCGTCAGATCCTTTTCCCTCAGGATGCTTTCCAACAGGTCCGGATGCTGGTCCTTCATGGTGGCTTCCCACGCGTTCTGGTATTCCTTGATCCTGTCCACCGGAACATCGTCAAAGTACCCCTTCTGCATGGCGTACAGGTCCGCGGCCTCCAGCCCCAGTGATTTGGGCTCATACTGGTTCTGCTTGAAGAGTTCCACGATGCGCTGGCCGCGGGCCAGCTTGGCCTTCGTGCTGGGGTCCAGGTCGGAACCGAATTGGGCGAAGGCCTGCAATTCCGTGAATTGGGCCAGGTCCAGCTTGATGGAGCCGGCCAGTTTTTTGATGATTTTCGTCTGGGCGGAGGAACCCACGCGGGAGACGGAAATGCCCACGTTAATAGCGGGGCGCACCCCCTGGTAGAACAGGTCCGTTTCCAGGAATATCTGGCCGTCCGTGATGGAAATGACATTTGTGGGGATGTAGGCGGAAACGTCCCCGGCCTGCGTTTCAATGATGGGGAGGGCCGTCAGGGAACCGCCGCCGTGTTCCTTGTTGATGCGCGCGGCGCGTTCCAGCAGACGGCTGTGCAGGTAGAATACGTCCCCCGGATACGCCTCGCGACCGGAGGGGCGGCGCAGAATCAGGGAAATCTGGCGGTAGGCCACGGCATGTTTGGAGAGGTCGTCGTAGACGATGAGGGCGTCCTCCCCCTTGTCCATGAAGTATTCGCCCATCGCGCAGCCGGCATACGGGGCCAGGTACAGCATGGCGGCAGGGTCGGAGGCGGAGGCCGCCACCACGATGGAGTATTTCATGGCGCCCGTTTCTTCCAGCTTTGCCACGAGGCGGCTGATGTTGGCGCGCTTCTGGCCGATAGCCACGTAGATGTTGTAAAGGGGCTGGGGGTCTGCCAGCTTGCCTTCCTCCGCCAGGCGGTTCTGGTCCGCCTGGGCGATCATGGTATCCATGGCAATGGCGGTTTTCCCGGTGGCGCGGTCCCCAATGATAAGCTCGCGCTGGCCGCGGCCGATGGGAATCATGGCGTCAATGGGCAGAATGCCCGTCTGCACGGGAACAGTGACGGACTGGCGGGAGATAATGCCGGAGGCGATTTTTTCCACAGGATAATACGCTTCCGCCTCAATCGGCCCCTTGCCGTCAATCGGCTCTCCCAGCGTGTTCACCACGCGGCCCAGCAGGGACCGCCCCACGGGCACGGAAAGAAGGCGTCCGGAGCATTTGACCAAGTCCCCTTCCTTCAAATTGGAATCATCCCCCAGAATCACGGCGCCCACCTCATGTTCTTCCAGGTTCATCGCCAGGCCCATCACGCCCCCGGGGAACTCAATCATTTCATTGAGCATCACGCCGCTCAGCCCTTCGATTTTGGCGACGCCGTCCCCCACGGAACGAATAACGCCCACGTTTTCCTGGCTGACGGAAGCCGTGGCTTTTTTAATTTCTGCTTCGAGTTCTTGAAGTATGTTGCTCATGGAAAAAAGTTTCGTTGGTTAATTGGAAAGATTGCGGGCCATCTCGGCCAGACGGTCGATTCTGGAGCGTACGGAACCGTCTTTCACGTCGTCCCCCACCTGGATGCGGATGCCCCCCAGCAGGTCCGGCGCCACCTCCCAGTGGTAGTAGAGGCCGTCGCCATATTTGGCCGTCAGCTTGGCTTGAATTTGGGAGCGTTCCTCCTCTGTCAGCGGTACGGCGCTTTGAATGGTGGCCGTACGGCTTTTCACGGCGTATTCCACCATGCGGGAAAAGGCCGTCAGCAGAGCGACATAGTTACGGGGTTTGCGTTCCGCAATTTTCCGGGCGATCAGGCGCACGCGGTCCTCCGCCACGGTATTCCCGTCCATGCAGAGCCGGAACAGCCTGCGGGCGGCATTGAGCGTGTCCTTTCCGATCTTCATAAAGCGTATCAGGAATCCAGGCTGTCGATCGCTTCCCGGTTGATTCTCCGCTGGTCTTCTTCCGTCAGCATTTTTCCGGTGACCTGCGCGGCAGCCAGGGCCACCAGCTGGCCGAATTGTTCTTTCAGCGCTTCGCGTTCCTTCTGCTGTTCCAGTTCCGCAAGCTGCCGGGCCTTTCTGACTATTTCCTCCGCCTTTTGGGAGGCCACGGTTTCCTGTTCCTCCAGCAGGCGGGAGGCGGCGGCCTTGGCGGCGTCTATCTTTTCCTGTCCCTTTTCGCCCGCTTCCACCAGCATTTCATGCGTCTGTTCCTTCACGGAAGCCAGCTGGCGCTCGCTTTCCTCACGCATTTCCTCTCCCTCCTCAATGCGCTGGCGCCTTTTTTCCAGAACGTTCTGGATGGGCTTGAACGCCAGGTAGCGCAGGATCACCACCATCAGGATGAAGGCGATCAGGTTGGCAACAAAGGGTTCCCAGCTTGTCACCCCGAAGGGCGCAAAGGGATTCCAGGACTGGTCGGCTATGAGATTCAGCATAAAATGAACGGGTTGAAACATGCCGGAAGTTTTCCGGACCGGCAGGAACGGCTGCGCCGCCCCGGAGCGGAAGAAGCTCCCTCCGGGAACGGGGCCTCCGGGTTATTTCACAAAGATGGAGATGAGGGCCACGCCTTCAATCAGGGCGGCCAGCGTAATGGCAATCACCATGATGGGGGAGGAGGCTCCCGGGTTGCGCCCGGTGGCTTCCGCGGCTTTCGCGCCGATGAGGCCGATGCCGAGGCCGGCGCCGATGGTGACGAGGCCGAAGCCCACGTTGCCGGACAGTTCGGCCAGGGAGGTCATTGCGGTAGGATCAATCATGTTATTGGTATGGTTTATGTTTTTTGTTGAACGTTCCCCCACAGGTTGCCCATGGTCCGGAACGGAAAGTTGGCGGTGCGGCTTATGAGGCCTTTCCGGACGGCAGGCTGTCCGGCACGGATGGTTCTTTTCCCTCATCCTTGGCGGCATGGCCGTGGGCATCCCCGTCCCCCACTTGCAGTTTGAGGAAAATCGCCGTCAGGAGGAGGAAGACCAGAGCCTGGATGAAGCCCACCAGCAGCTCAATCGCCAGAAACGGGAGTACGCACAGGGCGCTGAGGACGGGTCCGAACATGTGAGCCATGGTGTCAATGATCGTTTCCCCGGCGTAAATGTTGCCGTAAAGACGGGCCGCCAGCGCAATAGGACGGATCGTAATGCTCAGGACGTCCACCAGCCCCACGAAGATGAAGATGAGCACCAGCACGAATCCCATGAAGCCGGGCAGTCTTCCCTTGGGCCCGAACAAGTGGATGAAGAAGCCTTTCAGGCCCTGTTCCCGGATGGACCAGTAAAGCCACATCAGCGCATAAAAGATGCCCAGGAACATCGTCACGTTCATGTCCGCATTCGCCCCGCGGAACAGCGGCACTCCGTTATAGGTGATGGTCCCTACCCCGGGGAGAAGCCCCATGTAGTTGCTGACCAGGATGATGGTGAAGATGGTTCCGAAGTACCAGAAGTACTTGCGCGTCAGTCGCGGCCCCAGCAGGGATTCCACAAAGTTGTACAGAGTCTCAAAGAAATATTCCACCGCATTCTGGAACCGGGACGGCAGAATGCGCATGGCGCGGGTGGCGAACCATACGACCACCCCTATCAGCAGAACCGCCAGAAAGAGCATCAGCATGGAGTTGGACACCGGCAGTTCAATGCCGCCTGGAAGCGGAATGGAGAACAAGTGGGGGGCGGCCTGCTCCAGTCCGTGCTCCGCTCCTTCCTCCGCCGCACACGCGCTACCGCCCATCATGCCGGGCACCGCCAACGCCGCCAACCACAGGAACTGGAAAAATCTGCTCATCGTCTATCTTTCACCATTATCGCGCCAACTCCTGTAAATACGGGAAAAGGGAAGCCATTCCCTTTATTTGACGGTTTTGATTGTGTACTCTCCCCTCCCCCTTGGCAAGCCCAAAACTTGGCACGCGCACAAATTATATACATTTGTATATAATCTTAAGGCGGCTGCAGGCTTGCCGTTGCAAAACTCCGTTTTTTCTTCCGGGCATTAAAAAATTTTTCCGGAGATAACTTCCAGAACGGCAGGAACAAGAAGCTTCCGGAAATTTCTTCCCGGAAGCCTGTAAATCCAATGGGAAACCCCTGTTATTTGGCAGCGGAAATAACGTGGATGTGATACACGTCCCTGCCGTCCGCGCCCTTGCGCCCCGTAGCATGCACGCCCGTGACGTCGGAGGTGATCACGTCCAGGGTTTCCACGGCCTTCCGGATATCCTTGTTGCCTTCCGCCGCGCTCTTCAGGGCATCACGGACCGGAACGAGGTTAAGCTGGAATTCCAGCGGAGCCACCTGCCCCGGGGCCTTCATGGATTCCTTGACGACTTCCATGCCGAAGGCCTTCGGCATGCTGATGGCCCAGCGGGTGTCGGAAACGCTCACCACCGGATTCAGGTCGGCGCCCAGCGGGCACTCGTAATCGTAGGTGGTGACATCCCCTTCCACGGAGGATTTGGGGGAGGGCAATTCCGTCATCTTGCCCTGGCTGGCCAGGGTAACGATGGTCTTGGCGGCGTCAGACACTTTCTGCCACGCTTCGCCCAAGGCGGCACGGTTCTTCACTTCATAAGCCGCGGAGAAGCGCGGGGCCGGAACATTCTTGAGCGTGGGGCTGGGAGCGCCCTGCATGTCCATGATGAACACGCCGGAATCCGTAAGGCCGGAAAGTGCGGTCTTGTACGCCTTCCAAAGTTCTTCAATGGTGGGCCGGGCCATCTGGAGCATGGGGGCAACCATGCGGATCTGGTCGCTTACGTCATGCTTCGGGTTGGAAATATACGCATTGCCGTAATCCCAGCCGATCTGCGCGATGTTTTCATACAGGGTGCAGCCCATGTCAACAATCTGCGGATTGATGCGGAAGGAAGAATACAGCACCGTATCCGCCCCGGGACGGACGGAGTTCATGGAGGAGGGAGCGTCCAGGAGGTAGAATTCAAGCGGATACGTGCAGGCTTCCACATGCACCCCCTGGTCCTGCCACGCGTAGTAGGAAACGGGCGTGGCATTCTGCGCCACCTTTTCATACAGCCCAAGGAGGCGGCCCTTCATGGAATCAAGCGCGGCCATGGAAGGAGCCAGATCGGCAATCTTCCAGTCGGTGCCTACCGTCTGCATCAGGTCCTTCAACCCGGAGAACATGCCCTTGTAGTAGGCGATGTCCAGGTTAATAAGGCCCTTGGCGCAAGCCTTGTCCGCAAATATCAGGCCATAGGCGGGATACTGGAGCTGGGCGTCAGCCATGGAGAAATCCGGACGCGCCAGAACAGAATCCTGGGGAGAAGCCGCCAGGCGGACCTGCTTTTCAGGATTGGTGGTTATAAAGCCCACGAGGGTATCATCCACGAAAGCGACGGCCACATACAGCTTGGATTCGTCCAGACGCTTGAGAGCCGCCTTGAGACGGTCCAGATTTTCCTGGGAGACGGTTATCTGGGCTTTAGCCTCTTCCAGCCTTTCTTCCAGCTTCGCCCGCAGTTTCTTGCAGTCCACTTCCGCTACCTTGCAAGCCAGGCCGTTGTAGGTCTTGTCATACAGGGAAACAATGCCGTGCAGTTCCATGCCTTCCGGGAGATTGGCGTCCTTCAGGGTAGCCTTGGCCTGGGCAAGGGCTTCCGGCGTCAATTTGGCGGCTACCATTACGGGAGCCGTCGCGGCCTGAGAGGGGCGCATATCCACCAAATCAATCCACTTAATGAGCATTTCAGTATATCTGTTGCCCATTACTTCCACTTCTGCGTCACTAGCTTTCTTGTTACCATTGATTAAATCCTGGTAAAGCTTATAACCGGACAGAATTCCCTTCATTTGGTGCAATCCCATGCCTGTAAAAGCGGACTGGGCGCTGTCCATCCACGGAGCCCATTCGGGGCCGAAGCCGATCATCGCGTCAATGACGGGGGTGTTGACGGAGCACTTTTTCCGGACGGGCTTGGGTGCATCCTCTCCCGGAATGGCTATGGATTCATCAGCGTCTTCCCCAGCGGAGCAGGAACCCCAGGTTTTGACCATGTTCAGATTCTGAACGCTCCTGATCATGCCGGGGACGTCGTAAACACCGGCTACAATACCCATGTCCATGGGAAAGAGGGCGGCGATTCCGAGCCGTTCCGCACGCTTCGCCACCAGATCGGAAGCAACGGGGGCGGAGGGATCAAGCGAAGAAGCCGGGGTTAAGCCGGCGGCATCCTGTCCGGCCTTGGCGGAAGATGATTTATTGTCGTCAGAGCAGGCGGCAAGAGCGCAGGTCAGCGCAAAACAGGGTATGGAGTAGAAATAATGCGTTTTCATTATCTTTAAACGTAGGGGTCATGATGCCATCCAACAAAAGCGCCGCTCCTTACGGCAACAGTCTCATCGACGCGCACCATCCGCATTATATAGGCGCTTCCCCGCAATGACGCAAGCACAATGAAAAGCATTAACGGGCCAAAGGCCATGCATGACCCTGTTACGGCGAACGCCCTGAAAAGCATTGCCGGACGATTCCGCCTTCCTTAAAAGCCGGTCTAAAGAGGTTCCGCCATGGGAATGTCATCCTCCGGAAGGGGGGCCTGGGGCGCGGGAGCTTTTACGGGAGAGGAATGGTTGAGATGGCGGGGAATCTGATGGGGAAGGCCGGGAATGTAGTCGGAATCTCCGCGTCGGGGCGTGAGGGGTGCGGCAGAAGGCTCCTCCGACAAGGAAGGCGCGGACGGCCTGGCATGCCCGGAGGAACCGCCCACCGGGGTCGCCTTGATTTCCGCATCGGAAGAGTCGTCCAGATCGGCAGGGATTTCATGAACCTTGATGGGCTCCATTCCTTCCGGATCATACAGGCCGGGCGGCAGATTGTCTGGCACTACGGCAGGCGATCCCCCGCGTTCGCGAAGG
>OGUK01002283.1_pt1 | contig 10731 bp, 7 predicted proteins | sample 1553151 | NCBI WGS metagenome assembly OGUK01 (sample SAMEA2580208, study PRJEB22360) | human gut metagenome | biome: human gut; feature: human-associated habitat; material: faeces | place: Denmark | collected 2008/2010
CCCGGTCCGTGGATGCAGAGTATACAGGTTTCCAAAGGAACATCTTCGGTGAAGAATGGTTATGAAGCCATCACAGGACAGATAAACGTAGAATTTAAGAAACCGCAGTTGCCGGAAGCTGATTGGGTGTCTGCCAATCTTTTTGCAAGCACTACCAACCGATATGAAGCCAATGCGGACGCTACATTGAAACTTTCCAAACGATGGAGCACTTCTCTGCTGGCGCATTACGAAAATGAGACCAAGGCGCATGATGGCAACGATGACGGATTTGTGGATATTCCGCAGGTAGAACAGTATAATGTGTGGAACCGGTGGGCATACATGGGCGACCATTATGTTTTCCAGGCAGGTATCAAAGCCCTTTCTGAAACACGTACCAGCGGACAGGCCAATCACGGAGGGACAATGCACTCCGGTGACCTGTATAAAGTAGGGATCGATACGGAGCGCTATGAATTCTTCACCAAGAATGCCTATATCTTTAATAAGGAGAAGAATACGAACCTGGCTTTGATTCTTTCCACCACTTTACACAATCAGGATGCTACGTATGGACGCAAACTGTATAATGTGGATCAAACCAACGTCTATGCTTCGCTGATGTTTGAAACGGAATTTAATCCGCAAAATAGTTTCTCCGCAGGGTTGAGCTTCAATTATGACGCTTATGACCAACATTACCGTTTGGAAAATACAACGGACAATCCTCTCAAAGCCTTTGAAAAGGAAGCTGTTCCCGGTGCTTACGTGCAATATACGTTGAATCTGAATGATAAATGGATGGTAATGGCCGGTCTGCGTGGTGATTACAGTAACGAACATGGTTTCTTCGTGACTCCGCGTGCGCATCTTAAATACAATCCGAATGAATATGTGAATTTCCGTCTTTCTGCCGGAAAAGGGTACCGTACCAATCATGTGTTGGCGGAAAACAACTACCTGCTTTCCAGCAGTCGTAAGGTGGAAATAGCAAAGAACCTGGATATGGAAGAAGCATGGAACTACGGTGCCAGCGTCTCTACTTATATCCCTATATTCGGCAAAACGCTGAATGTGAATGCAGAATACTATTATACGGATTTCCTGAAACAAGTGATAGTGGATATGGATAGCAACCCCCATGAAGTAGCTTTCTACAATTTGGATGGACGCTCTTATTCGCATGTGTTCCAGGTGGAAGCAAGTTATCCTTTCTTCAAAGGATTCACTCTGACAGGTGCTTACCGGCTCACGGATGCAAAAACGACCTACAAAGGTGAACGAATGGAGAAACCGCTGACCAGCAAATATAAAGGACTACTCACGGCTTCTTACCAAACTCCGCTGGGAATATGGCAGTTTGACGCTACACTGCAACTGAATGGCGGTGGCAGGATGCCTACTCCTTATGAGTTGGGAGGCGGACAGTTGTCTTGGGAACGTCGTTATGGCAGTTTTGAACAGTTGAGTTTACAGGTGACCCGTTACTTCCGTCGTTGGTCTATCTACCTAGGAGGCGAGAACCTGACAAATTTCAAACAAAAGAATCCGATTATCGATGCGGCAAATCCCTGGGGGAACAACTTTGATTCTACCATGATTTGGGGACCGGTGCACGGAGCAAAAGGATATATCGGAATACGTTTTAACTTAGCTAGAAATAGTGAGTAAAAGCAGGAAATAGCGAATGAAAGAAACGATTGCATAATAAAGAATATTAATTTTAAACTGATAAGAAAAATGAGAACAAAAAGATGGATGGCCACTTGCGTGGTGGCTCTTTTGAGTGTAACAGCTGTATTGGCAAAAGATATTCGTGTTGTTGTATTTAAAGTGTCGCAGATGCACTGTGAGAAATGCGAAAAGAAAGTAAAGGACAATATGCGTTTTGAGAAAGGGCTGAAGGATATTTCGACCGAAGTAAAAACGAAAATGGTAACCATTACGTATGACGCTGAAAAAACGAATGTAAAGAAGTTGCAGGCAGGGTTTAATAAGTTCAGTTATGAAGCCGAATTTGTAAAAGAAACAAAGAAAGACGGTCAGAAGGCTGATAAGAAGTAATTGAACAAATACCTGTATTAGCTTGTTTCTATAAACAAACAAGGGTTCTTCCCCAACTTCTTTTCGAGAGGAGGGGAAGGCCGTAAACAATAATTATATGGGTAACACAACAAAAAAGGCATTTCCTGTGCTTAATATGCATTGTGCAGGATGTGCCAATAATGTAGAAAAAACAGTAAAAAAATTGCCGGGAGTCATTGAGGCTTCCGTTAATTTTGCTACCAATACATTGACCGTTTCTTATGAGAAAGAGCAGCTGACTCCCGGAGAGATTCGTGCGGCTGTGCTTGCGGCAGGTTATGATCTGATTGTGGAAGAAGCCCACAAAGAAGAACGCCGGGAAGAGGAACAGCATAAGCGTTACACTCGTTTGAAATGGAAGGTAATTGGAGCGTGGATTTTGGTAGTACCATTGTTGGTATATTCCATGATACTGATGCATGTGCCATACTCTAATGAGATTCAAATGGTACTTGCTATCCCTGTTATGGTCTTTTTCGGAGGTGGTTTCTTCACCGGAGCCTGGAAACAGGCTAAATTAGGACGGAGTAATATGGATACTTTGGTTGCGCTTAGTACTTCCATTGCTTTTCTGTTCAGTCTGTTCAACACTTTCTTCCCCGAATTTTGGTATGACCGCGGATTGGAACCGCATGTCTATTATGAGGCTTCTGCGGTGATTATCGCTTTCGTTCTTACCGGAAAGTTGATGGAGGAACGTGCCAAAGGAAATACCTCAACAGCCATTCGTAAGTTGATGGGAATGCAGCCAAAAGCGGCTCGCGTTCTGCGCAATGGAGTGGAGGAGGAGATCTTGATTGAAAAACTCCAGGTAGGTGATTTGGTGGTTGTACGTCCGGGAGAGCAAATACCTGTGGACGGTCAGCTTTCCGAAGGCGACTCGTATGTCGATGAGAGTATGATTAGCGGTGAACCGGTTCCGGTAGAAAAGAAGAAAGGTGATAAAGTATTGGCAGGAACGATTAACCAGCGTGGCTCATTTATCATTCGTGCCGCACAGGTAGGCAGCGAAACCGTGCTTGCCCGTATTATCGCTATGGTGCAGGAAGCACAGGGCAGCAAAGCTCCCGTGCAACGCATTGTCGATCGTATTACGGGGATTTTTGTACCTGTCGTATTGGGCATTGCCATTCTGACATTTGTATTATGGGTTACCATTGGTGGTAGTGAATATATCTCTTATGGTATTTTGTCGGCTGTTTCCGTTCTTGTCATTGCTTGTCCATGTGCTTTGGGGCTTGCTACACCTACTGCGTTGATGGTGGGTATAGGTAAAGCTGCCAGCCAGCATATCCTGATTAAAGATGCAGTGGCTTTGGAACAAATGCGCAAAGTAGATGTCGTTGTTCTGGATAAAACGGGAACACTGACTGAAGGACATCCTACAGCTACCGGATGGTTATGGGCGCAGTCGCAGGAACCACATTTCAAAGATGTGCTTTTAGCTGCGGAAATGAAATCGGAGCATCCGCTTGCCGGCGCTATTGTCTCTGCGCTTCAGGACGAAGAAAAAATAAAACCTGCCGCGTTGGATAGCTTTGAAAGCATTACGGGAAAAGGAATTAAAGCCTCGTATGAGGGACATACTTATTGGGTAGGCAGTCATAAACTCCTGAAAGATTTCAGTGCGACAGTAAGCGATGTGATGGCTGAAATGCTGGTTCACTATGAATCGGACGGTAACGGCATCATTTACTTTGGACGTGAAAACGAGTTGCTGGCTATCATTGCTGTTTCCGACCCGATAAAGGCTACTTCTGCCGAAGCGGTGAAGGAACTGAAACGCCAAGGGATTGACATCTGTATGCTGACGGGTGACGGGCAACGGACTGCATTAGCCGTTTCTTCCCGTTTAGGAATCGAACGTTTTGTTGCCGACGCTCTACCAGACGATAAGGCCGAATTTGTACGTGAGCTTCAAATGCAGGGAAAGAAGGTTGCGATGGTGGGCGATGGTATCAATGATTCGCAGGCACTGGCATTGGCTGACGTCAGCATTGCCATGGGAAAAGGAACTGATATTGCTATGGACGTGGCTATGGTGACTTTGATGACATCGGATTTGTTGCTGCTTCCTAAAGCCTTCCAGTTGTCAAAGCAGACGGTCAAACTGATTCATCAGAATCTTTTCTGGGCGTTTATTTACAACCTGATCGGTATTCCTATTGCTGCCGGTATCTTGTTCCCGCTGAATGGTTTGTTATTGAATCCGATGCTGGCAAGTGCCGCAATGGCGTTCTCCAGTGTGAGCGTAGTGCTCAATTCGTTGAGCTTGGGAAGAAAATGAGAAATGAACTATAAAAAGACAGGAACCTGTAAGCTGTAAACGATGAATGGCTAGCTGTCATTTATGAACAGCGAACTGTAAATAATAGACGGTGAATACTTTGCGGATAATGCGCAATTTATTCACCGTTCATTGTTTTGCAACTCACCATTTATATTTTCTATCGTTCTTCGTGAAAATTATCTGTTTCTAAAGTCCAATGGTGTCATTCCTACATATCGTCTGAAATACTTGCCAAAGAAAGAGGCGCTGGGGAAGTTTAGAGAATATGCTATCTCTTGGATAGTCATATTGGTACCTTTCAGTTTGGCTTTAGCATCCATGATAACGATATAAGCAATGGTATCTAAAACACTTTTACCTGTCACTTGTCTCACAGTCGTGCTTAGATGTTGAAGAGATATACCTAATTTATCTGCGTAGAACTGTGCACGACGTTCATTTTTATAATTCTCGGTGATGGCTTGAATCAGTTCCCGGCAGATTTCCTTTTTGCGGTTCGAACTGCTATTTTCGCCCGGAAATTTATGATATATCAGTCGTATGCTTGTCAGGATAGTCTGAAGAGACAATTCGACCAATTCAGAATCCATTTCGAAGTTCTCATTGCAACTGGCCCGTGATAATAGAGCAAAATAGTCTTTCAGATAACTGGCTACTTCTTCATTAAGAGGAACTACCGGCTGTTCTATCAGTTTGGGATATGCGTTACCAATATTCTTCATGAGATTGATCCGTCCGGCACAATGAGCAGAGAAGCCGGCAAAGCAAAGGCATACTTTTTCTGTTCTCTCCCGAAACTGAATGATTGTTCCCGGTAATAATGTTATTAAGTCATTGGGGTGAATTTCGTAATCAAGCAGATTGATGGAGGCTTTCATCGAACCTTCGGTACAGATGGCAACAATACATGCTTGCAACCGACAAGATTGCTTGTAAATATTGAGAATGTCTTCTGTTACATTCGTCCATGCTAATACTTCGGTAGGCAAGTCTACCTGTGGAAAGTCCATTTTCATAGTTGTGTGTGTTATATTGGGCCAACAAATGTACGCATTTTCTTTTTATTTCTTACCTTTGTTTTTATGAAAACAGTTTTTATTGATTGGAATTTGATACCATACGCCGAAGCATGGCAACGGCAAACAGAATGGTTTGATAACATTGTCCGGGCAAAAGTTCAGGGCGAGAGTTATGAAAACCGTATTGTGATGTGCGAACATCCTCATGTTTATACATTAGGACGTAGCGGGAAAGAAAATAATATGTTGTTGAGTGATGAACAATTGAAAGCAATTGATGCCACCCTTTATCATATTGATCGGGGAGGGGACATTACTTATCATGGTCCGGGACAACTGGTGTGCTATCCGATATTAAACCTGGAAGAATTTCAGTTAGGATTGAAAGAGTACGTTCATTTGCTGGAAGAAGCGGTGATTCGGGTATGTGCTTCTTATGGCATTGAAGCCGGACGTTTGGAGAAAGCGACAGGAGTCTGGTTGGAAGGTGATACGCCTCGTGCACGTAAGATTTGTGCTATCGGAGTGAGGAGCAGTCATTATGTCACGATGCATGGACTGGCTCTGAATGTAAATACCGATTTACGTTATTTCAGTTATATCCACCCTTGCGGATTTATAGATAAAGGCGTCACTTCTCTTCGTCAGGAATTAAAGCACGATGTGCCGATGGACGAAGTGAAGCAACGCCTCGAAGAGGAGCTTAGAAAACTATTCCAACTCCCAGTTGCCAAGTGCGGCGCATAAAGCAATCTTTATCAGCCAAGGCATAAGAGAAGTCTGCACGTATCGGCCAGAAGTTTATTCCGCAGCCTAGAGTGCCGTAGTTGCCCACTCCTTTATCTTTGTCTCCGAAATGATATCCCGCACGGACAACACCATATTTCAGGAAATTATATTCGGCTCCTATGCCAGCCTGGAGATGACGGATTTCAGAGGGGAGCAGATAGTTGAAGTCGAGAGCCACCTGCAAACGGTTTTCTATGCTGAATGGCAGGTCGATTGTACCTCCCAATCCTAATCTGGCGGGTAACTTTTGTCCGTCCAGCTTTTTACCTAAGTTGGCAGCTTGGAAACCAATGCTCCAGGAAGCCATTTCGTCCAATAGAGCCATATTGCGATAGTAGGTCGCGCCGAAGTCCAGACAAACGCTATTCTTGCTGTCTGCGCTTTCCGCGGCTTTGGCTTGCAGGTATCTGAACGTTAATGAAAGAGACAGATTTTTGGCTACATTTCTGAAATAAGCAGCTTCTAAGTCCCATGCGTGAGGGCGGTAATCGAGCACCTTGGGATCTTTGAAATGCCGGAAACCTACAGCAAATCCATGTATGCCTTCCCTTCCGATCCGGTAGAAAAGAGAGGCGCTATGTAGCGCATAATCTTGGTTGATCTTAGCGTATGAATAACTCGCACCCATCACTTCTTGTGAGAAAGCGATGGTAGAAGCATTATGAAAAATAGCTGTACTACCGTTATCGGTGGTAGCTAATCCTGTACCTGCCATACCTGCCGATTGGGCGTCTGGAGTAAGTTCCAGAAAATAGGCGCTTGCCATTTCTTGTGCTCCCAGCAAAGTGGGGAATAAGCACGAGGCGAGAAGGAAATGTTTTACTCGTTTCATAATCAGTTATTTTTAGAGTGAGACATCCGGACAACACGTATGCCTGTCCACGATTTATTGTTGTTTAGCATGTGATTGAGAGGTTCGTCGCTGACAACTACTTTTCCCAATGTAGAAGAAGCGTGCAGCAGGTGCAGTTTTCCCTCTTTATATTCTGCTATTCCCACATGAGCAATGTCCAGTCCGGGCATCTTCGTTGTAATAGCAATAATGTCTCCATTCATGATCCAGGGCAATCCGGCTTCCGGCAGTTCGCTTTTCGGCAACCAATGTACGACTTTTCCGGAGATTGCTTTTTCATATTCGGCCATTTGTCGTACATTTTCCGGCGAATCAGCCAATTTTTTATATTGCCTGGGATGGGTAGACATATACGAAAGAGAGATTTTCTGGGTATGCGCACTGTTTTTGGCAGTAATATCGGTGAGGAATCCGTGACGAATTCCGTTTTCTATCCATTCGGAAGTATAATGCAACCGGGAAGGATAACCGTTGATGATGCCGTCCCGATAACGTATTTTTTGCAGATTGTCGGCAAAGGAAGAACCGAGTGCCTGTGCCAACGTGTATTCTACGAAAGTGAGGCAATCTACGGCATCGGTCCGGATCACTAATGATTCTTCTCCGTCTTGATCTAATGTGTTAGCCACGTATTTAGTTCCCAGGTAAGATTTCCCGATTCGTAACATGGGTTCGGGATTTTCCGGGAATACAACGCCGTCGCGCAACCATTTCTCCAACTCCTGTGTCCATTGTTGCTTATATTTAAAATGATCCTGAAATCCCCAGCCATGTCCTCCGGTAGGATAAACATGGAGAGTTGCCGGAACCTTGTTTTTCTGTAAAGCAAGGTAATAGTTTACTCCGTGGTAAGGTGCTACGGAAGGGTCGTCGGAGGTAAGAGCGATAAATGCTTGTGGAGTATCGGGCGTTACTTGCAATTCGGCAGAAAACTTCTGTATTTGTTCCATTGTTGGATTTTTGCCTAGCAATGCAGTTCTTGTATTTCCACGGGTGACTTGCATCATCGTAACTACCGGATAAAGTAATATCTGAAAGTCCGGACGTGTTTCCGAATTGTAGTGAGTGGCGAGTGTAGCAGTTAAATGTCCTCCCGCAGAGGCTCCCATTAATCCTACCTTGTAAGGATCGACATTCCATTCTTTGGCATGTTGGCGTACCATGCGAATGGCTTGTTCGGCGTCTGATACGGGGACTTCCCAATGTCCGTTCGGCATCCGGTATTTTAATACTATATAGGTAATACCTTGTCCGCAGAACCAGGGAGCCATATCATACCCTTCTCCATCCATACCCAGTCCACGATAACCGCCTCCGGGACACATGATAATAGCCATTCCATTCGGCTTTTCCGGATGGTAGACCGTCAGGGTGGGATGCGTGACATTCGTGACAAAATGAGGACGCGTTTCCTGCTCCTCTCCGGTTAGTCCACTGGAGTTGGGAGCACCGTCGGGCCACAAAGGTAGCTCGACGGGCTGCTGCGCAAATGATATGGCAGTTACAAGTGATACTATAATGGATAATAGTCTCCTCATAATTATTTATTTAACTTTCATTGAAGCCTTTATAAAGTAAAGAATCAGTAAGGCATACGCTCCTAATGCCAACACTTCTGACCAAGTATTGTTCAACCATGCCTCATTAACCAGATTGATTCCACCAAAGCGCATCGCGGCACTGATTACTCCCATCAATGCACCTCCGGCAATGAAACCGGATGCCAGTAAAGTTCCTTTTTCACCTCTTTCCGTATTCAGAGATGCATCTTTGCTACGTGTTGTAACAAACCAATTCACTGCTCCACCCACTACCAACGGCACATTCAGTTCCAACGGAATAAACATACCCAATGCGAAAGCTAATGCAGGAATTTTACAAAGAGTCAGAATAATAGCTAAGACAGCCCCAATACCATATAACAACCAGGGTGCACCTACACCACTCATCAGCGGTTCGATAACGGCCGCCATCGCATTTGCTTGCGGAGCAGCCAATGCGCCACTTGTAAATCCGTATGTCTTATTCAGGATAATCATTACACCGCCTACTGTTGCAGCCGATACGATTGTTCCCAAGAACTTCCATGTTTCCTGTTTGGCAGGCGTGCTTCCGAGCCAGTAACCAATCTTCAAGTCGGTGATAAAACCTCCTGCCATCGATAGTGCGGTACATACTACACCACCCATTACCAATGCGGCAACCATGCCCGAAGGACCTTTCAGTCCGACAGCTACCATCACTACGGAAGCCAAAATCAGTGTCATCAATGTCATTCCCGAAACCGGATTAGTACCAACAATCGCAATGGCATTAGCTGCTACTGTGGTGAACAGGAAAGAGATACCGGCAACCAGAACAATGGCTACCAATGTATGCAACAGATTCCCTTGCATGACATCAAGGTAGAAGAATAATACGATTAAGATCAGTGTGATGATGGAACCGATGGCGATAATCTTCATGGAAAGATCCCGTTGGGTACGGATAATGCTCTTCTCTACATTCCCTTTACCGCCCATCTCTTTGGCTGCCAGTCCGACAGCGCTCTTGATGATGCTCCAGGAACGGATAATACCGATCACACCCGCCATAGCGATACCGCCGATACCGATGCTCTTGGCATAATATTTGAATATTTCTTCCGGACTCATTATACCTACGGTAGAGGTGATTTCCGGATTCCATGCATTCAGTACACTGTCACCCCAGATAGCAGACATTCCCGGAATGATAATCCACCACACAGCCAATGAACCGGCACAAATGATGGAAGCATATTTCAGTCCGACGATATATCCCAAACCAAGCACAGCGGCACCGGTGTTTACCTTGAATACCAATTTTGCCTTTTCTGCCAGCATTTCTCCGGCACTACAAACACGGGTGGTAAAGTTCTCGTTCCACCATCCGAATGTCGCTACGATGAAGTCATATAATCCGCCGATCATACCTGCCATCAATAACGGTTTAGCCTGGCTGCCGCCTTTTTCTCCGGAGATCAACACCTGTGTAGTGGCTGTTGCTTCCGGGAAAGGATATTTTCCATGCATGTCGCTGACGAAGTATTTACGGAAAGGGATCAGGAATAGAATACCCAATACGCCACCCAATAAAGAGCTGATGAATACCTGCATGAAGGTAACCGTCATCTCGGGATATTTAGCTTGGAGAATATAAAGAGCGGGGAGGGTGAAGATTGCTCCGGCAACGATTACTCCGGAACAAGCTCCGATAGACTGGATAATCACATTTTCGCCCAACGCATTTTTTCTTTTGGCAGCTCCGGAAACTCCTACGGCAATGATCGCAATTGGAATAGCTGCTTCAAATACCTGTCCGACCTTCAACCCCAGATAGGCAGCGGCGGCTGAAAAAAGGATTGCCATGGCAATACCCCATGCTACTGACCAGATATTAACTTCCGGATAATTTTTAGAGGGACCCATCAACGGGTTGTACACTTCCCCGGGTTTCAACTCTCTGAACGCATTCTCGGGTAACCCGGTGAATTTGTCTTCTTCTTGTTTCATAGTTTTTATAATTTGCTAATGTGTTAATTTACATTTCCGTCCTCAAAGTAAACAAAAAAAAAGGAGAACCGAAAGATTCTCCTTTATGTAATAGTCTATTTTTTCCTACTTTGCATCTTTTGCCGTCATATCGCCCTCGATATACAATCTTACCATCTCTGTTTTGGCGTTGGTACGCAA
>OGUK01002287.1_pt1 | contig 10718 bp, 10 predicted proteins | sample 1553151 | NCBI WGS metagenome assembly OGUK01 (sample SAMEA2580208, study PRJEB22360) | human gut metagenome | biome: human gut; feature: human-associated habitat; material: faeces | place: Denmark | collected 2008/2010
TACTTCCATCGATGTGATCGGATAAGATTTCTTTGCTCTTCTTGTATATACTTTAAAGCTTCCGTCGTAGTCCGGATGGCAGTTCTTCATGTAGGAAACTACGTCCTTTGCCATCTGCTCGAATCCCTGATCTTCGTAGATCACTACAGGGCAGATTCCAACAATACCGAATACATGCTGCAAGGCTTCTACTGTCTCATCATAGTCATACTGCTCCGGGCAGAATACATAGATTCTTCCCTGTTCTTTCTTTACTTCAAACTCACCTTCTACTTTGGAAAGGGCGATGTTCATCTGCTTTACAAGGGCATCTTCGAAGATGTATCTGTTCTTGCCCTTGATGGCGATTTCTGCGTATTTTATTAAAAATGCGTGGAATATCATTTGTTTCTCCTTCTCTTATTTTGCTTATAATAAATTGTTTTATATAATATTAGAATTAATATTTTTCTGGATTTAATATCTGTAATTTTCAAATAGAATTCATATAAATGCTATTAACAACCTTTTCAAATATTCCTGAGCTTATCTCAGGTTCCATTCCAAATATCACTTATAACTATTATTTGTTATCTGCGTGCATAGCGTTTCAGCATCGGCAGTACTTCATTCAGAACTTCCAGGCAGTAGTCAACTTCTTCGAATGTATTCTCCTCTGAGAAGCTGATACGTACAGTGTTCTCGATCTGTGCATTGCTCATTCCCATTGCGGAAAGTGTTGCGCTTGGTTTTCTCTTATGGCTGGAGCATGCGCTTCCTGCTGATACGTAAATGTTTCTGTCCTCTAAGGTATGAAGCAATACCTCGCTTCTGATTCCCAGAAAGCTGACGCTTAAGATATGCGGTGCGCCTTCTCTGACAGGCATTCCATTGATTACTACATCGTCAATCTTAGAAAGTCCTTCTGCCATGCGTTCTTTGAGCTGGTAAAGATGCTCTACTTTCTCGTCAAAGTTCTGGTACATCATCTTCGCTGCAACACCAAGTCCTGCGATTCCCGGTACGTTGTCTGTTCCGGAACGCATGCCGTTCTGCTGGCCGCCGCCGAGAATGAGAGGCTGTACTTTTGCCTTGCTGTTGATGTACAGGAATCCAACTCCTTTTGGTCCATGGATCTTATGTGAGCTGACAGACAGAAGATGGATATTCCATTTCTTCGGATAAATACGATATTTACCGAATGCCTGGATCGCATCTACATGATACAGCGCCTTCGGACACTTCTCCTGGATCATTGCACCGATTTTCTCTACAGGCATAACCGCACCGGTCTCATTATTTACCATCATTGTAGATACGAGAATGGTATCCGGCCTTAATGCTTTCTCCAATGCGTCAAGTTTTACTACTCCATGCCCGTCTACAGGAAGAATGGTCACTTCAAATCCCTGTTCCTGCAAAAAAGCTACCGGCTGGCTGACTGCAGCATGCTCTACTGCAGTTGTGATAATGTGATTACCGCTTCGTTTGTTGGCAAGCGCACCACCGATCAGAGCCAGGTTGTTTGACTCTGTTCCGCCGGAAGTGAACAGGATTTCTTTTTCTGTTACTTTCAGTATCTGTGCCAACGTTCTGGCAGATTCTTTGACATACCCTTCTGCGTCTACACCTTTCTGGTGCATGGCAGATGGATTTCCAAAATCTTCCATCATTGTTTTTACCACGATGTCCTTTACTTCTTCAAAGCAGCGGGTCGTGGCTGAATTATCAAAATATGCTTCCATTTTTGTTCTCTCTTGTTTCTGTTATTCATTTTCCAACTGGAACATCAGAACTGAAAGAATCGCAAGTCCTGCTGTCTCAGTTCTGAGGATTCGTCTTCCAAGTGTAATCGCATGGGCACCTGCTTCCAGTGCCTTTGCTACCTCTTCTTCCTCGAATCCACCCTCCGGTCCGATAAAGATACCGACAGACTGTCCAGGCTTAATCTCGCTGAGGATTTCTCTGGTTTCTTTCATTCCTTTGGCAAGTTCGTACGGGATCAGTTTTACATCTAACTGTTTCGCAAATTCCAGTGCCTGTTTGTAGGTCATTACTTCATGGATTTCCGGGATCAGCATTCGCTTGGACTGCTTTGCTGCACTCTCTGCGATCTGCTGCCAGCGAACCACCTTCTTTGCTGCCTTCTTAACATCCAGTTTCACCACACATCGCTTTGTCTCTACCGGGATTATAGAAAAAGCTCCCAACTCTACTGCTTTCTGGATGATCAGTTCCATCTTGTCTGCTTTCGGCAGTCCCTGAAAAAGATAAAGCTTATTTGGCAGCTCATATTCCGGCTCCTGTGCATAGAGGATATGCAGCAGAACCTCATCCTCTCCCAGTTCTTCAATCTGGCAGTGGTATTCTTTATCTCCTCCGTCACTGATCCACACATCCTCCCCACATTTCATGCGGAGAACGTTTTTAATATGATTTACATCCGTCCCATTGATGTGGATACGGTGTGCCTCTTCCTCAATCTGATAAGACTCCACAAAAAAACGCTGCATAGGATCAGTCCTTTCTTGCTGTTACGGAAACCCACTCGCCCTGATGTGTCACTTCTACGACCGTCAGGCCTGCTGCTTTTACCGCCTCCACTACAACTTCTTCCTTCACATCAAGAATACCGGAAGTAATGTAGTAAGCGCCTTTTTTCATCTGGTTTACAATTACCGGTGTCAGAGGGATCAGAACATCTGCAAGGATATTTGCTGTTACGATATCATATTTTTCATATCCTGCCTGATCCTGAATCGCTTTATCGTCAATGATGTTTCCGATCACCATATCAAAAGTTTCATCCACGATCTGGTTTGCTTCTTTATTCTCTGCAACTGCAGGAACTGCACATGGATCAAGGTCTGTTCCCAGTACATGTTTCGCACCAAGTTTCAGGGCAACGATACCAAGGATACCGCTTCCGGTTCCTACGTCAAGCATCTCTGTATCCGGTGTTACATATTTCTTTAACTGGCGAATCACAAGCTGAGTAGTCTCATGCATACCTGTACCGAAGGCTGTACCCGGATCAATGTGGAGGATCATCTTGTCTTTATCCTCTGCTTTTACTTCTTCCCATGACGGTACGATAAGGATATCATCTACATAGAACTGGTGGAAATACTGTTTCCAGTTATTAATCCAGTCCTTGTCCTCTGTCTGAGATTCTTCAATGGTAGCTTCCCCGATGTCCATAAAATTCTTCAGATCATCTAATGCTTCACGAACATCTTTCAGGATTGCTTCTTTGTCTGCATCTTCTTCCAGATAAAAATTCAGATAGGCAATGCCGTCATCTGCTGGTCCTTCCGGCATAATATCTACAAACATCTGAGCCTTGTCTTCCTCAGTCAGAGGCTGTTTGTCCTGAATTTCCACGCCTTCAATGCCGACTTCTGCAAGTGTGCTGATAACGATATCTTCTGCTTCTGTTTTCGTTTTTACTGTAAAACGGTTCCACTTCATGTAATTGTCTCCATTTCTTTATGTTATATAATTAACTATTATCATCCCAAAATATGTCTGGCCCATTCTCTGTTACTCTGCAGCTATTCCCATAATGCAGCATCTCACCACATCCAGTCAATTCTTATTTACCCACCGACTGCATGCTTCACTTATTTTTTCAAAAAAATGTCTGAATATCTCGTGGCGATTTCCTTTGCTGTAAAATCTCCACGCCAATTCTACCAGTGCAACTCCGGCAATGGCATCCACCAGATAATGCTGTTTAAGCACCTGGGTAGAAATAATGATCAGTATTGCAAAAATCAGTGAAAAATGCTGATACCATTTTGGAATATTCTCTGATTTACTGACTCCGCGCCAGCTCAGCCAGCTTACATAACAATGGATTGACGGAAATAAGTTAGACGGACTGTTTCCACCATCCATGAGATAAACAAACTTAAGCATCTGCTGGGACCATGTAGTTCCTGCAAGCTCAGGTCTGACATTGGTAGTTGGCAAAACCAGAAAAATAATAAAACATGTAATATGAACAGTCAGATCAGTTGCCACAAACCGATAAAATCCATCTTTTCCTCTCTGTGCAGCCAGAATATAATTCACTGCCCAAAAAGGGAATGCCAGAATATAAATCCAGATAAACTGTGGTATTAACGGCACTGCCCTGTCCAGTGACATGGTAAAATCAAAATGATATCTGTCTGCTGTCAGTACTCCGCTTCCCCAGTAAATAAGACAGTTTAATACAAAAATGCTTATCAGCGGCAAAATTACCCATACAGGGAGATACTTCTCCCGAAAAGCTGCGATCTTCTCTGTTTTTGTCAAATATCTCTCCATTTCTCAGGAAACTTTTATTCCTGTCTGTTCATCTGATTTTTACCGTTACTCTTCAATATACACGACTATACAAAAAAAGAAAAGAGGGTAAACCTCTTTTCTTTAATTTTCTTTTATAATTAATCCTCAAAAGTCTCTTTTAATTTATCCATGAAACTCTTTTTCTTCTTTTCCGGTTTTTCAAAATCATCAGAATCTTTTGATTTCGGACGGTTACCACACGCCTCATCGAATTTGCGCAGTGCTTCTTTTGCTTCTTCGTTGAGGTTTGTAGGAACCTGCACAACAAAAGTCACATAATGATCGCCACGTACATTCTTGTTTCTCAGAGACGGTACACCTTTTCCCTTCAGACGGATCCTTGTGTCTGTCTGAGTTCCGGGTTTCACTTCATATTCAACCTCTCCATCCACTGTGTTGATACGTACAGTACCGCCCAGTGCTGCCTGCGCGTATGTAAGAGGCGCAGTAGAGAAGATATTCATATCCTGTCTCTGGAAGATCGGATGACGTGCAACATTTACTTCTACAAGCAGATCGCCTCTCGGACCTCCGTTTGTACCCGGTTCACCCTTCTCACGGATGCGGATGCTCTGACCATTGTCAATACCTGCAGGTACAGATACCTGAATCTTCTTTCTTGAAGATGTATATCCGGTTCCGCGGCAGGAAGTACATTTATCCTTGATGATCTTACCTGATCCATGACAATCCGGACAAGTCTGTACATTACGCACCATTCCAAACATGGACTGCTGTGTATAAACAACCTGACCTTCTCCATGACATTTCGGACAGGTTACCGGTGAAGTACCCGGCTTCGCACCTGTTCCATGACAGGTGGTGCACTCGTCTTTCAGTACGATCTCCAGTTCCTTCTCACAGCCAAAGACAGCTTCTTCAAAAGTAATATTTACGCGTGCGCGGAGATTAGCTCCCTTCATCGGACCATTATTGGCACGTCTGCTTCTGCTGCCGCCACCAAATAAATCGCCGAAAATATCGCCGAAGATATCACCCATATCAGCACCGTTAAAATCAAAACCTCCGAAGCCGCCGCCGGCACCTCCGCCACCGTTTTCAAAAGCCGCATGGCCAAACTGGTCATACTGTTTTCTCTTCTCCGGATCGCTTAAGATGGTGTAAGCCTCTGTTGCCTCTTTAAATTTCGCCTCAGCCTCTTTATCTCCTGGATTTACATCCGGGTGATACTTCTTGGCCAGCTTACGATATGCTTTTTTAAGTGTTGCGTCATCGGCGCTTTTGTCCACGCCTAAGACTTCATAATAATCTCTCTTATCAGCCATGATTTTAATCCTATACCCGTTTTATTTATAACACAACTATTCAGTGAGAGAGACTCTCCCACTGAACAGTTATTATTGATATTTCCGTTGCAAATCTCTGCTTTTACAGAAATGTCACATTATACTTCTTTGTAATCAGCATCTACAACATCATCGTTGTTTCCTGCATCTGTGCTACCTGCTGCACCGCCGCCCATATTCATGTCCGGTCCTGCCTGGCCGCCTGCCTGCTGTGTCTGCTCATACATTTTAGCGAAAAGTTTCTGAGCACTTTCCATCATCTTCTCCTGAGCAGCTTTGATATCTGCTACCTGAGAATCTGTCATCTCTTCTGCATTTGCAGTCTGAGACAGTAAATCTTTCAGTGCGTTCAGGTCTGCTTCTACAGCAGCTTTATCATTAGCATCGATCTTGTCTCCGGCTTCTTTCAGTGCATTCTCAACCTGGAATACCATGGAATCAGCATTGTTTCTTGTATCGATTGCTTCTTTACGTTTCTTATCCTGTGCTTCAAACTCAGCAGCTTCTTTTACTGCCTTGTCGATATCGGAATCAGACATGTTAGAACCAGCTGTGATTGTGATGTGCTGTTCTTTACCTGTTCCAAGATCCTTAGCAGATACATTTACGATACCGTTTGCATCGATATCAAATGTAACTTCAATCTGCGGAACACCACGACGTGCTGGCGGGATTCCGTCCAGACGGAACTGGCCAAGGGATTTGTTGTCTTTTGCAAACTGACGCTCACCCTGTACAACGTTGATATCTACTGCTGTCTGGTTGTCTGCTGCTGTTGAGAAAATCTGGCTCTTTCTTGTAGGAATTGTAGTATTTCTCTCAATCAGTCTTGTTGCGATACCACCCATTGTCTCGATGGAAAGTGAAAGTGGTGTTACATCCAGAAGTAAGATCTCACCTGCACCTGCATCTCCTGCAAGTTTACCACCCTGGATAGATGCACCGATGGCAACACACTCATCCGGGTTCAATGTCTTACTTGGCTCTTTGCCTGTCAACTGTTTTACTTTATCCTGTACAGCAGGGATACGTGTTGAACCACCAACTAACAATACTTTTCCTAATTCAGAAGCGGTAATACCGGCATCTTTCAATGCGTTCTGAACCGGTGTTGCTGTTCTCTCTACAAGGTCAGCGGTCAATTCATCGAATTTTGCACGTGTTAAGTTCATATCAAAGTGCTTTGGTCCCTCAGCTGTAGCTGTGATAAATGGCAGGTTAATGTTTGTTGTAGTTGCAGAAGACAACTCTTTCTTTGCTTTCTCTGCTGCTTCTTTCAAACGCTGCATTGCCATCTTATCAGTAGAAAGGTCAACGCCCTCTGCCTTCTTAAATTCAGAAACCATGTAGTCACATACTTTATTATCAAAGTCGTCACCACCAAGTTTGTTATCACCGGAAGTAGAAAGTACTTCGATGACACCATCACCAATCTCAATGATGGAAACATCAAATGTACCACCACCAAGGTCATATACCATAATCTTCTGCTCGCCTTCATTATCCAAACCATAAGCAAGTGCTGCAGCTGTTGGCTCGTTGATAATACGTTTTACATCCAAACCTGCAATTTTACCTGCATCTTTGGTTGCCTGACGCTGTGCATCGTTAAAGTAAGCAGGAACTGTAATTACAGCCTCTGTTACCTTCTCACCACCAAGGTAATTCTCTGCATCACTTTTCAATTTCTGAAGAATCATAGCGGAAATTTCCTGTGGTGTGTATTTCTTGTCATCAATTGTTGCACGGTAATCCGTACCCATATGTCTCTTAATAGAAGAAATCGTCTTCTCTGCGTTTGTTACTGCCTGACGTTTTGCCGGCTCACCAACTAAACGCTCACCAGTCTTTGTAAATGCTACAACAGATGGAGTTGTTCTTGCGCCCTCAGCGTTTGCTACAACAACCGGTTTGCCACCTTCCATTACTGCTACACAACTGTTTGTTGTTCCTAAGTCAATACCAATAATCTTGCTCATAATAATACTTCCTTTCTGTCTATACCATGACTGTTATTTTCTTTATTAGTTTAACACTTTAACCATACTGTGTCTGACTACTGAATCTTTATACATATAACCCTTTTGGAATTCCTCAATGACCTGATTGGATGCATCTGAATCATCTTCATCATGCATAACGGCATTATGGAAATTCGGGTCAAATTCTTTACCAACTGCCTCAATCGGTGTCACACCGATTTCTTCTAATCCGGTGAGAAGCTGCTTGTAAACGGCTTCAATTCCTTTGGCAAATGGTGTCTCTTTTTCTTCATCGGAAAGTCCGTCAAAACCTCGCTCCAAGTTATCCACAACCGGAAGCATCTTTTCAACAACTGACTTCGCACCAATTTCAAACATGGCACTTTTTTCTTTTTCCGAGCGGTTTCTAAAGTTTTCAAACTCTGCCAGATTTCTCATCAGGCGGTCATTCAACTCTTCAATCTTTTCATCTTTTTTGTCTTTTTTTGCTTTCTTCTTAACTGCTTTTTCTGACTTCTCCGTTTTTTTCTTTTCTTTTGTTTCTTCTTTATCGGCTTGTTCCACCGTTTCTTCTACGGTTTCTTCTTCCTTTACTTCTTCTTTAACGTCTTCGTTTTTCATCTCTTCAGCCAATTCACTTCACCTCGCTATTTCTTTTTAAATATGTCATCTAGCTGCTGCATGCAGTTTTCCAATGTGCCAACTACTTTTTCGTAGTCCATACGCTTTGGTCCGACAATACCTATCTTTCCATAAACGCCTTCTTTAATTCGGTACGTGGCAGTTACAACGGAACAATCTTTCATTGACTCTACCGGTGATTCCTCACCAATGTACACCTGAATGCCATGTTCTTTGTCATCCTCCGGTGGTTCATCGTTGGCCCATGCTGACAACATCTGTTTTTCTTCAAATGTGGAAAGCAGTCCGGTCATTTTCTCCTTATCCGATAACTCCGGATATTTCAAAATATTCGTGGCGCCCGATGTGTAAATCTCTGAGTCATCCTCTTCTGTCATAACTTCCGAAATACAATCCAAAATGCTGGATGCCAATTCTCCGTATTCCCCTGCTTTTTCCTTGATTTGCTGCATAATCGCCATGTTAATCTCAGTAAAATCAAGTCCGGTGAGTGCCGTGTTCATCAAAAAATTCATCTGAGCAATCACATTCTCATCGGCATCCGTCATAAGGTTAATGAACTTGTTGCTTACGTGGTTGTTATCAAGAACAACAATCACAAGCAGCTGTCGTTCACTCATCTGATTTAGCTGGATAAACTTAATCCGCTTATGCTGATACTTTGGCTTGGTCACCATGGAAGTGTAATTCGTATTCTGTGCAAGTAACTTTGCAACCTGCTGTAACAGAAGGTCAATCTTATCTGCCTTCTCGACCATCAACTCCTTCATCTCAGACACTTCTTCATCTTTTCTCTGTAAAATCGTGTCTACATATAGTCGGTATGCTTTATCCGAAGGAATTCTGCCGGCAGAAGTGTGTGGCTGTAAAATGTAACCCATCTCTTCCAGATCCGACATCTCATTACGGATGGTTGCGGAACTAAGATTCAAATCCGTGTACTTAGAAACAGTTCGGGAACCAACCGGCTCGCCTGTCTCCATGTAATTACGAATAATCGCTTCGAGTATCTTTTGTTTTCTCTCATTCAGTTCCAAAATACCACCTCGCTTCCTTTTTGTTAGCACTCGCTATCAAAGAGTGCTAATCATTGACTAAACTAAAGATACCACCTTGTGTTACCTTTGTCAATAGGGTTTGTAAAAATTTTTTTCAAAATAAAAACACCGGTGCAAAAAAGTCTCCTTCTAAGCACCGGTGCATTGTTTCATTCTTATTATTTCTGCAGAGACGCAGCATAATCATTAATTACATAATCCATAATGGATGCCGTTCCTACAATTTCACATCCATAAATATAGTCATCTCCGCTTTTCTGCTGACGGATAATTCGAACAACACAATTGAGCGAATCGTTTTCTGCCAAAGTAAGTCTCGCATTAAAGTAATACCCCATTGGCAGTACACTGGCTGAACGAAAACCAATGCCCGCTTTGGAAACATCAATTACCTCAATCGGTGCATTAATATTTTCCACCTTTACGTGATCCTGCTTAAATAAATTGGAAATTTCCAAATTCAATTTTGCCGGCCAGCGTTTTTCTCTTCTCATCTCAATCATAATAAGCCTCCATTATTCATCGTCATCTTCATCATCTGTATCTGCATCATCTATAACAGTAACGGTACATTTTGCTTTTACACCGCTTCCGTCAGTTGCCATTGCCGTAATCACTGCCTTACCGGCATCTACGATATAAACATAACCATCCTCATCTACTTTAACCACTTTTTTATTGGAACTGGTCCATTTCAATGTCTGGTTTGTTGCATTGGATGGAGAAATGCGAGGTTCAAATTCATAATCTTCTTCGTCCTCATCATCTTCATCCTCATCGTCTTCATCATCCGAATCCTCATCAGAATCCTCTGTGTCATCATCCGAATCATCATCGGAATCGTCCTCTTCTTCAACCAATGGCATATGGAGTGTTAACTTTTTCTTCATGCTGATTTTTTTAATCAAAACATTCTTTTTTGCAACGGTAACAGTAAATTTTACCTGTTTCGCCGGATTCGCTTTGGATTTCACTGTAATCTTAGCTTTTCCTATTTTTTTGGCTTTCAAAACGCCCTTTTTAGAAACCGTAACAACCGATTTTTTGGAAGACTCAAACTTGACCGCTTTGCTTGCCTTACTTCCTTTTTTTAGAATAACATTCACGGAAAGTTTCAGTTTCTTGCCTTTACCAAGTGTGATATTTTTGTCTTGGACATTCGTAACCTCAACTTTTTTTACATCTTTGCTCTTTGTCATCTTTGCCTGGCTCGGATTCCAGATAACCGTGTAGGTCATCATAACCGCAAGCGCTAACACCCCGGCGAACAGCCTAAAACATCTTTTCTTCATATAAGATACCCCCTTAAAATAAATAATGGCATCTGCGAATCACTTCACAGATGCCATTATTTTATCATACGTGTCATTTTATTGTCAAATATTCCATATTATTGTTTGTGTCAAGTGTTCGTT
>OGUK01002289.1_pt1 | contig 10710 bp, 7 predicted proteins | sample 1553151 | NCBI WGS metagenome assembly OGUK01 (sample SAMEA2580208, study PRJEB22360) | human gut metagenome | biome: human gut; feature: human-associated habitat; material: faeces | place: Denmark | collected 2008/2010
TTTCAAGGACATCGTGGAGCCACTCAGAAACCTCTTCAAGGACGAGGTCCGCAAGGTCGGACTGGAGCTCGGATTACCTGACTATCTCGTATTCCGTCAGCCATTCCCAGGCCCGGGCCTTGGAATCCGTATCATCGGCGAAGTTACAGCCGAAAAGGTACGCATTGTCCAGGATGCAGACTGGATTTACAGAAGCGAAGTGGAAAAGGCAGCAAAAGAGTACAAAGAGGCCCACGGCGAGGAACCATCATGGATGCCAAACCAGTACTTTGCAGCCCTTACCAACATGCGTTCAGTAGGTGTCATGGGTGATGAGAGAACATATGATTATGCCGTTGCAGTCCGTGCAGTCCGCACCGTGGACTTCATGACAGCCGAAGCAGCCGAGATACCGTTTGAGGTACTTCAGACAGTGATGAGCAGAATTATAAATGAGGTAAAGGGAGTCAATAGAGTATTCTATGATTTGACCAGTAAGCCACCGGGAACTATTGAGTTTGAATAAGAGCCACAAGTCTTGGAATCCGCTAAACAAGCGGGTTCCGAGACTTTTTCTTTTGCTCTGCTACTAATTTGCTACTAATAGCAACTACTCTTTTTCTATCGTTTTCAGTTGGTTGTCATTAACTTTAATAGCAAGAAACCCTGATGACTGCTGGATTTCTTTTATATGATCTTTCTTTGTGGCATCTGGATGATTTTCCCTGATGCGGTATTTGGTGGTACTAACGCAGGTCCGAACTGAGGTCGGATTGTTACATCTGAGCTGTTGTCCTGAGTCTGCGGCACTTCACATGTGATACCTACTGCTTCAAGCAGTGGGTTATCAGATGGTGGTTCAGGTGTTGGCGAATCTGTTGCCTGCAATGATTCCAGACTATGCACAAGCTCCTGCTGTTTATGTGGAAACAGATGAGAGTATGTGTTAAGTGTTGTGGATACTTTCTCATGTCCGAGCCTGTCTGCTAACATCAGCGCATCACAGCCCTGATTAATAAGTAAGCTGGCGTGCGAATGCCTGATATCGTGGATTCGTATCTTCTTTACACCTGTGTTTTTGCAACCTCTTATCATCTCATGTGAGAGATATGATTTTGTTACCGGGAACAGCCTTTCATCTGCATCAAGCATATACCTTGACTGGATATAGTCTGATAGCTCCTGGCAGAGAAAATCCGGAATCGGAATCTTTCGCTTACTTTTTCTTGTCTTAGGTGATGTAAATACATCTTTTCCTTCTATTCGCTGATATGTTCTGTTGATGGATATTGTCTTGTTATCAAGGTCAATATCAGCAGGTGATAGAGCAAGCAGTTCACCTTCTCGCATACCAGTCCAGTACAGGATTTCAAAGCATATATACGATAGCGACTTGTCTTTTACACCCTCACGGAAAGCAATATATTCATCGTAAGTCCAGTAATCCATTTCCTCAGCCTTTGCTTTTCCAATGGTGCCTGCCTTGCCGCAGGGGTTGGTGTTAAGGTCATAGAAACGCTTGGCGTAATTGATGATGCTGTTAAGCTCCGTGTTAATCTTTTTCAGATAGGTCTGGGAGTAATTATTAGGCGAACTCATAAGCTTCGCCTGCCATCTTCGTACATCAGAGGCTTTGATTTCATTTATCGGCTTGCTACCGAAGAATGGAAGAATATGCGTCTGTAGTACCGCCTTTTTTGTCAGAAGAGTTGACTGCTTAAGTCTTGCAGCCATATCCTCCATATAAATTTCATAAAGGTTTTGAAATGTCATGTCAGGATTGGCAGACTGCTTTTCCAGAAAATCCCTTTCAAATCCTAAGGCTTCCTTTTTGGTGGCAAAGCCTCTTTTCCACTTTTGTTTTTTGATTCCCTGCCAGTTCGTATAGTAGAACTTGGCGAACCATTTACCAGTTTTTTCATCTTTGTAAGCTGGCATGAATATCATCTCCTTTTTGTAAAATTGTTGTGCAATCATCAAAAGGCTATGATATAATCTACTTGTTCAGGGTGATTATAAAGCCTTCGGGTCAATCACTTACATAGCTTCGGTTATTCCTTTTGCGAGAAGGAGTGTGCCGGAGCTTTTTCTTTACTAAAGGTGTAAGCCTGCAATTATTCAGTTTTTTAATCGGCTTCATTATCAAGTCTGGAATCCTTATAATATGCCAACATATCTGATTTCCATGAATAAAACTTTTCTTTTGAAATTTTTCCTGTCTGAAGCATATTCTTCTTTGCTATCCAGTTTTCCATAAAGAGACAGAAGTCTGCATCATATTTTCCATTGCCTTTGCCATTAACCTTGATCCCAGCAGTCCATTCAGGATTTTCAGGAGGTTTGGTGTTGGTCAGCTCAAATGAAAAATCAGTAAGTTCAGTTATGGCAAAGAGAGCATTGATTACATCTGACATAGTGTGGAATTCATATGCCGGATACTCAGCGGTAGTATTATCTTTTGGAGTATTAGTATCTTTTGCAAATAAAAGCTCCTGCCATGGAACATTTAATTCATTAGCAATCTGTTTTAAAACATCTATCTTTAATAGTATTTCACCAGATTCATATTTCTGGATAGTACGTTCTGATTTTCCCAGACGCTGTGCAAACTCCTTTTGCGTGATCTTTTGTGCTCTGCGCTGCTTCTGTATTGCCTTTCCGATTTCTTCTGAAGAGGACATAGTAAGTTTAATGTAATCAGAGTAAGCCATTCTGTTCACCTTCCTTTAAATGAAATAGTCCGTTGTAAAGATGCGTATCAGATTGATATTAAATGAAATACGTATCAGTAAGTGACTTATTTATGATTGTATGATTACTTTATCATAAATAAAAACGAATTGCAAGTGCGTAATTATAAAAAGTTCTATTGACAAATTTTGAAAAGGATATTAAAATAAACACGAATTAGAAATACGGATTAAATAAAGAACAGGATAGCTGTTTTGTGAAAACACGTATTTAAAATAACAATTTATGAAAGGAGGAGCTGCATGAAGGGTATAAAGGAAGCATTCATAGATGCAGGTGAGATAAGCCAGATGCTTGGTATCGGGATGACAAAGGCATATGCAATTATAAAGGAATATAATGCAGAGCTTGAGGCAAAAGGTTATTTCACCATGCGGGGCAAATGTCCAAGGAAGTACTTTGAACAGAAAATCTATGGTTACGAAGATTATTACAATCCGGATTATGAGCCACAGCGTAACCGAAGCAAGGTTGCAGAAGAAATGGATTATGAAGCGGCAGTTGGGGATTCTGTGATAAGCGAACATGATGAAGTGGATATACCGCCTGAAACAAATGAATTGCCGGAAGATGGTGCTGAGATAGCAGAAAATGTGATGTCGGATGCAGATGTAATGGTGGAAGAGACAACTGAATAGGTGAATCCAGCGAGTGGGGGCAAAAAGCGCCCCCAAAACGTGCAAATGGGGGCAGAAAGCGCCCCCAAAACCACAAAGTGGGGGCAGAAAGCGCCCCCGCACAAATCAGAGCCGAAAAAGTGTGGAGGCAAAAAGTGCCGCCAAAATGCAAAAGTGGGGGCAAAAAGCGCCGTCAAAACAGCAAAGTGACGGCAAAAAGCGCCACCACTCAAATCAGAGTGAAAAAGTCATGGTGGCGGAAAGTGCCATCAAAATGGAAAAGTGGTGGCGGAAAATGCCACCAAACAAGCAAAATGATGGCAAAAGGTGCCACCACTTTTAAATCAGGTGGAACTTTAGCCACCATATCAGTAATTGTGGTGGTACATTAACCACCACATATCATATACAGGGTGCAGATGCTCCTGCCAAGACGAAAAATTATGTAAACGCTGATGCGTTTATATTTTTTCGGGAAAAGGTCCGACCTTTTCCGCATCTTGCAAAACCTATAAGCAGAACTTTTAGAAAGGATGAAAAAAGCAATGGTACAGATAAAAAGAGATTGGTTTGATACAGAATTTGGAAATTACGAAAGGGGAAAAACGTATGGCAGATGGAAAGAGAAGATACAAGTCTGACAGGAAAGATTATAAGATATCGGTGAAGCTGTCAGAGAAAGATATGGATATTCTGAAAGCGGCACTTAAGCGAACAGGAATGACAGCAAGTGCCTATATAAGAGAATTAATTCGGACAGGAGGCAACATTGATACAAGTTATCCAGAGGACAGGGCAAAAATAATTCGTGTTATTGCAGGTATTGCAAATAATATTAATCAGGCGGTAAAGCTTGGCAATTCACAGGGAAGATTGTATTACAGCGATATTGATAAATTGCAGAGCAGTATGGATGAGGTAAAGAAAACATTCGGGGAGGTGCTGGAAGTATGGCGATTACAAAGATCCTAAATATCATGGAATCGGAAGGTAGAAATCCAGCATCACACCTAAAGAATGCTTTGGAATATATTCAGAATCCAGATAAGACAGAAGAATGTGTACTGGTGGGCGGTATTAACTGCCTGCCGGATACAGCATTTGAGCAGATGGAAGAGACAAAGAACATTTTTCATAAGACGGGTAAAAGGCAGGGGTATCATGTGATCATATCATTTTCACCGGAAGAAAAAGTGACGGCAGAGCAGGCAATGTATGTGCTGGAGCACTTTGCGAAGGATGTGCTTAGTGATGATTATGAGGCTGTGTATGCAGTCCACACAGACAGAGAGCATATGCATGGACATCTTATCTGGAACAGTGTCAGCATAACAACTGGCAAGAAATACAATTCACCTAAAAGCAACTGGAAGAACCATCTCCAGCCTATTACAAATAAATATTGTGATGAACTGGGGCTTGCTATCATGCCGGCAGAGTACAGCAGGAATCCAAAGAATATCAGCAGGGACAAGTGGGAAAGAGAAATGTCAATGAAAGAGATAATTCTCAGGGATGCAAAAATGTGTGCGTATGCAGCCGGAAATGTGGAGCATTTTAAATATCTGATGAAAAGACTTGGATATGTATTCAAGAAAGATGCGTGGATGGAAGTGCAGGCACCGGGATTTCGGTATTATCATAAACTGGCAAAGCTGGACGAGATGTTTTCAGAAGATATGCTAAGGCATCATGTGGATATGCCCTGGATGGTAAAGCCTTACTTTTATTCGTCGGATATCAGGGGATTGCACAGGGCGAAGCTGTCATCATTCCAGAAGAAGTTTTATGCAAAGCTATACAGATTAAGGATTGTAGAGCAGAAGCGTTTTGCAGTCGGTGGAGCAAAGTATACAGAGGATTTGAAGCGGTTTCATCAGTTACAGGACGAATATCTGCTGATTGTAAATAATGACATCAAAAGTGTTGTGGATCTTGTGGATTTCATAAATGAGCAGGAAGAAAAAATCCAGCAGATTGAGGACAGACAGCATGAGATATACAGAGAAAGCTCTAGTCGGAAACGCAGTATAAAGAATGAAGAGCAGTACCGGGAATATCAGATATGGCATGTGGAAGTGCAGGAAGAACTGGACGAACTGAAGCAGGAGAAAAGGAAAATTAAGAGGCAGATACAGCTTGCTGATGACATTATAAAAGAAGATTTGTATACGGCTTATTATGCGGTGTCGGGGAAGAAGGAGATTGTTGCTGACAGGGATGTTGAGATACCGGGGATGGAAGAGGATATGCTGGATGAGATAACAACAGAAGCGGTTGTTGAGCCGTATACAAATGTTGAGGTAATGAATCCTAACAATAATCAGAATGATACGTCTGTAATGCCAGATATTCGTAATGTGTCTGATGTAAATACGGCAAGAATGGATGAAGATATTACTGACGTAACAGATAAAGGTGAATATGTGGAAATTAGAGAAACTGAACCTGTGGACAAAGCTGACTGGATTGTCAGGAGAATATCAGAGCTTGGTGGTTATGAGAATGTCAGTAATTCTGTTAAGGCAGATATATTTGGATTTGATATTGCTGATGTAAGTGGAAGTATAAGACTGTTCTCGGATGTAATGAAAAAACTTGGAATGAAGCTGGATGGGGATGAACTTTATGAGGAGTTTCAGAGGATTTATGATGAAACGGTTAGCAGGGATGCTGATAAAGAAAAGGTAAGAGATAAGATAGGAAATAGGGGCAGAGGAAGGTAATTCCTCTGCTTTTAGCTGTTAAATATAAATAGATAACAAAAAAATGATATTTAAAATACAATAAAAATGTGATATGATTTATCTATACATTTTTATTTGCAACTAAGGGAGAAAATATGGGTATCGAATTATTTTTGAATGATTATTATGACCTTTTGAAATTGATGCATGATAATGAAGTTATAATATTAGACGAGAAAGTGATTCCATTAACACAACAACAGATAGCTACAACTTTGAAATGTAGCAAAATGAAGATTAATAGTATGTTTAGTGCGTTACAAAAACAGGATTTCGTCGAGCAAAAAACAAGAGGAAAGTATGTGTTGACGGATAAAGCTGAAATGATAATTGAGACAATAGAAAAACTGCAATAATTATAGATAAGGAGCAAGTAAATATGCCTACATTGGATTGGATAGGAAAAGATAAGGTAATAAATCATCATAATGATGTGCCATATAAAGTTCTTGAACGCAAGTATAGTTATGATGAAGATGGTGAGCATAAAGATGATATTCACAGTGAGAACATGATTATACATGGCGATAATTTAGAAGCATTAAAATCTCTTTTGCCACAGTATGAGGGGAAAATCAAATGTATCTATATTGATCCTCCATATAACACTAGGAAGAGTTCAGAAAAAAATAAGGCATGGATATATTCAGATAGTGTGGATGACCCGAAGATAGAAAAGTGGTTAGGTGTGACTGTTGGTGATGAAGGAGAGGATTTATCTAGACATGATAAATGGTTATGCATGATGTACCCTCGGCTAGTATTATTAAATAAATTATTATCCGATAAAGGAATTGTATTTATCAGTATAGATGACAATGAATGTAGTTATTTGAAAATAATTTGTGACGATATATTTGGGAAGAAAAATTTTGTTGCACAGTTAATATGGAGATCGGATGGGAACTTTGATAATCAGGCGAAGATAAAGAATGTTCATGAGTATATTTTGTGTTATATAAAGAATGCTGATGAGGTTGGACTTCCTCAGGCAATAGATCCAAGTGCTTCTGAAAATAGTAAAATATATAATCAAGAAGTGAGAAATACAGTTGTCAAGAACGGACCTAAAAATCCTATGTCAACAATAAAGCTACCAATAGGTTTTCCGTGCTCGGTCAGTGATTTGATAATAAAATCGAGGAAAGATAAATTTCCATATTATGGAGCAGATGCAATTATAGAAGGCGGACGTTTAATTAATGAGGTAGAAGTTGAAAGCGGTTGGTCGTCAAAGAACATATTAATGAAGTATATTAATAATGGGTTTAACCCAGTTAAGGATACCAAGGGACAAGATACAGTGTTTGAAATTACAAAAACTGGAAATATCGAAATGATAAAAAAAAGAGGAGATGCTAGTCATGTTCTCTCGCTTTTACAGAACTTAGGTAGCACACAAAATATGAGTACAGAGTTGGCAAAAATGGGTGTGAAATTTGATTTCCCTAAACCGGTTGATTTGGTAATATATTTAATTAGTTTTTATTGCCGAAAAGATGACATTATATTAGATTCTTTTGCAGGCTCAGGTACAACAGCTCATGCTGTTTTAAACATGAATAAAAAAGATGGTGGCAATCGTAAATTTATTCTGGTTGAGATGGGAGATTATGCTGACACAATAACAGCCGAACGTGTAAAAAGAGTGATTGATGGTTATGGGGAAGGAAAGAATGCAGTAGATGGAACAGGTGGTAATTTCTCATATTATGAATTAGGAAGTCCATTGTTTTTGCAGGATGGAACTATCAACAATGATATAGCTACAGCTGAAATTAGAAAATATATCTGGTACACAGAAACCAATGGGCTTGAGTATGCTGAGAACGAACAGGAAAAATATTATCTTGGCTCTCATAATGATACAGCATATTATTTTTATTATGAAAAGGACAAGGCTACAATACTTGACTATTCTTTTTTGGCAACGGTAAATGTAAAGAACCAGTCATATATTATATATGCAGATTCTTGTGCATTATCAGATATTGATTTACAGAAGTGGAATATTACATTTAAGAAAATACCAAGAGATATTGAGCATATCTAGAAAGGACAAGGTATGGAACTTAAAAATTATCAGATACAGGTTATAAGTGATTTAGAACGATTTTTAGAGCTGCTTATAGAGAAGCAGAGTATAAGTTCAGCGTACAGCACCTTATGGAATGAAAAAGGAGTGAATGTGGGGATAGATGGAATGCCGCCATACAAAACGGAATTAGCAGGTGTTCCACAGGTGTGCTTTAAAGTTCCAACAGGTGGTGGAAAAACATTTCTAGCGGCAAATTCAATTAAGCCAATATTTGATTCTATGCCACATATACATCCTAAAGCAGTAGTATGGCTCGTTCCATCAGATGCAATACTTACTCAGACATATAGAACATTAACGGATAAGAATCATGATTATAGGAAGAAAATAGATGTTGATTTTGGTAATAAGGTCGAGATTTATTCTAAGCAGCAATTGTTAAATGGACAGAATTTTAATCCGACTTCAGTTAGTGATAATTTATCAGTATTTGTATTGAGCTATGATTCATTTCGGACGAGCAAAAAGGATGGAAGAAAAGCGTATCAAGAGAATGGTAGTTTGTTGCCATTTGTGAGATTTAAACAGGATAGTGGTTCGTTGTTGGAAGATACGGATGAAACAGCTTTGATACAAGTTATCCGTAAATTGAATCCAGTTGTTATTGTTGATGAGAGTCATCATGCTACAAGTAAGCTCAGTAAAGAAATGTTACAGAATTTCAATCCTTCATTTGTACTTGATTTGACAGCCACACCGAAAAATGGAAGTAATATTATCTCGTTTGTAGATGCAAGACAGCTTAAAGCAGAAAATATGGTTAAATTACCTGTAATTGTTTATAACAGAAAATCACAGGAAGATGTTTTTGTATCTGCAATTTCATTAAGAAGAAAATTAGAAAATGAAGCGGTTGAAGAACAGAAAAATGGTGGCAGATATATCAGACCAATTGTTTTATTTCAGGCTCAGCCTAGAACCAATTATGACAGTACAACCTATGATAAGATAAAGCATACTCTTATTGATATGGGGATACCAGAATCTGAAATTGCAATAAAGACTGCGGATAGGGATGAGTTAAAAAATATAGATTTAAGCAGCAAGGACTGTAGTATCAGATATATCATTACTGTTAATGCATTAAAGGAAGGATGGGATTGTCCATTTGCATATATATTGGCAACAGTCGCAAATAGAACATCAAGCATAGATGTAGAACAGATTTTAGGAAGAATTCTCAGACTTCCTAATACGAGAAAGAACGAAAGAGAAGTATTAAATCTTTCGTATGTTATTACATCATCAAATGCCTTTTATGCAACACTTGACAAGGTTGTAGCAGGACTTAATGCGGCTGGCTTTACGAGTAAAGATTATCGTATAGACGATTATGTGGAACAGGATACTGAATTTTCAGTAGAACAAGCTGGTAATATACAGACAGAGTTAAAGTTAGATAATGATGTAACTGATGATACAAATAATGTGTCGGATGAGATAGATCCTTTAAATATAGACTTTGTGAGGGAACAAATATCACCATTCGTAAATAATGATAATATGGAATCACAGAGTCAATCTGAGGTTAATGATGTGGTAACAGATATGCTTGACCATGCAAAAACACAGAATGAATTATATTGGCAAGACTTTGAGGAAACAGAAGAATATCTGCCAGTGCCACCAGAGGTTGGAAATAAGATGAAGCATTACAAAGTAAATCAGTTATATGCTAGTGAAGCAGGACAGATAGAAATACCGCAGTTTATGATAGAAACAGGACGTTCTCTGTTTTCTGAACATGAGCATCAGGTATTAAAGAAAGAAAATTTGTATGCGGGATTTTCATTATTAGATAAGGATACGGTAATTGATTTTGACAGCATAGATTCAGAAATTGCAAGAATTGATATTGATGATTCAGATGCAATGCCAAAAGCATGGAAGTTGCAGGGCTTTGATAGTCAGAATGTAAAACAGTGGTTTGATGAACAGCCGTCAGATAGAAAAATGCGTCTGTGTAAGGATATGATAATAAAGAAATTATCAAAGAATAATGCGATAAATGATAGAGATTTGGAGGTATATGTAGACAGGATTATTCAGAATCTTACAGAGGATCAATTAACAGATATGGAACAGACACCAGGTATCTATGTCCTGAAAATTAATAAAAAAGTTAATTCGCTTTTAAATGAATATGCAAAGAAAATGTTTTTTGAGTGGGTGGAACAAGACAAAATTTCTTGCCAGTCGTCATATAAGCTACCGAAAGAAATCAGCCCGACAGAAACAATAGCATCAATACCAAAATCATTATATAACGAAGAGGAAAAGTTTGATACCGAATATGAAAGAAAGGTTGTCATGGAATTATCCTCATTAAACAATATTAAATGGTGGCATAGAAATATGGCAAGAAAAGGATTTGCCATAAATGGTGCTGTAAACGCATATCCGGATCTTATGGTGAGAACAGAAAGCGGTAAACTTTTACTGATAGAAACTAAAGGTGATCAGCTTGAAAACTCTGAATCCAGAGAAAAAGCCGAAATCGGAGCAAAGTGGGCAGAGA
>OGUK01002293.1_pt1 | contig 10698 bp, 4 predicted proteins | sample 1553151 | NCBI WGS metagenome assembly OGUK01 (sample SAMEA2580208, study PRJEB22360) | human gut metagenome | biome: human gut; feature: human-associated habitat; material: faeces | place: Denmark | collected 2008/2010
GGATGACCGACCATATCTGGACGGCCAGCCAGCCTCAGGCGACCATGACCTACGAGGTGTCGGAGGACAACCCCGCACCTGTCAAGATCGAGGTGAACAACTTCGTTCAGTACAACTACAGCTCGGGATGTGTCAAGGGCTCGTGGACGGGCGACTATTTCGAGTTTGACGTTCCGGTTCGGAACTTCAAGGCCGGCACGGAGGTGACGCTGACCCTGCCGACCTACGGACGCGGCGCCCCGTTGTTCTGGGATGTCTACTACCTCGACGGTGAGGAGTGGAAATGCGACCGCTCGTCGCATACTTCGCCCGACGGACAGTTCACGATGACGTCGACGCTGATGATCGAACACGGTAATCGGGACGGCAGTTTCGAGGGTATCAAGTACGAAGTCAAGATGCGCTTCGAGAATGCCATCCAGAGCGGACACCTGAAGATCCGTTTCCAGGTGGCGCATGGCGGATACATTACCAACCCTGCGGGCGCCTATTCGACGGCGTGCCGCGAGCTGACGGCCGAAGAACGGAAGACGTTCGATATCGGTGCTACATTGTTTGCGTTCGTGAACAAATCCGGCAACGTGAACTCCGTCAAGATTGAATGGTAAACAGTTTAATGAAGGAACCCGTTATGAAAAGCATATTCAGCAAGATATTGTATGTATTGGTCCTCTTGGCGGTATCGCTGCCGGCCATGGCTCAGCGCAACGTCATTACCGGTGTGGTTTATGATGAGTCGGGGCTTCCGTTGACCGGCGCTTCGGTGATTGTCGAAGGCACAAACCGGGGCGTGACGACCGATTCGTATGGAAAATACCGGATCGAAGCTGCGCCCGAAGAGGCGCTGATCTTTAATTTCCTGGGCTATCGGAGCCAGAAATTCAAGGTGGGGGCCTCCACCGTCCTGAATGCCGAGATGGTGCCGGAATCCCAGATACTCGATGAACTGGTCGTCGTCGGTTACGGCGTGCAGAAGAAGGTGAATGTGACCGGTTCGGTCTCGACGGTGGATTATGAGGAGTTGTCGCAGTCCCGTCCCGCTACCACGACGTCGGGACTGTTGCAGGGTGTGAGCGCGGGTCTGTATGTCTCGCAGACCTCCGGAAAACCGGGCAGCGAAGGGGTTTCGATGCGGATTCGCGGCGTGGGAACGCTCAATGATGCCGCGCCGCTGGTCATTGTGGACGGTTTCGAGGGAACCATCAATAATGTGAATCCGCAGGATATCGCCTCGATTTCGGTCTTGAAGGACGCCGCCTCCTGCGCCATCTATGGAAACCGCGGAGCCAACGGCGTGATCCTGATTACGACCAAAACGGCCAAGGAGGGTCGCTTTAATATCGAGTATACCGGCATGGTGGCCTATCAAGAGCCGGAACACTATTTCGATGTCATTTCGAACTATGCCGACTACATGGAAATCATGAACGAGTCGGCCTGGAATGTCGGCAAGGCCAATGTGTTCAGCCAGACGATGATCGACCTGTGGCGCGAAAAGGAGAAGACTCCCAACGGCATTGCCGATTCGGGCTATCCGAACTATGTGGCCTATCCCAACGTGGACTGGATGGAGGCGATCTTTACCCCTTCGGTCTATCAGAAGCATTCGATCTCGGCCAGCGGCTCGACGGAGCGTATCAAATATCTCATGTCGGTGTCGTATATGAACAATCCGGGTGTAATCGACAATTCGGCCGTGACGCGAACCTCCTACCGGCTCAATCTCTCGTCGGACGTGACCAAATGGCTCGAAGTCGGGGCACGGATCTATGGGTACCGTTCGGATACGGAGTTGGCGGATATTACCGGGTCGATGACTCTGCTTTCGCGGGGCGTTCCCTGTATCTATCCCTACTACGACGGGAAATACGGCTGGATGGAGAACCCCGAGCAGAGCTCCGAGTCGCGCAATAACCTCTACTACTTCAACCGTTACAAAGGCTCGAATGTCACGCATTACAACAATGCGACCGCCTTTGTCAATGTCAAACTGCCGTGGAACATCCGCTATCATGCGTCGTTCAACTACTCCTGGCGGGATGCTCTGCAGAAGCAGCATCCGACCTTGGGCGATGCCTATTCGTTCAGTCGCGACGAGGTGGCCTACAGCTATAATGACTTGAGCAAGCTCTATCTGACCTACACGCAGGGCCACACCGGAAGATGGGAGTTCCAGACGACGCTCGACTGGGCCGAAACATACGGGAAACACGATATCTCGGCCATGGCCGGTTTCGAGGCCTACTACCTCAACGACCAGAGCTTCTCATCGACCAAGACCGGCTTCGAGAACGATGTTCTGGAGGAGCTGGACAACGTCCTGGAGGCAACCTCGATCTCCGGATCCCAGACGGATTACGCTGCCGCCTCGGTCTTCGGTCGGGTCACGTACTCCTATGCGGACAAATATCTGGCCGAGGTCAATCTCCGTTATGACGGTTCGTCTCGTTTTGCCCGTCAGTCCCGGTGGGGACTTTTCCCCTCGTTCTCGGCCGGATGGCGCATCTCGCAGGAGGATTTCCTGAAGGGTACCTGGGTCGACAATCTGAAATTGAGACTCTCCTGGGGCAAGTTGGGCAACAACTCGATCGGAAACTATGACTATTTGTCGACTTATGCCTCGGGCTATTCCTATCCGTTTGGCGGGAAATTGGCTTCGGGGGCCGTGTCGACCCTGTCGAACGATCTGCTGGAGTGGGAAACGACGACCTCTTTCGACGTGGGTCTGGAGTTCGCCACGCTGAAAAACCGACTGACGTTCGAAGCTGACTATTATGACAAGCAGACCGACGGCATTCTCTACAAGGCTCCGGTTTATGCGACCATCGGCAACAAGAGCGCACCTTATCAGAACCTTTGCGGGGTTTCGAACCGGGGCTTCGAATTTACGATCGGATGGCGTGATCAGGTGAAGAATTTCCGCTATGGCATTTCGGCCAACTTTACCCGGAACTGGAACAAGGTGACCAAATACAACGGTCGGCTCAAGGCCGGCTGGGTGACCGACGCCAACGGTGTGCGGAGTTATGTCACCAACATCGGCGATGTCTCTACGGTGGTCGATGCGGCACGCCGTACGATCGAAGGCCGGCTCATCAACGAGTATATCCTGGTCAACACCTATTCGGGTGACGGCTCCTACTTCTTTGCGGACGAGTCTGTGAATCCGGCGGGAGGTCCGCGGGACGGAATGATCCGCACGCCGGATGATATGACCTGGTTGGAGGCCATGGTGGCTGCGGGCAACTCGTTCCTTCCGAACCAGCATATCGCCAAGGACGGAATCTGGTATGGTGACTACATTTACGAGGATGCCAACGGTAACGGCGTTTACGGTGACTCGAACGACTACACGTTCCAGAATGTCAGCCAGACGCCCAAGTATTACTACGGCTTCAACATCGAACTCGGCTGGAAAGGGATTGATTTCTCGGCCCGCTTTGCCGGAGCTGGCGGCGGAGCCCGTTACTGGAGATACGTGGGTTACAACGCCTATTCGACGGATCCCAAGTTTACGCTGCCTTACGAAATAGCCTACGACCACTACTTCTTCGACCCGGAGAATCCGGATGATCCCCGGACCAATCTTACTTCGAAGCACGGACGTTTGACCATGAACTACGGCTCGGAACAGAACGGTGCCAATATCTATTCGATCCTGTTCCTCTACAAGACGGACTATCTGAAACTGAAGAACCTCACCATCGGCTATACGCTTCCCGAGCGTCTGACGCGGAAGGTCGGAATCGGATCGCTGCGGATCTTCCTGACGGGTGACAATCTCTTCACGATTACGGATTATCCCGGGATCGATCCGGAATTCACGGACAACATGAACTATTACGCCAATCTGCGGCAATATACGATTGGTCTGAACATCAAATTCTAATGCATACGGGTATGAAAGCTCTCAAAATATCGATTCTTGGTGCGGGACTTCTGTCGTTGATTTCGTGCAACGAATTTCTGGACCGTTATCCCTACAGTGAGAACAGCTCCTCGACCATGTTTTCCTCGGCGACGTTGGCCGAAAGTGTGGTGACGGGGGGCTATTCCAACCTGCTCTACGATTACAATTCGACGGACCGTTCCGTCCTGAACTGGGATTCGTTCTCTTCGGTCATGGACCCGCAGGAGGGAATCGTCAACCTCGATTACAACTACCTTTTTGGGACGCTGCAGCCGAACAATTCGATGTTCCAGACCTATTGGAAACGTTTCTACGAGGGGATCAACCGGGCCAATGATGTGATCGAGAACATCGGCCGGGTGCCGGACATGTCCGATGCGACGAAGGCGAAGCGCATTGCCGAGTGCAAGTTCCTGCGGGCCTATCACTATTATCGCCTGAATGCGCTGTGGCGCGGGGTCCCCTATTACGATCGGAACCTGGCTCCGGACGAGTATCGCCTGGGCCGCTCGTCGGAAGAGGAGATTTGGAAACTAGTCGTGAAGGACTGCACTGATTGCATTGATTGCTCTGAGATCCCCGATCGGTATGTGGCCGGGAACGCCGATTACGGACGCGTGACCAGGGGCGCTGCTTATGCACTGCGCGGCAAGGCCTACATGTGGCTTAAGCAGTACGATCTGGCCGAGGAGGATTTCGATAAGGTGGGAGACTGCGGATACGATCTTTACCCCGGTTCCTATGAAAGCCTCTTCACCGAAACCAACGAAAAGTGCGAGGAGATGGTTTTCTCGGTGCAGATGGTGGAAGAGGAGGGGCAGGGCAACGCTTTCTCGAACAACTACGGCAATTATTGCACGGTGGGCTACGGCAAGTATCAGCACTATCTGAATGTGAATTTCATCGACTCCTTTGAGGAGATCGACGGGAAACCGTTCAGTTGGGACGATTACTTCCCGGGATACAGCTCGATGACGCCCGAGGCCCGCAGCGTCTACTTCCTGCGCAACGGGTTGACCGATACGGAGAAGACGGCGATGAACACCTACGGGGCCGACATGTCGAAATACGATGCTTCGGGCAATGAGGCGCGCCTGCGTGCGGCGTATGAGAATCGGGACCCGCGTCTTGCCGCTATTGCGATCACGCCCTATTCGACCTATGACGGCGGAGCCTCGGGATCGGTCGTGACCTATACGAGCCGCTACCCCTATCGGGACTGGCAGGCACCAAGCCTGGACCTGCGCTACGGGAACAATGCCTATATGCTTTACCCGATCCGCAAGTTCGTGACCAAGGGACGCGAGTATACCAACATCGGTTACAACCCGGTGGATGTCCCGATCATCCGTTATGCCGACGTGTTGCTGAGTCTGGCCGAGGCGGTTAACGAACAGGGGCGTTGGCAGGAGGCGGTTTCCTATGTGAACCGGGTCCGCAACCGGGCCGGAGTCGCCTTGCTCAATGCTCCCGGAAATACGAATACCAAGGTGTCGGGGGTTGAGGAGATGAGGGTCCGCATCCGCAATGAAAAGAAGTGGGAACTGGCCTGCGAAGAGCAGCTCTATTTCGAGGAGTTGAGATGGGGAACTTGGAAGACGGACAAGTTTGTTGCCAAGAACGGCCTGCAGAATGTTTGGGGTGCCCCCGTCTATACCTATATTTGGGGCGGTGACGCCTACCTGAAATGGGCCATCCCGCAATCGGAAGTTGAAAAAAATACGAATATCAAGCAAAATGAAGGTTGGAATTAAAAATCGAACTTGCGGCATGTTGGGAGTGCTGTGTGTGCTTGCGTTGACCCTTTCCTGTACGAAAGAGACACAGGGCGGAGACCATGGTAGTCAGGGTGGAGGAACGCAGACGAGTCTGGAACTGACCGAATTCACCCGCCTGAACCGTGGGGAATCCGAAATCAATTCCCATGCGGATGACTGGGACCGTTCCACCGTGAAAATGGATTATCGCTCCTACATCGAACTGGGGGCGGCCAACAATGTTTATCTGCCGACCTATGCGCGGATCCGGACCTTGCGCGACGGAAGCTATATTCTGACCTGGCAGGATGCCGTGGGAGTGAATGGAAACGGCGAGAATACGTATTATGCACTGAGCCGCGATTTGAAGAACTGGGTCTACATGGGATATCTGTGGCAGGGGCAGAACGTCTACAACGGGTTGGGAAAACCGGACGTACGCCGATTTACTAATGCCAATACCCTTCAGTTGGCGAATGGCGAACTGCTGGCTGTGGCCAGTTTCAGTACGGTGAATACCTACAGCAATCCGAATTATACGGCGGAACAGGGGATTGTCGTCAAACGGAGCCAGGATGGGGGTTATACCTGGTTCGGCGAAAAGGAGATCTATCACGGACCCTGCTGGGAGCCGCATCTGATCGAGCTGCCCTCGGGTGAGATCCAGTGCTTTTTCTCGGAGAGTCGTCCGTGGACCAGCGGCAGCCACTCGGGAACGGACATGCTGCGGTCGATTGACGGCGGGGAGACCTGGGAGCCGGCCTTGGGAGAATCAGCCTATCGCGTAATGCGCAAGCATTGGTGGAATGCCCAGAAGAACATGTGGTGCTATACCTATCAGATGCCGGTGGGTATCATCCTGAACGAATCGAACCGCTTCGCCTTTGCCATGGAGAGCTGCAATCAGCGGGTGGTGAACGCTTCGGGCGGTTACAGCGACCAGTTCTCGATCGCCATGGTCTTTTCCCATGAAGACGGCACCTGGGATTATCTGGAAGGGGATGAAATTACCCCGAAAGAGCGTCGTATCGACAGTGTCGTTATGCGTGGCGCGGCGCCCTATCTGGTGCAGTTCCCTTCGGGCGAGACGTTGTTGGCCTATGGCGGTAGGGATTCGCGGCAGCATTTCCGGATCGGGAATGCTACGGCTACGGAGTTCGGGGCAACAGACCTGCCGGCCTTGCCCGATGTGGGTTCCTGGGGAGGACTGGATTTGACGGACTCGCATACGGTGCTCTCCAGTATGCGCGATTCGCGGGACGGAGCAGACAATGCAACCATCGCATTGGCCCGGTTCCATCTGAATCATTCGATTCGGGCGACATCCCGTCAGGTGGCGCTCGATGGTGACGATTCCGAGTGGGCGGAGAGCGATGAGGCTCTTTTGTTCGGCTCCCGTTGCCAAGCTCAGGCCACCCTGCGCTGCTCGGCGGATGCGGAGAACCTCTATTTCCTGGTGGAGGTCTTCGACGAGAGTCTCTCCTCCACGGATTTTGCCTACATCCTGCTCTCTCCGGACAATGATACCGAAAACCTTTCGGCCAAATCTCGCCGAATCCGTTTCGGATATGACCGGATCAAGAGTACGGACCAATATGCCGGAGGGTGGCGCGAGGCCGATTTCGGGATATCGTATGCCGGGGCCTTCGACGGTACTCCGACGGACAAGACGGATCAGGATAACGGTTTTCGGGCCGAGATCGCCGTACCCCGCAGTTCGATTGAACTGGTCAATGGACGGGTGTTGGTCAACTTCGGATATTTTGATGCGGCGGCCAATGTCGAGGATGTCCTTTGCGATGCCAGCAATACGTCCAAATGGCTTTCCATTCAGGTAGATTGAGCCTCAGATTGCGATTGAATTAAAAAACGACGGATTATGAATAAAAAAATCTTATTTTTAGCGACTTCGATTCTTTTTCTGGCGGCTTCGTGCTGCAAAGCCCCGGTAGTGGCCGAACGCTGGTCGGCCGAACGGGCCAATCAATGGATGGCGGACAAGGGCTGGATCGTGGGGTGTGATTATGTGCCCTCGACGGCCATCAACCAGATCGAAATGTGGCAGGCCGAGACCTTTGATCCCGAGACGATCGACCGTGAACTGGGGTTTGCGGAGGGGTTGGGATTCAATACGGTGAGGATCTTCTTCTCCAATCTCGTCTACACGGCGGATCCTGCGGGATTCAAGGAGCGTTTCTCTCAGTTCCTGGAGCTGTGCGACAAGCACGGGATCCGGGCGCTGCCGACCTTCTGGACGAACGGGGGAAAATGTATCGATCCGCATCTGGGCAAACAACCCGATGCCGTACGCGGGAACCACAACTCGCAATGGGTGATGACCCCCGGCGCCGACTATGTGAATGATCCGATCCGTTGGGGAGAACTCGAAGCCATGGTCAAGGATCTGATCGGCAGCTATGCCGACGATGAGCGAATCCTCTTGTGGTGTCTGTACAATGAGCCCGAAAACCATCGCCGGGGTGTGACCAATTCCGTGCCGTTGATGAAGGCTACCTTCGAGTGGGCGCGCTCCTGCAACCCCTCCCAGCCGTTGACGGCTCCGCTGTGGCGTGAGGTCGGCGTTCCTGGAACGAGCCTTCCAGAGGTGACTTTTGCTCTGGAAAACAGCGACGTGATCAGCTTCCATTGCTATGCGAGCGGAACCGTTCTCGAAAAGTTCATCAAGACTCTGCTTCCCTATGGCCGACCGATGGTCTGCACGGAATACATGCGACGTCCGATCTCGACCTTCGAGGAGGCGATGCCTATCTTTAAGAAATACAATGTCGGGGCGATCAATTTCGGATTGACGGCCGGGAAATGCAACTTCCATTATCCGTGGAACAAGGTCGATGAGAAAGGCCAGTCGATCCCCTGGGCTGAAGAGCCTGAGGTGTGGTTCCATGACATCCTCCATGCCGACGGTACGCCGTGGAACGAGGAGGAGGTGGCCTTCATCCGGCGTATGACGGGCGTTGCCGAATGATGTTCCGTCGTTCGGAATCTTAACAGAAGTTCAGGTATAGAAAAAAGAGCCGACCAGGAGCCTGATCCCGTGCGGAGGGGGTGCCGATCAAGCCAATCGGCACCCCCTCAGGGCGGCCCATGCCCGAACCCTGCTCGATTCGCAATAAAAATAATGGAAAAAATGAATATGAACAGATTGATAATGAAGTCTCTGTCGGTGATTCTCCTGCTTGCTTCGGGCGTTTCGTGCCAGAAGCAGGAGGCGATGGACGACGGTGGCGGAACTCGCGGATTTGTTATCCGGGCGTCGCTTGAGGAGGGCGCTGCGGACACCCGAACCTCGATGTCCCCGAATGAGGACGAAACGAGTTATGCCGTCTTCTGGAACGAGACGGACTGCATCTCTGTCAATGGAATTGCTTCCGAGTCAATCTCCATCCAGGAGGACCGCCGCTCGGCGGAATTTACCTTCCTGAAGGGGTTTGAGTCGGCCTTGTATGCGGCATATCCTGCGTCGGTTGTTTCGAAGTACGAATCCGGCGCATTGACGCTCCTTCTGCCGAACGTTCAGACCTGGAGCGAATCCGATCAGTTCGATCCTGCGGCTGCCGTCATGCTCGCCCAGGCTGCCGACGGGGCTTCGCTCCGGTTCCGGCACGCCATGGCCTATTTGCGGGTGACGCTCTCCGAAGCCTCGGATCCGGAACCTATCGCTGCGGTGGTACTGTCTGCCAACGACGGGTCGGCCCTGTGCGGAGCCTTTCTGGCAACGTATGGCTCTGATCTCTGGACGTTGACGCCGCAGGAGAGTGCCGCGTCTCAGGTCGAGTTGCGCTGCGGGACACAGGGCGCTCCGCTGGGATCCCGGATGGTGATCGCTATCCCGGCAGGGGAATATGCCGCCGGTCTGACGGTGCAGGTCAAAGACGTATCGGGGGACTATCAGGTCCGCAAGAGCGTCAACGCCTTTACGGCAACGGCCGGTCGGATTTATGACATGAGCTTCGCCTTCGAGCCGGAGGGTGGCACCTCATCGAACGATATCTTCAGTGTCTCGGATTGGGAGCTCTTTGCCGAGAAGATCGCTGCGGGAGAAACTTTTGAAGGTCAGACCGTCAATCTGATGGCGGATCTTACTGTTCCGGAGTATTTCGCCTATGCCAACGGAACGTTCGAAGGGACGTTTGAGGGAAATGGCAAGACGATGACGGCCGGGGCGAACGTGTGGCCTCTCTTTGCGACGGTTGGTGAAAAGGGGGTCGTCCGGAATCTGAATTTCGACGGGGCGTTCACCACTATGGCCAATCCGGCCTCGGCAGGCAACGCCGTTATCGCCAAAGTCAACCTGGGCGTGATCCGGGATTGCACCAACTCCGCCGATACGGAGGTGACCGTATCCGGCTCTCTGATCTTCGGGACGCTTGTCGCTCAGAATGGCGGGACTCTGGAGCGGTGTATCAACTATGGCAATGTGACCGTCACGCAGACGGCTTCGGCCTCCAGCGGATTCTATGGCGGGGGCCTGGCGGCGATCGGCCATACGGTGCTCGGAACCGCAACGGCAACGCAGCTCGATGTCGATGAGACGTGTCGTGCGGGCAACTTTGTCGATTGCGAGAATCATGGCAACTTGACGATCCAGTGTGCCGGAGCCGCACCGATCCGGTCGGGATTCGGCGGAATCTGCGGCATCGTCTACATGAACGGAGTCCGCTTCACGGGCTGCGAGAACTACGGGGACGTCATCCGGACCGACGACGCGGACAAAGCGGCCTCCAACAGTGGCTCGGCGGCGGTGGGTGGTGTTCTCGGCCGCAGTGCGGCGTGGTTTACCACGGCGGCGGGTGACAGCAGGGCACTCGATGTCGAGGTCAACGGTTTTGATACGCGCTATGAGAATTGTGTGAACGAAGGCACCGTTCAGGTTTCGTGCCGACACAGCGGAGGCATCATGCCGAACTCTTCGGGGGCCCGGCTCGATGCTGCCGGAGGTATCGTGGGTGCAGCCATCGGAGTTGGCGACCAGCTCCAGCGCATCGTCTCCTGTCACAACAAGGGTGCCGT
>OGUK01002296.1_pt1 | contig 10675 bp, 9 predicted proteins | sample 1553151 | NCBI WGS metagenome assembly OGUK01 (sample SAMEA2580208, study PRJEB22360) | human gut metagenome | biome: human gut; feature: human-associated habitat; material: faeces | place: Denmark | collected 2008/2010
GACTTGATTAACGAAAGTGCCATCGAGCACATCAAGTACCGACTGAAGCATTCGGACAAGTCCATCAAGGAGATTGCAGAAGAATTTAATTTCCCCAACCAGTCTTTCTTCGGGAAGTATGTGAAGTCTTATCTGGGTATGTCTCCGGCACGCTACCGCAATACGAAGGAGGAATGATTTCCCCTACTCTTGGGGCTCACTCCGTAAAGGTCTGCATCAGGAAGCTAAACCTTAACTTTACGACGCTAAAGGTCAACTTTACGATGGCTAAACCTCAACGTATCACTTCATCACACACCGCATCCTGGAAAGCGCGTGCTTCCCTGCCCGACAGTGCATTCTGGTTCATGATGGCAAAGGCTATCTCGTGTCCGTTGCGGGCTTTAAGGTAGCCGGCCAGGCAGTTGATGGCGGTAAAGGAACCCGTCTTGGCATGTACATTTCTGTGGGAAAGGGTGCCTTTCTTCATGCGGAACTCCAGTGTACCGTCCACGCCGCCAATGGGCAAAGCCTTATAAAGTTTCTGGAAAACATCCGTACGCGAGTAGGCATATCGCAGGAAAGAAACCAAAAGTTCCGGTGAAATGTAGTTGTAATTGGAAAGGCCGCAACCATCTGCCAGATTATACCTATCGGGGTTATATCCCATCTCTTTTATCAGCATGCGGATGGCGGAAAGCCCGTCCTCGGCAGAGACACGCTTCTTTCCGCTGCTCTGCACACCCAACCGGCAGAGCATGGCTTCGGCATTGAGATTATCGCTCTCCTTCATTATCTGTTTCACCACATCCTGCACGGAAGTTTCATAGGAAGCCATCCGCACGGAAAGACTGTCTTGCCGGAACTCGCCGAAGAGGTAAGAGACTTCCGCATCTACCGCCGGAATGCACCGGATGCCTCGTGCCTGCAACCGTTCCATAAAGGTATGCATGAAGAAGTCCTGCGAAGAAAATATATTGACCGTACCTGCACGGCGGGCATCGACGTTGCCCGTCACGGTGATGTTGTTCCCGTTCACCAGCCAGTCGCGCGACACACGGAAACGTCCGGCAGAAGGGGTACGGCTTTGGGTCTTGTTCGTCAGTGTATAATAGGAAGAGGCGGGAGTGCATTCAAGGCGTGCGCTGTCGCCCCGTTCGCCGGGTGTGGCGGTAACCTTCACCACTCCTTTATTCAGCATCAGCGGTGAGAGGTAGGGCTGGAAGGAATAGGGAGTATCATCCCACAACCAGCCGCTGCCCCAGTACAAGGAGTCTTTCATGGAGACATCTCCATACACCTTGCCTTTGATGACAGAGAAGGGGAAACGGGCCACGGCAGCCACCAGGGAATCCAATGCCTCTTCATCAAACTCCGGGTCGTAACCGCCTATCACATACATATTCCCCTGCAAGGTATCGCGCTCAATGGTTCCCTGATACCACACTTCCGTACGGAACGGCTCGTCGGCTTCGGGACGGGAAAGGGCGGTAATGGTGGTCAGCAGCTTCATAGTGGAAGCGGGACGGGAAAGCTTGTCCGCCTGATAGCCGTACAAGGGCTTGCCGGCAGTCAGGTCATAGACCGAAATGGCCACATTAGAGCCTGCGGGAAGTTTGTGTTCTATCAACGCATCAATCCGCGCAGAGAGCGGCTTCACCGGAGTTACCGTCTCTTGGGACCACAATGGGAGCAGGCAGACGGATAAAATTAACAGCAACAATATCCTTTTCATAAATATATTTATCTTTAAAGGCAAAAGTACGACAATCTTACAAATGAACAATAACCAGGTAGTCTTTTCATAAATTATATCCAGCCATCCATCTTAATATTCCTTTAAAAATACTACTTTTACATAGGCAAAATCTCCCAGTTACTATCACTCTAAAATTGATGTACCATGAAACTACAACTTACAATTGCCAGCTTTACAATATGCCTCCTTTTCTCCCCCATGCTTCGGGCACAAGAATCTCCGCGCATTGTCAGTTATGACTTAACCGTACAGATTGATGTACCGAACCGACAGGTCGAAGTAGGCGGTTCGTTTGAAGTTGATTTCCAGGACAGTGACTCAATCTCGTTGGTACTATGGCGCCATGCCCGTATCGACACACTACGCCACAGCAGCCGGGAGATAACCTACCGTTTCGATACGCTTGCCCCAGCACCTGCCCAATTCATTCCCGACGGACGGACCTTGACCCTCTACCGGCCGGCAGGAGCCGATGACCGCTGCCGCATAAATACCCGTTACACACTCTACATGCAGGAAGTGCAGGGCCCTGCAAAATCATTCAATGACCATTGGATTGAACTTGGTTACTATACGGGATGGTATCCTGTCTGCAACGGTAACCGGGCAGATTATTCGCACTTACGAATCGGCATCACTGACGGTTATACGGTGAGCGGCTCAGGTATTATTTCCCATACAGAAGAAGGGATGTGGGAAATGAAGCAACCTTGGGAGAATTTCGACAATGTTATCCTGGCTTCACCCATGCTGAAAAGCCGCCGCATCAATGATAACGGAACTACCATTGAACTTATCTATACAGACTTCCCGGATGCCGGTGCAGACTCGGCACTTCAATGTTGCCACAATGCCTTGAAATTCTTCCGACGCCTTTATAAAATTGCGGGAGATGAGGATATTTACATGAAATTCCTGCTTTCAGCTTCCGGCACCTCAGGAGGGTACAGCCGTAAAAATTTCATTATGCTCAGTTCCCGAACATTCAATGAATATGTACTCAAGAACACCACCCACGAAATCGGCCACTTCTGGTGGAACAAGGCTCCGGTGGAATCTTGGCACGACTGGCTGAACGAATCTTTTGCCGAATTCAGTGCTTTGCAATACATACGCCACGCCCGCGGCGAAAAAGCCTATGCCGCTTACATCGACGCCTACCGTAAGGAAACACGCCATATCCGTCCTATCTGGGGTATTGACCGCAACGACCGCGAAGCGCATCTTGCCCTCTATAGGAAAGGGTCAGTACTACTCGCCGACCTGCTTGTCCGAGTGGGTGAAGAACCTTTCTTCAACTTTCTGGCAGGTGTCATCCAAGCCCATATAACAGACACATCGGCTTTCCTGGATTTTGCGGAAAGCCGATTGGGACGTAAAAACCGGGACTGGATTGAAAAGCGGTTAAAAGAATAAACACCTGATTATTCTTCAACTGTTCCTTTCGCCACCGGCTTCTCAAAATGAGTGCCGCACTTCCTGCATACATACTCCCAATGCTCAGTGCCCGGAGGTGCGGCCGACAATGCCGCAATAACAGCAGCCACCACAGCACGCACCCGATGGCTCTTCTTCAGCACAAACTTAATCTCATCCGAACCGCAATGGGGGCAGTACCTCAACTGTTCCGGAATCATCTGGTTCCGTTCAAGCAGGCGGAGGGCATTGTCATATTCGTCCTCATAGACAAATATATCCACTCCCGTGACATCACGGACATATCCGCGCATCACGGAAGACATGTTTTCATTATGCAAAACAGACGCAATGCCCTCATTCTCCAAGGCACCCTGAATAACATGTGCCTGAAAGGCATCGTCGCAGGTGATTAGCTTTACGGTTTTCATCTTTTATGTTTATATGAAACAATAGTCATGGGTTCTACAATGCCTCCTTGAATATCTCTCCCACCGTGGGGTGCGGAAAGACAATCTTCTTCCATTCATCGGCAGTAAGTTTCAGTTCAATAGCCATGCCTGCCAACGTTATGATTTCCGAAGCGGGATTGCCCAAGACATGTGCTCCCAATACGGTATCGTCACTGCCCAACAGTAACTTGCAGACACCGTTCACACCTTCGTTCTCGGCGACGAAACGGCCACTATAGGCCATCGGCAGCTTTACGGCACGATAGGCAATGCCTCTCTTCTGCAGGGATTCTTCTGTCTCGCCCACACCGGCTATTTCGGGATTGGTATACACCACGCCGGGGATGGCACGATAACTCATAGTGTCCTTCCGGCCAATGATGGAATGTATGGCTACTTCTGCCTCGCGGACGGCTGTATGCGCCAGCAAGGAATATCCCGTCAAGTCGCCGCAAGCATATACTCCGGGAACTGAAGTCTGCATCTGTCCGTTGACAAAGACATTTCCGCGCTCCGTTCTTTCCAAGCCCAGATTCTCCAATCCGAAGCCTTTCATTACCGGACGGCGCCCGACACTCATCAGAAGCCGTTCGGCAACGACGGAACCGAGACCGTCGGCTGTTTCATAATTCACCTGGATAAGGGAAGAAGCTTCGGCAGTATCCGGCATGACAGACACTACTTTTGCACTCAGCATGAACTTGATTCCCCGCTTGGCGTACTCTGCACGGAGCATACCCGCCAGCTCTCGGTCCATACCGCCTCCCAGTATCTCGTCCAGCATCTCGACGACGGTTACCTGCACTCCCAGGCTGTTGAAGAAAGAAGCGAACTCCATACCGATGACACCGCCGCCGATGATGGCAAGCGAAGCGGGCAGTTCCTTGTTGTCCAGCGCGTCACGATGGGTCCAGTAAGGCACCTTGTCTATGCCGGGAATGGCAGGGACAAAGGTTTCGGAACCGGTGCAGAGCAGCAGGTTATCGCATTCGTAGGTTTCTCCGCCGCACTCCACATGATTCTTGTCCGTCACTGTGGCCTCTCCGCTGACAATCGTCACACCATGGGCAGTCAGCTTTCCTTTGATTCCCAATACCAGCTTGCGTACTACCTTCTGCTTGCGGGCAATAATTTTGGGCAAATCAAACGATACTTCGGGCACACTGACCGCATACTTTGCAGCATGGCGGGCTCCGTCATAGGTCTTGGCCGAATACAACAAGGTCTTGGTAGGGATACACCCTTCATTCAGGCACACTCCACCGAGACTCTGCTTCTCAAATAGTACGACACTCAATCCTACTTTTCCGGCAGCTTCGGCAGCAGTATATCCCGCAGGACCTCCACCGATAATGGCAACTTGGTATTTCATGGAATTAATGGTTAGTGGTTAATGATTAGCGATAATTTGTGCGCAAGTTAATAAAACCCGTATTATCCGACAAAAAAGAACACTTCTTTCTTTCGGAGAATACAGCGTAAAGAGGAAATAATTATCTTTGTCGTGCAGCATTTACAAAGAATGCCACGTCCAATGGACATAAATCAAATAATAACCAACATGAAAACGACTGACTTATTCCAACCCATCCTTCTGTTCGCTCTTTTTCTTTGCGGCCTAGCTGCTTGCAACAACGATGATGACCTTCGCCTCTCGCCCATGCAGGAAACTACCATGGACGGCGATGCCTCCACCCTGCAGATAGACCTGACACGCAGTAACTGGCGCATTGCCTCCATCACTACCCTCGACGGAATCACAATGGTAGATAACAACAACCGCCCCCTACAGTTGGAAGGCTTGGGAAGCCTTCACTTCCGCTGGTTTGACCTCACCCGCGAGAACGAAACCCGGCTCACACTAAAGACTGAAGACAATTTCGACGGAGAAGAACGCGGGCTTATCCTCAACCTTGAGATGAAGACGGGCTTCTACAAAGAACAAATCACCATACGGCAAGCGCCATGCGAGAATTTCTATCAGATAGAATCCATTGAATACAGCGTGGGAAATAATGACGGGGTGGAAGAAGCCGGGACGGAACCCGACAAGAGTACCTATAAAGATGAAACTATGGGCAACACAACCGGAAAGCATGACCATTATCCGTTCATCAACAAATGGACAGAATACGCATTCTTGCTCAACGACCACTCCAACGATGTCTTCAACTGGATAGACCCGAAGAAACGCAGCATCTACCTGCCCGACCGTATAGAAGACGGAAAGGTGGTGATGGGGCAACAACAGCTATTCTTCCTTGCCCAAGGCAAGTACTACAAAGAAGACGAATTGAGATATAAACATTTTGAAATGGATATAGTGGGCATGAAATGGAACATATACACTTCAACCATCTATTACAAACGGCTTCAAGTGACATTCACCGCCACTCTTTCACGTCCCGGTAGCGATACAAAGAAGATACTCAAGGGTAAATTCATGCAGAGATACCCTTATGACTGCTCGGAAATACATCACGAAGTAAAGGATTCTTTAGAAGATTAAAGTCCGGTGTCTGTCAGACAAGACTCCACCTCCTCCCTGCTCAATGCCGGAGCTTGCCCATCGGCAAGCTTGCGGCATACCAACCGACCGGCCGCCAGCGCTTCCACCTTTGTTGCAAATGGCAGGCGACCGCTCAAAGCAGGTATAAAAGGTTGATATATCAGGGTATCGGCTCCATGCAGCACCACGTAGCCGTAACCGCCTTCCACCTCCATCACCCGGCATTTCAACTCATTGCCACCGCCGGCAGTATGACCCGAACAGCAAGAAAGGCATACCGCCATCACAGCCGGTACACCTATCTTTATCATAATAAACATCAGCTTCATAAGTTCCGTTCAATTATGGGGCGAATCAGACTTCCTCTTCCTCATCGGGTAGAAGTTCGTACACATCATCAAAGTAGCTGGTACCACTTGTTCCCGTCAGCACAAAACCACGTTCGCCGGTAGAGAAACCAACGGCAGCCCTGCGCGAAGAAGCACCGGAAGGATAATTATGTACATCTGTAATGGGGGTAAAGTCGTCATCGGAATCGCCGTACCATAAGTCCTTGTCAGGGTCGTACAGCCAGTAGTCGCTGCTCAAGGAAGTGCTGTTACGTATTCCCGTAGCCACAAATCCCCTTCCACCGATGACGAAGGATACGGCTTCGGACCGTGTGATGGCGTAGTCATCGTCATAGTCATTGTCGGAGTCCGTATCGGCAATGTCACGCAACTGGGTCCAGTTGCTTCCGTCGAACTTCCAGAAATCCACCAGGTCAGTATTGTTGTTTCGCCCGCAACAGATGTAGGCCACCTCATCGATGACGAATGCCGTACCGAAGTAGCGCTTCTCGCCTCCATACCCGCTCACCGCTTCCCATTGCGAACCTTCGGCGCCATTGGGGTTGAAACGGTAGAAGTCCATCTTGTAGGCACTCTCGCTGCCGGTAGCGTCGCTGTTGCAGCCCGTACCGACATAGCCATATCCGCCTATACTGAAAGCCAGGGCACCGTCGCGTACTCCGCCTTTGAAGTCGTCTTTCCGTGTCCAGGTATCCGTGGCAGGGTCATACTCCCAGGTATCTGCTACACAGTAGGACGAGGAGCCGTCCTTCACGGAACCGGTCGTAATGTATCCCTTGCCATTCACGGCAAAGCCCACGGCAGCCTTGCGCCCGGCAACGGGCATGTCGGCACACTGCGTCCAGCTGTTCCGGCTCATGTCATACTCCCAAAGGTCGTTCAGGTAATCCTTGTTCGCTCCGTAGAAGCCGCCACACAAATATCCATAATTGCCGATGGTGAAGCCGGAGGCATAAGCGCGGTACACACCGTTATAGCTGGCTTTCTTCATCCACTGCCCCTGAGTGTATTCATCCTCGTCCGTACAACTGCCGGCAATGCACACGATGGCCAGCAACATTATTCCTACCAATAGTCTGTTCATTGTTTATTGTTTTTTTAATGATTAAGCTTTATACTTCCCACTTTCCAAAACAAGAAGCTGCGGGAGGTCCTTTTTGTCTGTCCGCAAAAGTAAACCACCGCAACCACACCGACAAAAATAACCGACGAACAGTCCGAAATTCCCGTTAAACGCCTTTACCGATAAAAAACGTCCGAACGCCGATTTTTGTAGGAAGATATAAAAGTTTTGCCTTTCCTTTGCCGCCAACTAAAAGAACAGAAATGAAGAAGTCATTGTACAGCTTATTCGCAGTCCTCGCTATCTTCTGCGCCTGCCAGGACGAGAACTCGCAGCTTGGAAAGAGCCTCGTGGAAAGCTCCTTCTATAATGTATACGCAGACACCTGCTCGGTAGACATCAGCACCATCCTGCTGGACTCCATAGAGACCCGGGGCGACAGCATCTGCCAGCTGGGACATTACCGGAGCAGCGCCTGGGGAGAAGTATCCGCCACCTACTATGCCGAATACTCCACGTCCGACTTCACCCCCAACACAGACTATACCTATACCCTCGACTCCCTCGTACTGCGAATGATACCTTCGGGCCATTTCTGGGGAGATACCCTGACGCAACAGCGCATCTCCATCTACCGGCTGAAAAACCCTATCGTGCTGGACAACGACGAGGACCTTTACAACAGCACCGTACTCCCGACGGAAGATACCCCGCTCTTCAGCTTTACCTTCACCCCCTGCCCGGGGCGGAAGAAGGAAGTAAGCGTCCGCCTGCCCGACTCATGGGGACAACAACTGCTGAATGACCTCGTGGCGCAGGACGACTACTTCGATACCCAAGACAAGTTCAAGAAGAAATTCCCCGGACTGGCCTTTGTTCCCGAAAACGACGGGCAGTGTATCACCGGATTCATGGTGAACGACTCTGCCATGAGCATCAACCTCCACTATCAGGAAGTCTCCAACCAGCGGACCGGACAAGTGCTGACTTTCAACATAAACACCGACTATGCCTATACCGGTATCCGGCACGACCCCACCGGCACCCACCTTGCTTCCCTGAAAAGCGGAATAGAGAACCTCGTCCACTCCAGCGACATGGGTTGCCTGGCCTATATGCAGGGATTGACGGGTTACTACAACCAACTGGAATTCCCCTACCTCAACAGCCTCGGAAGTGCCGGACAGATAGTCTCCATAGAGAGCGCCACACTCTACCTCTATCCTCTGGCCCGGAGCTACAACGAAGTGAGCCAGCTTCCCAATGACATCCGCCTTTATATCACGGACGAGAACAATGTGCTGGAGGACTACGTATACGGCAGTGACGGCGTAACCGTACAGACCGGCGACCTGACCATCGACGAGATGTACGGGAAAGAGACCTACTACTCCTTCGACCTCACCGAATTCATCCGCAACAACTACGGCACTTCGGGCATCAAGCGGCAGAAACTGCTGATGAGTCTGACAGACGAAGAAAGCACCACCACCTTCAACCAGGTCATCTTCACCAACGACCCCGAACAAGAGAGACAATGCAGATTAGACGTAAGATTCAAAATATACAACGAGCAATGAAACGCCATTACCGGATTCCCCTTCTGCTGTGCAGTCTGTGTACGGCAAGCCTCACCGCCGTGGCCCAGAACACCACCAACCTGCCCACCTCCATGTACGGAGTGGGCGAACTGAGTGCCGGTGACGGCGGACGTTATGCCGGCATGGGCAACACGGGCATCGCCCTGAACCGTACCGGATTTCTGAACACGCTGAACCCCGCAGCCATCACCCGCATGGACACCGCCTGCTTCACGTTCGATGTGGGTGTATCTGCCTCATATGCCCGCTACTCCTTTCTGAGCGAACACAGCTCCAACTTCACCGGCAACCCCAACCGCATCAGCATGAGCTTTCGTGTCCTGCCGCGCTGGTATGCCCTTGTAGGTGCAGCACCATACAGCAGTGTGGGCTATGTCATCCAGACCGAAGAAGAGATAGAGGGAATGCCCGGCAACTACACCTACTCGCTCTTTGAGGGTACGGGCGGACTATACCGGTGCTACGTCACCAATGCCTTTGCACTGAGCAGGCAACTGTCGGTCGGCATCAACCTGGGGATGATAGCGGGCACAGTGACGCAAAGCGAAACGCAGGAAAGCGCCGTCGTAAAGTACGAATCTTCTAAACGGGCCTTTTATGCGGACTTCGGCATACATTACGAATGGGGTGCGACCGGACAACGGAAGTGGGCGGCAGGGCTGGTATTTGCTCCCTCCCTTCCCATCAGCCACGACAATACACTGACTTACAGCAACTCATCTACCAGCGAGAACCTCGATAAAGGATACCACAGCCGTACACAATATCTGCCCATGCACCTCGGCACCGGCCTCAGCATAACCACCGAACGCTGGGTGCTGACCGCCGACTACAACTACCTGGACTGGAGCCGCAACTCCTCCTCCTACACTTCCATGAAATACGAGAACCAGCACAAAGTGAACCTGGGAGGCAGCTACATTACCAAGCCACGTCTGGCACGTTCCACCGAGCTGATGGGTGGAATAGGTTTCGGCAACTCCTATATCAACCTGAAAGGCGGGAAGATGCAGTATCTGGAAGCCAGTGTAGGGGCGAGCTTCCCCATCCGGTACTCCTATCTTTCGCTGGGCGCCACCTGGCGGAAACAACTGAACACACGCAGCAATCTGATGCAGGAAAGCCGATTCAGCCTGAATCTGAACTTGACGTTCGGGGAAAGAATTTCGAGAGCAAAACTAAAGTAATACAAGGTTCCGGTTCACCACAGATTACACGGATTTTACACCGAATGATTATCATTTGTTGGATCTATATATGCAACGCGTTGCATATATAGATGCAGCACGCTGGAACTATAGATCCAACAAACAAAGTATATAGTATCTGAAAACAGGGTATTACAACACTGCCAGCCTGGACACATACCCTTTCACCCTTTCGCGGTAAGCATCGCCAATGGGGACATCCTTCTGCTCGATGAGCAATGTGCTGCGCCCGATGGCGCTGATGCAGTCCATGCGGACAATAAAAGAACGGTGCACGCGGATAAATTCGTTCGCCGGAAGTTTTTCCTCCATGTACTTCATACTGCATAGGCTCAAGA
>OGUK01002319.1_pt1 | contig 10598 bp, 8 predicted proteins | sample 1553151 | NCBI WGS metagenome assembly OGUK01 (sample SAMEA2580208, study PRJEB22360) | human gut metagenome | biome: human gut; feature: human-associated habitat; material: faeces | place: Denmark | collected 2008/2010
GCACTGAAACTACCAGTGCCACATACCGACGTACTCAAACCCACGAGTCACAAAGCTTTTCTACGAAATTACTGGAAACCAAAGAAACTAGCAGCGAACAATTGTCACAAACTCCGCAGGAATTGCTTATGGTTTCTGCGGTCACACGGTAAGGTGATTCCGTTACCATCATTGCTATCTTTTCTGCAAGTTCTGTATCATAAGCTTCCAGTATGAAAGCAACAACTTTTACCCTTGTAAATGCTTTTCGTATTTTCCAACCACAGACATCCCATCTTTTACAATTACAAATGCATGCTCATCCACTTCTTTTAATTCCCGCTTTAAATGAGCACATTCATATTTGGACAAAACAACAATAACCATATATGTATTTTCTTCGGTATAACCGCCTTTTGCTTCCCACCAAGTCGCATCACGGTGATACTCATTGACAATGTAATCAATAATCTTCAAAGGCTTCTTTTTGGTAAATATAACCACTTCCGTGTTAATATTCTGCGTATGAGCCCGATCCGTCATCAACATACTTACTGCCGAATATATAATGCTATATACTGCCGTAGGAAGTCCGAACAATACTGCACAAACAATATAAATAACTGCATTTACCGACAGTGACACTTTACCAACACTAAATCCTTTAAACCGTTTGGTAAAAATCATACCAACAATATCCAAACCACCGCTTGAGCCACCGGATTGCAATGCTATCCCAATTCCTGTTCCTCCAAAAATTCCACCAATTATGCTTGCAGTAAGGGAATCCCTTACAATTGGTATCGCCGGTATCGGAATCAAACTAAGAAACAATGTTTGACTCACCACACAAACCAATGTCCGAAAGAAAAATTTCTTACCGACAAATACATAGGCAAGTACAAACAATGGAATATTCAAAAGCATGTTAATAATACCCGCAATATCCGTTGTCCCGGATGCCAAATGAAAATAACGCACCAATACCGTACGAATCACCTGACTAATTCCCAAAACACCACCATTATAAAGATTTGCCGGTACGATAAAAAGATTAATACCCGCTGAAAAAACTAACATACCAACCACTGCAACCACATTTCGCTGCCAAAATTCCCGCTTTGTATTCATATCATCGCCTCTTTTCTCAAAATGTATGTTTTGCGCCGCTTTTCTTGCTTTTCTTTCTCTTATTTTAACAAATTCTTTCTTTTTTTGCTAGTTATGAACTTATAACCTTGAATAAATATGGTGGGTGTAATTGCCAATCCCAGAATAGTTGCATACTCTATTCCACTTAATGGAGTCACCTCAAAAAGTGTCTGCAATCCCGGCAGAAAAAGCACTGCAGCAAGTAGTAATGTTCCCGCTGCAAAAGCACCGATGCTCCATAGATTCGTAGAAAATTTCAAATCTACCAGCGAACGCTCGCTCCGACAGGTAAAGCCGTGAAATAACCGTGCCAATGTCAGGGTAGCAAATGCCATTGTAGCCCCCATTGCATCGCTCCTATTCAACCCCATACAAAAAGCAGCCATTGTTGCTGCTGCAATAAGCGCACCATAGCCAAAGAGATGGCTCACAAATTTTCCTGTAAGAATACCTTCCTCCGGGTTTCTCGGCTTTTGCTTTAATAGTTCGGGATCCGATGGCTCCATTCCAATGGCAAGTGCCGGCAGCGAATCTGTCAACAAATTTATAAAAAGAAGATGAACCGGTTTGAAGGGTGATGGGAGTGCCGCTACCGAGCAAACAAGTACCGCAATAATTGCAGCCATGTTTCCGGAAAGCAGAAACTGTATTGCATTTTTTATATTGCGATACACGTTTCTTCCATTTAACACAGCCTTAATAATGGTAGCAAAATTATCATCTGCTAAAATCATAGAGGAGGCATCTTTTGATACTTCTGTTCCTGTAATTCCCATTGCCACGCCAATATCTGCTTTCTTTAGTGCCGGTGCATCATTTACTCCATCTCCTGTCATAGCTACAATGCGGCCTTTCTTTTGCCAGTTTCTCACAATTCGTATTTTGTTTTCCGGTGAAACCCTTGCATAAACAGAAATTTCTTCCAAAAGCCCATCTAATTCTTCGTCACTCATAGCATCTAATTCCTGTCCCGTCACCGCCAAATCATCTTTTTGGAAAATGCCCAGCTTTTTTGCAATTGCCTCTGCTGTTACTTTATGATCTCCGGTAATCATAACTGTGCGAATTCCAGCCTGTCTGGCTGTCTGTACAGCATCCACTGCTTCCTCTCTCGGTGGATCAATCATTGCTGCCAAACCGACAAAGATAAATCCATTTTCCTCCTCCAACGTCAGTTTCTTGCCCTCATTAACTTCTTTATATGCAAAAGCAAGTACTCGGAGACCATTTTCAGAAAACTTCTGATTCTGTTGCAAAATTTTCTCTTTCATCTTGTCAGTCATATCACGATTTCCACCAATCTCGGCACATTTTACGCATCGTTCCAGTAAAACATCGACTGCACCTTTCGTTAGTATCATCGTTATACCATGCAGGCGGTATTTGGTGCTCATAAGCTTACGTTCTGAGTCAAAAGCAAGTTCTTCCATTCTTGGTATCATTTCACGAATGACCTCTTCCGAAACTCCAGCCTTTGTCAATCCGGCTTTTTGTGCCATTGTCAAAAGACAGCTCTCTGTGGGATCTCCAATTTCCTTTTTCATTTGAACGGAGGCGTCATTATTCAAAATCGCGTTGTACAAAAAAATTCTGTGAAGCGGTTCCGTTAGCTTAAGGCTCTCTGGCTTAACAACAGTATGATTAATATATATATCTGTTACCGTCATTTTGTTTTGTGTCAGCGTTCCTGTCTTATCCGAACAGATTACCGACACACACCCGAGGCTTTCCACCGCTTTTAATTCCTTAATAATGGCATTCTCCTCTGCCATTTTCCTTGTTCCCATGGCTTGCACAATCGTAACAATAGAACTAAGTGCCTCCGGAATTGCCGCCACAGCAAGAGCCACAGCAAACATTAATGAATCCAGTATTGGCTGTTTCTGACAAATTCTCAGCACAAACACTATTGTGGAAATAATCATGATTACAATAGCAAGCTTTTTCCCAAAATCATCTAAACTTTCCTGCAAAGGTGTTTTCCTCTCTTGCGTGGCATTCATGAGTTCCGCAATCTTTCCCATCTCCGTCTTCATTCCTGTCGCCGTTACTACCCCCCCCGCACGTCCCTGCGCAACCAATGTACCGGAATATACCATGTTGATTCGGTCTGCCAATGCCGCCTCTTCCTCAATAGCATCTTCTGATTTATCCACATTTGTGGATTCCCCGGTAAGAGAACTTTCATTAACCTGAAGCGAATAATTATCCAAAATGCGTCCATCTGCTGCAATCATGTCCCCTGCTTCCAGAAGAAGAATATCCCCTGGTACAATCTCTTTAGAAAAGATTTTCATTTTTTTACCATCACGAAGTACTTTTGCATGTGGTGATGAAAGTGCCTTGAGAGAATCAAGTGATTTTTCTGCCTTGAGATATTGAACCGTTCCAAGCACAGCATTCATCACAATAACAACAAAGATTACAACCGTACTCTCCACATTTCCGGATAACATCGACACAACTGCGGCAATCATTAAAATAATAACCAGCAAATCCTGAAACTGCTCCGCAAAAATGCGCACCGGACTTTTTTTCTTTGTTGCTTGTAACTGATTTTCCCCTATTTTCTGCCTTATCTCCTGCACCCTGCCTTCTGTCAGGCCTTTCTCCGAGACATGTTGGTGTTGGAGTATTTCTTCCTTGGTCATCCGGTAAATTTCTTTCATCTTTTCTTTCCTTTCTCTGATTAATAACAATTTCAAAGTTTGCAGCCCGCCTTAATAAAAAAAGACTTTTTGTGCATGCAAAACACATGCACAAAAAGTCTTGTTCAACAAATCTAATTTGTTCCGTAAATTCCGGATTCTTTCAAATCGTACTGACGAAATCTACACCTCACCTTTTGGCGCGGAACTACTCCCTCTTTGCGGGTTGTTCTTATCTTATCACATATTCTTTCCGCTGTAAACAATTATAATCCTTTGGAACGGTTGTATGCAGCACAAATCATATTTGAGTTTTTAATCAAAATGTGCATTGCAAAAAACGGTCCGATACCACACAGAAAAGCGCCAAAAATGCACCACATCAATACGGTCGTACCATTTTCCTGGAAATTTAAATTGTAACGAATGGCGTTTGCCGCTAAACGATTTCCCAATTTGTAGTACCAGTAATAAGCATAAATACCGCAGGTAATGAATGACAGTAAAATAAATGCAACAAGTCCTGAAGTCTGCTCACCATCTCCCTCGCAGGCAATATTAACTTCCTCAGCCAATTTGTAAATGAAGTAATAACCGTATATGCCACAGGTAACCAGTGAAAGTAAAATGTATGTAACAAGCGAGCGGTCTTCTTTTAATCTGCCGCCGGAATATGGTGGAGGTGTACTTCCCGTTCCCCCTTGGAAATTCTGCTTCACATCTTCAAAAGCATTTCCTAATTCCTGTTCACTTTTGTTAAACACATCCTCTGCTGCCTGTTTTACCTTTTCTCCTGTTGAACACGGTTTACCACAAGACGGACAGAATTTCGTTCCATCCGGGACTTGTGCACCGCAATTTGCACAAAACATATGTCTCCTCCTTTAGCTTAAAATTTTTTGAATGAGTAAAACCATACATCCCTTTGCCGGTTCAAACACAACCACCTGATGGTCCCCCCATATCATTCTATACAAATAAACAATAACATATAACGCTATCATTGTAAATATAAAACCTTTGTAAAACACTGGTTTTATGCGCTTTTTCAATAAAATGACAAGTAATATAACCGGTGGCGTAAAAAATAAGGGATGAAAATAAAATGCCCGTGCAAAATCCAGATGAAAAACTGCTATCCATGCTCTGGACATGCCACACCCTGCACACGAAATCCCGGTCAGAAATTTAATCGGGCACGTGATGCCAAAGCCCTCTAAAACTAAGTATAACAACACAACCGCCGCAATTGCTGAAATAATCTGAAACCGGTTTTCTTTCTTCTCCAACTCGCAGCTCCTTCCTAATGCTTTCCTCCTGATATTTTGTCATAATATCTGCGTTTGTCTTCATACATCCTTTTATCCGCTTCTCGCAGCAGATTTTCAAATGGCTCTTTCGCATTCTTCCGGTAAGCAAATCCATACGCCATACTAACTTCCTTCAATTCAAGATATACAAGCATTTTATCAATTTTTTCATTCACTGCATTTAAATCCACATCAAACAGCACAATCACAAACTCATCACCGCCCACGCGGTACACATTCTCATTGCCAAAGCAGGCAAACAAAACTTCTGCCGCATCACACAAATATTTATCTCCTGCCTCGTGCCCTTTCGTGTCATTTTTCTTTTTCAGTCCATTCAAATCACACATAATGAGGGCAATCGACTGATTTTTGGCAAAGTCTCCATCATAGGCAAACGACAGTGCTTTTCGGCTCCGGCAGCCGGTAAGCTGGTCACGCAGCGCATTTTCCTCAACTTCTCTGGCATAATTTCGGATACGAATCATCATGGAAATGACAAACTCCATCATATTTATCATAGTAGAAATATTGTCCATCAATTCCACCGGCGGATTATCCACTCCATAAAAACCAATGTATTTACCATTAACTTCAATTGGCCCTGTCACCAAAGTCCGAATTCCCTGTGGTTTCAAAATATGATACAGTGACTCACTCACTTTCCGATACTCCTCTATATCATGTATCATAATGTTGTGTGATTTTTCATACTCTAAAAACCACGCATCCAGCATTCCCTCATAAGGCACCCGCTGTAAATTATCAATTTGCTCGGATACACCTTCTCTACACCACTCGTAGGTATTTCGAAATGTACCATCTAAATTATCTTCAAAAATATATGCCCGGTCGGAATCCAGATTTTCACAAATATACTTTATAATCTGCTGTATAATATAATCCGGTGACTCCGCCGATGATGCATATCGTATCATATCTGTGATAAATTTTTCATAATTCCTTTTCATTCCAGCACTTCCTATCTTGTGTATTTATAAATCAGTTCCCATATCTAAAACGGCCTCCATTTCATCAATATGCTCCAAGAACAAATCATCAATTTCCGCATCAAAATGCGTTCCCCGGCTTTCCTTCATAATCGCCATCGCTTTTTCCTTAGAAAATCCATCTTTATAGTGGCGTTTGGAACGCAGCGCATCATATACATCTGCCACCGCCATAATTCGTGCAGAAAGCGGTATCTCCTCACCGCGAATTCCACACGGATAGCCGCTGCCATCATATTTCTCATGGTGGTACAGTGCCATATCATGTGCAATCTGATAATAAGCATCGGATTCCATTCCCTGAATTGTATTCTCTAATATTTTGGCTCCTTCCGCCGGATGCGTCTTCATAATGGCAAATTCTTCATCCGTAAGTTTTCCTTCCTTCTGCAAAATACGGTCCGGAATCGCAATCTTTCCAATATCGTGCAGACGTGCGGCTGCCGCCGTCATCTCTGCATATTCATCCGTAATTTTATCAGCAAATCTCGCATCTTTTTTCATCACATTGACAAGTACCGTCACTAAATTTCCAGTATTTTTAATATGAAGTCCGGTAATTCCATCCCTCGCCTCAATCATCGCTGCAAAACTAGCAATGATATCACGCTGAATTTTGACTACCTCTTTGGTCTTAACATCCAAGTCATGCTGCAAACGCTCCGTATAATAATAGCTGTCCGTAATTTCTGTAATGACAATCATTCGCCCATAATATTTATCATCGCGGTAAATACCATGCTTGGATACTTCATATACACATTTTTCACTATTTTTGTGTTCTAGAAGTGAACATTCATCTAAAAATAAATTTTCTGACTTCGCAGCAAGATCTTCTAAATATTGTAACCCCTCACTCCGCTCTTTCTGCAGCTTTTCCAATATCTTTTCTGCCTCCGGGTTCGTGTAAACCAACCCGCCATAAATATTGAGAACAATTAAGCCATTGGACATATACTCCACCGCTTCCTGTTGTGCCAGACGCAGCGTGTCAAATAACTTATACTTGCGAATGAGCCGCTGAAACAAAAACACTGCCACCAGATACGCCAATGTTGTCGAATCATATCCGTCTGTCAGTTTAAACAAAAACAATACCAGACAAAGGAACGTAAGCAGCACCATAACAAGCAGTACCGTTACCTGCTTGCGCATAATTTCTGATTTGTCTTTCCGATATTTCTGAACGCACACGTAAAAGGTAGAAAAAACGAAATATAGTACAAGAATAATATACAAGTTGTAAAACAATCCATGTCCCAGTACCAAATGCGGAAAAAGTCCCTCTTTTGTATAAGAAATGGATGAATAAAAAAGCGAATGATGTTCATTGGTAAATACCAATGCCGCCACAAACACGCTTATGCCAAAAAATAAATTTACCTTTTTTTTACTAAGTTTTACCCCGCAATACTCCATTACAAAGAGGTACATAATAAATATAATGAACGGTTTTCCTAAATATGTAAATTTCAAAGACTGCATTGCCAGTTCTTTGGTCGCCGCCTGCATTTCCAGCGTATACCCGGCAATATTAAATACCGTAGCATATAAAAGCATCACAAGAAGCGTCTGAATCCGCGAACTGTGCTGTCTGCTTACATATAAAATTTCAAAAAACAGTGCTGCCATTCCCACATACTGAATTACCAGTAAAATCCAATACATAAAACCCCCTCTTTCCTGCACCAGTTTTATCTATCGTTTTCCCTCTTTTGAAATAGAAATCCCGGTGCTGTTTTTCCAATTATCAAAATAACAATTACTCCAATGATAATGTTTGGCAGCATGTAAGAACCATTGTAGATAAAACTATAGTAAGCAACGCTCCAGCCCTCCGGTGCATAACTTCCCCACAAAAGCCATCCGGATAAAAAGCTGCACAGAAAGCGCAGTGCTCCGCATATCGCCGTTCCAACTGCCGCACCTATAAGCTTATTCTTAAATAGCGGAAGAAAAAGCCCTGCCAGTCCAAGTACCGTAAAGGCAAAAAGATAATCTAACAGTACACATCCAATCATCGCAGGAATCGTAGCGCAGTACATTACATTACTAAAGCCTAATATAAGCTGAATGATACCATGTACGGCTGCCGTAAATGTTCCCCATTTCACTCCATGACGAAGTCCCATAATGACTAACGGAATCATTTCCAGTGTAATGCTTCCGCCCATCGGCATATCATAAAGTTTAATATAACTAAGGACAAACGCCATGGCAATCATTAATGCCCCTTCAACTAACAAAAAAGTTTTCTTCGATGTATCTGTATTCATAATAATTCCTCTTTTCCGCGTACACGCAACTTAATAACTTTATTCTAACAAGCATGAGAAAAAATGGCAAGTTTTGCCTTTTCTATAGTCTGCGGTAATTTTCAAGAAGTTTACGCAAATCACTGATTTCTTCCAATAAGTGTTTCCCGATATCCGTATCCTTTACAAACATACGCTGCAAATCTTTTTCGATAATCTCAGAAGAGGATTCAATATCCGTATTATTCATCAAGGCGTCTTCCACTGAAGTAAATGGGGTATGCGCTTTCAGCCTTAACCCATGCGAATTAAAAATCAAGGTATAGCCGGCAATCCCTGTCGCTTTATTCATGGAGCGGCAGAAACCGCCATCAATTACAAACAGCCTTCCTTTTGCCCTGACCGGATTTTCCCCTTCAATGGCATGGACCGGTGTATGTCCATTGATGATATGGGAATCGTCATCATAAAGCCCAAATTCATGAAGAATCTGGCAGCAAAAACTTTCATCATAATACTTGCTGTAATAAGGATTTGACTCCTCTGTCCACAAACTTTCTTCATCCACATATTCACGTTCGAAAGTCTTAAGTTTTCTTCCACACAAAGGCGACTTTTCTCCGCCCCACAAAAACCACATGAAATCAATATCATCTTTGTCCGGGTTGTCCAAATAAGCGGCTCTTGCTTTTTCCTCGCACTTATCCAACAACGCTTTTCCATGATAATATTTTCCATCAATGCACAATTTATCAAAAGCTCCGTTTTTATCAACCGGAACACACCCGTGATAAATTAAATTTCCGTTGTATACATTGTACATACTTCCTTTTTCATACAGAAAACGAATATGTTTTTGCAGACGCTGGCTCGACACAAAATTCCGGTGCAGTTTCCGCAAAATTTCCGTTTCTTCCTCTGTTAATTCATAAGGATTTTCTAAATCTACAGTCGGAAACACATTGGTATTCATAGTGACCCATTCGCCCTCAATCATAACCTTATTTTTTGTATCATCCATTTGCCCCAATAACAGCCTGTCACTCATCTCATACTCCGGATGTGCCTTTATCAACCGCCCCTCTAACTTAAAAAGGATAACGGTAACCGCTGCTAATGCTGCCTTTATGCCATCCTCAATTCCATACGTTTTCATACCAAAAAGAATCAACTGCCTTAAGCTGATTCCATAGGCATTTTCTAAAATTTCAACATTATCATATTTGAGGTTATTACGAATCACACTGCATATGCACGCATCATTTCCGCAGGCAGCACCCATCCATAAAATATCGTGATTTCCCCACTCAATATCCAGTGAATGATAATCATACAATAAATCCAGTATTTTGTCCGCACTCCCGCCTCGGTCAAAAATATCTCCGACAATGTGAAGGTGGTCAACAGCCAATCTCTTAATTAACTGCGACAGTGCAATAATAAATTCATCTGCATCCTCTAGCTCAATAATCGTCTGTAATATCTGCTTATGATACCGAATCTGGTTTGCATCTTCATCTTCCTGCGCATGCAGCAGCTCGTCAATAATATAAGCATAGTCCTCCGGCAATGCCTTCCTCACTTTTGACCTTGTATACTTCGACGACAATAACTTGGCAATCATAATTAAATGATTCAATGTCATGGCATACCAGTTGCCATCAATTCTGTTCGTTTCCCCGAGCAGCGTCATTTTTTCTCTCGGATAATAAATCAGCGTACACAGTTCCTGTCTGTCAAACTCCGATAAGGTATCTTTAAAAATCAAGTCCACTTTTTCTTTGATTACTCCGGAACAGTTATTCATAATATGCAAAAATGCTTCATATTCACCATGAATATCACTTAAGAAAAACTCCGTCCCTTTCGGCAGGTTTGTAATGGCCGTTAAATTTACGATTTCCCGGATTACCGCCTGACTTGATGAATAGTTTTGTTTTAATAGTTTTAAATATTTTGTGTTTTCCTTTCCGTTATACACATGCTCCATCAATCTATTTCCTCGTCTTTCAAATAAATTCCCCAATTGATTATATCATAACAGAAGATGTTATTTTTATGCAAGGAAAAAGAACGTTTGTCACAACCCCATCATTCCAACCTCCGCCACATCCACACCATAACCACAACGCCCACAAGCCCGACACCACTACTCAAAAGCATAAGATTTCTCAAGCCAAACGCATCTTTAATCAAACCACACGAGATACTTCCTGCCATCTCCCCAAGCCCCATCCCGGCGAG
>OGUK01002324.1_pt1 | contig 10579 bp, 10 predicted proteins | sample 1553151 | NCBI WGS metagenome assembly OGUK01 (sample SAMEA2580208, study PRJEB22360) | human gut metagenome | biome: human gut; feature: human-associated habitat; material: faeces | place: Denmark | collected 2008/2010
TTTTTAACCTTCTCCACGAAATCGGGAGCCAGGTCGGCCATCACGCCTCCGATCACATTGTAATTCTGGATCAGGCGGCCGCCGGTGGTACCCTCGAAAATATCGAGCACCATTTCACGGTCGCGGAAACCGTAAAAGAACGGTGTCAGACCGCCCATGTCCATACACATCGTGGCATAGAACAGCAGGTGCGAATCGATGCGCTGCAGCTCGTCCATGATCGTGCGGATGTACTGTGCACGGGCGGGAACCTCGAGCTGCATCGCCTTTTCGATACACATACAAAGCGCATGGCGGTTCTGATGTGCCCCCAGATAATCGAAACGATCGGTCAGCGAGAGCGTCTGCGGATAGGTCATGCTCTCGCACATTTTCTCCGCACCGCGGTGGATATAACCGCAATGCACGTCGATCTTCTTGATGATCTCGCCCTCGAGCGAGGTACGGAAGCGCAGTACGCCGTGCGTCGCAGGGTGCTGGGGGCCGATGTTGACCACATACTCCTCTTCGTCGAAGAGCACATGTTCTCCCTTTTCGATCTTACCGTCCTTGAGCTCGTAGCAGGGAGCCTCGTCCTCGGTCGGTTCATTGGTCTCCGGTACCGGATTGATCCCCGGGTTCGCATCGTAATCCTTGCGGAAAGGATAGCCGACCCAGTCGTTGCGCAGGTACAGCCGGCGCATATCGGGGTGCCCGATAAAGCGGATGCCGAAAAAATCGTACACTTCGCGTTCGTTCAGGTTGGCCGATTCCCACAGGTCGTACACGCTCTGCAATTCCGGGTTCTCGCGGTCGGCGGTCTCCGTCCGGAGCACGATTTCGTGTCCCAATTCGGTCGAACGCAGGTGGTAAACCACGCCGAGCGTTTCGCCCCAGTCCATCCCGGTCATGCACAGCAGCAGGTCGAACCGCATCTGCGGATCGTCCCGCAGGCTTTTCGCCACGTCGCGGAATTGCCCGGCAGGCACGGTCACCGTCAACGGCTCCCCTTCCCCGAACACGAGCGACGGAGCCATAAGCGCTAACTTATCTTTGATATTATTCATGGTCTGCGGATTCTTTCTTTTCCTTTCTGTTCACCTCGCCGAAGAAATGTTCGGCCTTGACCTTACGCTGCAACTGCATCATACCGTACAGCAACGCTTCCGGACGCGGCGGGCACCCCGGCACGTACACATCGACCGGAATGATCTTGTCGACCCCTTCCAGCACGTGGTACGATCCTTTGAACGGGCCGCCGGAAATGGCGCAGGCGCCCATTGCGATCACGTATTTCGGCTCGGCCATCTGGTCGTACAGCCGTTTGAGCACCGGGGCCATCTTATGCACGATCGTGCCGGCCACGACGATCACATCGGCCTGGCGCGGACTGGCCCGAGTCACTTCGAACCCGAACCGGGCAAAGTCATAGCGCGCCGCACCGACCGCCATGAACTCGATACCGCAGCAACTGGTCGCGAACGTCAGCGGCCACAGCGAATTGGAACGCCCCCAGTTGATCAGTTGATCCAGCTTGCCGACGACGACGTTCACTCCGCCCGCTCTGAGCTGTTCAATGTACTCGTTGTCATTGAACGCGTCGTATTTCATCGACTTGATGTTGACTCCTTTTATTTCCATTCCAAAGCTCCTTTTTTCCACGCATAGGCGAGACCCAATACCAAAATCAACAAAAAGAACAGGATGTTCAGCAAGCCGTCGACACCCATTTCGCGCACGATAACGGCCCACGGGAACATGAACATCGCCTCCACGTCGAAAATCAGGAACAAAATCGCGAACAGGTAATACCCTACCCGGAACTGCATCCACGATTTACCGCGCGTCGGGATGCCGCATTCGTAGGCCTCCCCTTTTTGTTTGTTGAACGATCGCGGCGAGAGCCATTTGTCGAGACTGAGTGCCGCCACTACAAGAAATACTGCCGTAATAATAACGACCAGCAATAAAGTCAGATCCATAGTTATTTGCTTTGATAACCAAAAAGGCCTCTAAACGGTATCGGTATACTATTTACAGGCACAAATGATAAATGGATTAAAAACGATGCAAAAATAGCTGAATTTGTTTAGAGAAAAAATTATATCCCTTTTTTATTCCTAATTTTTACAAATTTTTATTAACATTCCGAAACGACCGTTCCGGACGGCCCGTACGACCGGACGCGGCGGGGAAACGCGAAAAACGAAAATCCCGTCCGGATACCCGGACGGGATTTGAGTGATTGTCACGCTAAAAATTACTGCTGAATGTACTGCGGCAACACCTCCGCCATCCGTTTGGCTTCCGCATTGTCGGGATTCAGTTCGAGAATCTTTTTCCAGTACTCGAGCGATGCCGGATAGTCCTCCAGCCCGATGTAGTGTACCCCCATGAAGCGATAAGCCTCGATCAGACCGGCCGCATTCTTCTGCGGATCTTTTTCCATAACGGCAATCGCCTGTTCGTAGAACGGCTTGGCCAGCTTCGGAGCCTGCGGATTATCGATGGCCCAGTTGGCGCGTCCGCGGAACAGGTAACCCAGATAGCTTTCCGGAGCCTTTTCCACGACATGCGCGAACAGACTGTCGGCCCCTTTCAGGTAATCGACCATACGCATCGAATCGCTTTCGGTCATAACCACTCCGTCTTCGGTCGGACGAATCGACGCGCCGGCCGTATAATAGACTTTACCGAGGTTGAAATAATCGTTCAGCTTGACGTCCTTGGCCTGATCGATATAGCGTTTGTAAGCGCCGATCGCCTTGTCGTAATCCTTCACGGCCTCGTATTCGCTACCCATCTCCTTGAGCAGTTCCACGCGCGCCGTGTCCATGTTTACCGCCTTTTCGAAAACTTCGGCGGCTTCCTTATGCAGGTCGTTCTTGGAAAGCGTCCGCGCGAAATACATATAATCCCGCGTAATCAGCTTCGAGCTGTCTTCCACCTGTCCCATCAGCGTTTTGGCAAGCTCCAGGCTCTTCGCATAGTCGCCCTTGTCGTAATTGATGTACATGTTAAGACGGCGCAGAACCGTGTTGTTCGGCTCTCGCTGCGACACCTTCGTTACCAGTTCCAAGGCTTTGTCCTGATCGCCGCTGAAGTACAGCAGCGTCGCATAACGCGCCAGATCCTTCATATCCGAAGTCTCGACGTTCACGTATTTCGAAAAAGCGTCCGCCGCTTTGGCAAACTCTTCGTTCTTGTAATATACGGCGGCCAACTCCCCGTAGGCGACCGTATATTCCGGATCCATCTCGATCAGCTTGTTCAGCATATCGATCGCATACTGCGGATTGGAACGGCTGTAAATCTTGGCGTATTTGAAATAAGCCTCCTTGCATTTGTTATCGAAATAGATAGCCTGCTCGTAGCGGCTCGCCGCATCGCCGTACTGCTTTTTAGCGGCCAGGATGTCTCCTTCGAGAATGAAAACATCCGGAGATTTCGGAGCGACGGCGCGCGCCTGCTCCATGTATTCCATCGCCTTGGCGGTCGAAACCGGCAGATAAGCCCTTGCAATCGCAATGTAAACGGCGGGATTCTTCTTATTCTTACCGGTCAGAAAACCGCTGAAAGCCTTGTCGGCGTTCGGGTTGTTCGCCAGGTCGAGTTTCAGTTCGCCGATCGAATTCAATACGTAATCGGGATCGGCCACGATCCCTTCCTTATAGTAATAAGCCGCCGAATCCTTCATGTTCTGGGCCGAATAGAGCTCGCCCAGGTAATAGCACACTTCGGCCTTGTCCGTCTTTCCGCTCTGCAGATTCGCCAACAACTCCTTTTTGGCTTCGCCGTACATGCCTACCTTGTAGTAATCGATCGCTTTTCCATTATCTTCTGCGAAAAGCGAAGTCGCCCCCATCATCAAAGCGAGGGTCAAAACACTAATTTTAGAACCCATTTTTAATCAGTTAGTTAAGCTATTTTTAATTACAAATTTTCGCGTACATTTACGATCCGCACATTTTGCGTCGCAGGTACGATGCCGGAACGGAGAATGATCCGCTGGCCGCGATCGGACGCCATGAACGTGGCGAATCCCGACGCCAACCCGCTGCGCGGATCGGTCAGCAGTACGTACATATTCCGAACCAGCGGATACTGTCCCAATGCGATATAGGCCTGAAAAGGCTTGTAACTGTTTTCTCGCGTCGCTTTGGTTTCGCGGCTGACGCTCATCACCGTCACCAGCTCCGAGAACGTCATCCGGGTCGAATCGCTCTTGTTGCCCACCCACGTAACGCCGATCACGCCGATCGCGCCAGGCGTTTTCGACACGTAATCGATCACGGCCGCATTGTCGTGCTGGGCGCTCAGGTTGCCTGCCAGCGAATCGCCGCGGCAGATCGAATCGATCGCAAAACGTACCGTACTCGAATTCTGGTTGTCGAAAACCAATTGCAGGTCGCCGAGCTTGGAACCGGGATTCAACTGATTCCACCGGGTAATCCGTCCGGTCAGAATCTCCCGCAGGTCGGGAATCGAGATCATCGAATCCGCATTCTGCTTATTGACGATCAGCGCGATGCCGTCCGTAGCGATCTTGATCTCCTTCGGGAACAGTTTTTTCTGGGCGAGCCCTTCCTTTTCGGCCTCGGTCAGTTGACGCGACGCGACCGCCAGGCGCACGCTGTCTTTCAGCAACAGGTTGATCGCGTCCACCTCGCTGGCATAAATCGGCATGATTCCGGCCTGTACGTAAATACTCTCGAACACGTCGATCTCCTGCTGCACGATGTCCCGGAAACTTTCGTCGGCGCTGATCTGTATCACTCCGGAAGTAGCCGTATCCGTATGTTTGTCTTTCGCTTTATTTCCCCAGCAAGAGGTAAAAATCCACGCAGCCGCAATTGCCACCGAAACGATCCCTAAAAACTTACCTGCCTTTGACATAATTCATTCGATATTACCGGTCCTTGATCTGCCGGTATGCTCTGAAAATACCGTACAGAAAAAAGAGCGCTCCCATCCCGTAACGCAGCGGAGCCGATATGCGTTCTACAAATATAGGCGAAAATATCATAATATACGCCATACCGACGTAAAATATTATCATGAACAACCCGAAAACGTAATAAATTTTACTCATGCCGCCGGGCTTGCGTTCTTCATCATTTTGTTTTTTCATACGACATATTTTGATATCAAAAACCGGACCTGCCTTAAAAAACAAAAACCCTGTTTAAATTGAAATTTAAGCAGGGTTTTTGATAAATAAAGATGATTACTGCTGTCCCAGCACGAACGTAACCGGAAGCGTGTAGTACACCGCTACGGCGTTTCCGTTCTGCTTACCGGGAACCCATGCGGGCATGGATTTCACCACGCGAACCGCTTCCTCGTCGAGCGCGCGGTCTACGGGGCCGAGTACTTCGACGTTCTCGATCTTACCGCTTTTCGATACGACGAAACGCAGTACGACCCTGCCCGAAACGCCGTTTGCGGCGGCAATCGTCGGATACCTCAGGTTATCTTTCAGGTACTTGTTCAGCGCCTGCATACCGCCGGGGAACGAAGGCATCTGCTCGACCGTCTGGAATACGGTCTCCTGCACTTCTTCCTGCGGCGTGTCGATCGCGATCTCCTTCAAGTCCTGGATGTCCGTACCGAACAGGTCGTCGTTACCCTTCACGTCGGCCACGGAAACCGCAACTTTCGCACTGATAATTTCTTCCTGCGTCTTCACGTCCTCCCGATCCGCTTCCTCGTCTTTCACGATCTTCGGAGCGGTAAACTTGATAGAGCTCTTCAACGGCGGTGGGGGCGGAGCGTCCACCTTCTTGATCACATCGTTATTCTTCACTTCCGGGGGCGGCAGTTTGGTCAACTGCGTCACTTCGGTCATTTTGACTTCTTCCTGTTTTTTCGGAGCAATGTAGCGGAACAGCGCGGGCAGCGTGATAATCAGCACGACCAGGATCGCTACGATAATCATTGCCTTGTTATGACGGGACGTCGACTCCTGACGCATCTGGAATGCGCCGAATTCGGTATTTTTCCCGTCGAAAACTAATTCGCACCATTGCTTCGAATTCAAATCCAAATCACTCATTTTTTTTCGATTTAATGTGTACTATTAGTTTTGCGCCATTTCACTGTTCTTGCCGAGATCGCCGGCCGATTTCAGGTTCTTGATCAGCCACAGGTCGCCTTCGGCTATCGGCACGATAGCGTAACGGCTGATGTTGCAGATCTGCATTTCGTCCAGCGCGTCGATCAGGTTTTTATAGGTCGACTCGTCGGTTCCCTTGATCGAAACGACGGGAGCGTTCTCGTCTTTCTTGATCTCGGTGGACTGCGTCTTGAACTCCTCTTCGGTGATCTCTCCGTCCAGCTTCTTTTTCTTCAATTCGTTGATCCGTGCCACGACGTTGGCATTACGCGCCAGCAGAACCGCACGCAGGCCGTCCGGAGTGTAAGTCGTCTCCTTGAGCGACGTATAGTCCTGATAATTAGGTTCTCCCAGGTAATAATAAACCTTGTCGTCTTCTCCCAAAAGGAGCGTAATGGCACGGGATGCCGCCACTTTCGTCTGCATATCTTCCTGCGTATCTTTGGTCGGCATACTAATTTCCATCGTCTGAGGCTTGCTCAACGAGGTACAAAGCATAAAGAACGTAATGAGCAACATGTTCATATCCACCATCGGGGTAAAATCGACCCGGATGGTCATCTTTTTCTGTTTGCCCTTACCCTCCTTACCTTTGCCGCTGTTGTTTTCTTGTATTTCAGCCATAATATTTAAATCTTATGCGACGGCATTAATTGTCTGTACTGACCACTTTCAACGTGGTGATCAGGTTGTACCGGTTTTCCCGGATATCCTGAAGCGACGTCATAATGGTATTGATGATAGGATAAGGCGTAGCCTGATCCGCCTTGATGGCGATCCGCAGATCCCTGTTCTGTAACCGGGCATTCTTGACCCACGACTTCAACTGATTGTCGGTGCTGTCGGTCGGAATCCCGTAGTCTTTCAAAATCTTGTCCTGCTCGTCTTCGGGCAGCGCCAAGAAAGACCTCATCTGACCGATGGGCACCCCGAACGACGGAGCCAACCTGAATTTGTTGACTTCTTCGGGCGTGAACGTGATCCCGTACTCTTCGCCCATTTTCTCCAGAACCGCCACGCGGTCTTCCTGCTTGTCCATGCTCATGAACACCTTGCCGTCGTTATCCACCAAAATCTGGAGAATATCGGTTTCGGGTATCTTGATCTCCATCACGGAAGCCGGGGTCGAAACCTGTATCGGCTCCTTCTGGATGAAAGTGGACGTAAGCATAAAGAAAGTAAGCAAGAGCACCGTCACATCGCTCATCGCGGTCATGTCGATGAATGTACTCTGTTTTTTTACTTTTACTCTAGCCATAACGAGAAGTAATTTTTTTTTAAAAGTTAGGCTTTATGCGTTGCAGCATAAGTCTGAACAATGGTAAACCCTACTTCGTCGATGCTATAGGTGAGTTTGTCGATTTTGCTGGTGAAGAAGTTGTAAGAGATAACGGCCAGAGCACCGGTTGCGATACCGAAGGCGGTGTTGATAAGGGCCTCGGAAATACCGGCGGACAGCGCTACGGAGTCCGGAGAACCGGCGGTTGCCAGTGCGGCGAACGACTTGATCATACCGATAACGGTTCCGAGCAGACCGATCAGGGTACCCAGCGTGGTCATGGTCGCGATAACCACCAGATTCTGTTGCAGCGACGGCATTTCCAATGCGGTAGCTTCGTCGAGCTCTTTCTGGATGTTCATCAGTTTCTGCTCTTTGGCCAGCGTGGTGTCTTTTTCCATCTCTTCGTACTTGGTCAGCGTAGAGTAAACGACGCTTGCAACGCAACCTTTCTGCTTCACGCAAAGTTCGCGGGCTTTAGCGGTATCGTTCTTGTCGAGAGCTTCCTTCACGTTCTTGACGAATTTGGTGACGTTGCCTTTTCCTTTGGCCTTGGTGATGGCGAACGCGCGTTCGATACTGAGCACGATCACGGTCAAAAACAACGTCTGGAGAACCGGCACGATCACGCCCCCTTTATAAATGGTACCCTTGAAGTTACCCGGCAGCGGGTGGTTGTTCGGGTCGTTATTCATAAAGTTCGCGGGATCACCCAGTACGAAGTGAAACACGCATACAGCTAAAATAAAGCAACATACAATAACCAGGAATGCTGATTTAATGCCTTTTGCCGTTTTAAAATTTACTGCCTTGGCTTCCATAATGAATAAAGTTTTGAGTTTTGTTGTTAAAATTTAGTTTTATGTTAAAATTAGTTGAAAATTTCACCCCCTCGCCGACCGGTACGTTCTCGCGATTCAACACAAATGATGGCAACATGCTTCCGCTCTCCAATTCCGCCGCTTCCAGCCCCGCACATTGTCATCACTCTAAAATCCCGCAACCCCGTTTTTCATGGTCAAGTACCTGCGCCTGTATTGCTTTCGTTAAAAAAACTTACGATTCCCTTTCCGCACCATACCTGTTTTCATCCTTTCAATAACGTTTAACGCGCTGTCGGCTCGTCGGAAACCGCACGAAACGCATGAAATTTTGAATCATCACAACTTCAAAAGTACTAAAATTTTCAAACTACACAAAAAAAGATATCTTATTTTACAAAGCCCTGACGCTGACACAAAACGGCCGTTCCTCTCCAAACGGAGCATAAGATACTACAAATAAGAACGATAAACACTTCCGTCCCATACCTTCCGAAGTGCTTCCGTAATAGAAAATTTACAATTACCCGTACCGCCGCCACAGGTTCCGGCATATTATCCGAACGAAAAATACCGTCGAAATATTTCGGATATTCGGTGAAATTTATACGGCGCGACGAGTCGCCGTCGCCGGTCGCCGTGCAACGGCCGGCATGAGGAGTTTCGTACCCCGGACGCTCGGAAAGCGCCGGCTTTCCGAAAAATCCGGTCGCCGCCATTTAAAAAAAAAATTTGTATCTTGGGTGCTGTTTTCCATAATCATCCGAAGAATATGACCGATCTTTCACACTATTACGACCTCTTTCTGGCAGGGATGACGGCGCTGGCCGTCGTGGTTTTCATCGCGCTGTTTTTCGTCCGGGCCGGGTACGGCATGTTGCGCGACGGGAAATGGGGTCCGAAAATCGACAACCGGCTCGGCTGGATCGCGATGGAAGCCCCTGTTTTCATCGCCATGTGTATCCTCTGCCTCTGCTCCCCGCGCCGCGGCGATGCGGTATGTCTGGTCTTTTTCGGGCTGTTCCAGCTCCACTACCTGAACCGGGCGTTCGTCTACCCGCTGTTGTTGAAAGGGCGTAGCACGATGCCGCTCGGGATCGTACTGATGGGCGTGACGTTCAACGTGCTGAACGCTCTGATGCAGGGCGGCTGGATCTTCTACGTCTCCCCCGCCGGCTACTACGACGGTTGGTTCGCACGTCCCTACATCTGGGTCGGCGGTGCGCTGTTCATCGCCGGCATGGTCATCAATCTCCGCTCCGACCGCATCATCCGCCACCTGCGCCGGCCGGGCGATACGCGCCACTACATCCCCTACGGCGGAATGTTCCGCTATGTCTCGTCGGCCAACTACTTCGGCGAGCTGCGCGAATGGATCGGTTTCGCCGTCGCGTCGTGGTCATGGGCCGGCGCGGTATTCGTCGTCTGGACGTTCGCCAATCTGGCGCCGCGATCGGCCTCGCTCTACAAACGCTACGAGCAGGAGTTCGGCGAGGAGTTCACCTCGCTGCACCGCAAACGCATCCTTCCTTTCATCTATTGATTCCATGGAAAAAGAGTCGCTGTTGTTCACACCCTACAAATTAGGTCCCGTCACGCTGCGCAACCGCACGATCCGTTCGGCGGCATTCGAATCGATGGGCCGCGCCTACGGCCCCACCGAACAACTGAAAAACTACCACGTGAGCGTCGCCCGCGGCGGCGTGGGAATGACCACACTGGCTTACGCCGCCGTCTGTCGCAGCGGGCTGTCGTTCGAAAAACAGCTGTGGCTGCGACCCGAAATCGTCCCGGGACTGCGCGACATCACCGAAGCCGTCCACCGCGAAGGAGCCGCCGCATCAATCCAGATCGGCCATTGCGGCAACATGACGCACTACACCACGGCCGGACAGATTCCGATCGGTGCATCGTCGGGCTTCAACCTCTATGCCTACACCCCCGTGCGCGCCATGCGGCGCGACGAAATCCGACAGGTGGCCACCGACTTCGGCCGTGCGGTGGATACGGCGTACGAAGCGGGATTCGACTGCGTGGAAGTACACGCAGGCCACGGCTACCTCATCTCGCAGTTCCTCTCACCCTACACCAACCGCCGCCGCGACGAGTACGGCGGATCGCTCGAAAACCGCATGCGCTTCATGCGGATGTGTCTGGAGGAGGTCATGCAAGCCGCGGCGCAGACCGGGACGGCCGTGCTGGTGAAGCATAACATGTACGACGGATTCAAGGGCGGCATCGAAATCCCCGAAAGTCTCGAAATCGCCCGCGAGATCGAGCGTTTCGGTGTGGACGGCATCGTGCTGTCGGGCGGATTCGTGTCGAAGGCCCCGATGGCCGTGATGCGGGGGCTGATCCCGATCTACACGATGAGCTACTACTCGC
>OGUK01002333.1_pt1 | contig 10542 bp, 14 predicted proteins | sample 1553151 | NCBI WGS metagenome assembly OGUK01 (sample SAMEA2580208, study PRJEB22360) | human gut metagenome | biome: human gut; feature: human-associated habitat; material: faeces | place: Denmark | collected 2008/2010
ATGTGTGTCGCTGCTTTAGAGGAAGGTTTTTTTGAACCGGACGGAGGAGAGTATACTCGAAATAAGGAGCGTCAGCTGGCCGAGATTGGACGTGAAATAGATACCTTATATGAGCAGTTGGATCGTGCGGAAGCAAATGTCCGGAAATTTGCTCCCTCACTCGAGCGCCGGAAAGACGGACTTGCCCCGTCGAACATTCTGCAAAAGATCGAGCAGGGGGTGAAAGAGAAAATATCCAGTGGCGTAGCTCCCCAAAACTGTGAGCAAAAGATGTAAAGTGTAATCCCTTAAACAGTCTGCTACCGTGAATAACGCTTTCGTCAATAATAAAATCAAGTCTTATAGAGAAGATCTTACTGCTTACTTGGATTGCTACCATCCGGATTATTTGAAGCTGTACGATTTGAGTGCGGATGGCTGGGACGATTTTCTTGAAGGCCGCGCCCGAGCTGCGGCCGATGAAGAGATCCGGAAGACAGAAGAAGGCGTTCCGCCGCCACTCGCTGAGAAATATGCGTTGGATATCTTGCTTCAGGGGTTCCGATTCTCGCTGCATGTTATGGTAAAGGAGATCCTCGAGACAGACTATCCCAATATTGCTGCCGAGATCTCTCCGGCAATGGTGGCAACGTTGGAAAGTTCTTGCCGCCTGATCGCGGATAAGTTCGCCTTGGGGGATGATTATCTGACCGATCCTATCTATGAGTATTTTATTGGAGAGATTAAGCAGCAGATTCATAATTTTTTGATTGAGAATATTTAATGGACTGAACTATGATTGATTATAAAGAAGCAAAGAAATATCTTATTCCGACATTATTGGATTATGGCTTTAAGGAGCGTAAGGACAAATCGTGTAAATCATGTCTTGTCTTCTCGGACGGGTCGGAAACACTTCTGGTATATCACAACCAGAGAGGAATCTACGATCATTATGTCAATAAAAGTGCGTCTGACGATTATGGGGATGCCGTTCACTTCATTATGAAGCGGGTACTCAATAAAACAGCCAACCTGTCCGCAGAAGATTTTTGCAAAGTGGAGGCCGAGTTGTCACGGATTGCCGGGCTTGGTGTAATTAAAGATGTTATAAATAACACATCTACGACGCAGGAAAAGCAACCGTTCGATATTTCAAAGTATACGGTAGAGCGCCTCGATCTCGCGACTGTTCCCGGGGCATGCCGGCGGTTTTTCGAGCAGCGCCATATTGATCCCGGGCAACTGGCCCCGTTCAAGTCCGCGATAGGTGTCCTTGTTAGTGACCACGGGTTTAAGCAACCATTGTTCTATTGGCAGAATATGGAAGGGAATATCGTCGGAGCGCAATATAAGTATATCAAGGACAATGTGTGCCTGAAAAGATTCCTGAAAAATACCGACCGTAGTAATTCCCTTTGGATGACTCCTATCGAGGGCCGTCAGGCACTATTCGTTACGGAAGATCCGCTCGATGCAATTGCACATGGTCAACTCTTCCCTGAAGCCATGTATGCCTACCTCTGTACCGGTGGTACATCGACAATGGCCCAGAGACAAATGATCCACAGCTTTTCGCAGAAATTCAATTTACCGATCATTCTCGGGAACGATAATGATTTAGCCGGACAATTGGAAAACTTTAAACTTGCATATTATTCGGCCAATATTGAGTATGCCATCAATAGCAAAACGCAGCGAGTTCTTATTACTGTCAATGGTGTGGAACGGGAGTGGGGAAAGGATGAATTAGTTGCAGCTTTGCAAGTCGTGACCAAGCGTAGACCACATATGATTCTGTCGGTACCCAAGGCAAAAGATTGGAATGACGACCTGCGGAACAGTAAGAAGTCCATGTCCCTGCGCATTGCTGAAAATATGGCTCGAGTACAGGCCGAGACAACCAAATCAGAACAGCGGGGAATGATCGCCGGGAAGTTACCCTAATACTTCTGCTATACTGCTGGAGTTTCGGATCTGGGTTAAAAATGTTATAAATAACATTTTAATAATCAAATATTTATATGGTGTTCTGGTTTTTTGTGCAACAGCTTTTTTTTATCGGAGAAAACAGTTAGTTTTGTCAATAATATAGATTATTTGAATTATATAAATAATTGAAATGAATGGCAACACTATCTCAAATTGAAGAAGAGGATAATGAAATATATGCGTATGTTGTACTTGGTGCCATTTGCATAGGGTTTCTCTTGCTGCTGGCACAGTTGTATTACGCCAATTACGATTTGGTGCAGCGCCTTCATATTGACATTCCGTTTCTGGATAAACATGTTTTCTCGAAAGAGGGGATGAAGTTGTTGCTGGGGGACTCCTATAAAGTCAGAAATATTGTGCTGTTCCTTTTTGCATTCTCGTTGACTTCTCCATCGAAAGGGGAGAAGCCGACGTCTTTCTGGCGGCAGCTCGCCGGACTGGGCATTTCTGTTGCAGCATTTCATTGCTGCCGTTTTTTCTTACTTATCCCCCTTATCGCAATCGGACAGTCATTAAATATTCTCGGGTCGCTCATCAGTGCCGTGTATATCCTCAGTTATTGCGGCCGGATTACGAGGTTTTACCTGGCGCCGGATCGCTCTTTGAACGAGAACGAACGGTTGGCCGACGGGTTTGAGCAGACCACTGAATTGATCGAAACCCCTACTTCTGTCAATTGGAAGTATGAGTTTTCGTACCAGGGTAAAACCCACACCGGATATATCAACGAACTTGCGGTGTATAGGGCGTCGTTTGTTATCGGAATGCCGGGCACGGGCAAAAGTCATTCGTTTCTCGATCCTGCAATGAAGCAACTCATAGCAAAGCATTTTTCGGCAGTTGTTTATGACTATAAAGACCCGACATTAAGCAATGCGGTATATCAATACTACGTGCAATATAAACGGGAACACCCTGCCTCCCCGTTGCGGTTCGGGTATTTGTCCTATGTGAATATCAACCATACGTATCGGTGCAATCCGATGAAAGGTATTTCGACATCGGCTGAAGCGGTCAACTTTGCCATCACAATCCTGACTGCCCTGAATAAAAACTTTGTCGAAAAACAAGGCGAATTTTTTACGGAAAGTGCGAAATCTTATACCGCGATCGTGATATATGCACTCGGGGTTTTGTTCGGGGGACGCTACCTGTCATTGCCCCATACGCTCACCATGTTGTCTCAGGTGCCGTCTGTTCTGTTCCCGGTGCTGAAGCTGATATCCGTGCTGTATCCTGATATGAAAACCCTGTTTTCGCCTTTCAAAGAGGCATACGACACGAATACGTTGCCGCAGCTTCAGGGACAGTTAGCCTCGGCCCAAATCGGTTTGGGGTCTATGTCGGACGCATCGTTGGCCTATGTTATGACTGAAGATGATGAGTCCCAGGATATCGCTGTCGATCTGGATGCGATTTCGTCGAAAGAATCTCCCATGTTGTTATGTCTGGGATCAAATCCACGGTTAGGCGCGGTTCTCGGGCTGGCTAATGCCGTATACCTTACACGTATTGCCAATCTGCTCAATCGCAAGGGCCGTAACCCGACGGCTTTTTTTGCCGATGAAGTGGTGACGACCTATATCAATGGTCTCGATAATTTGATCGCAACGGCGAGATCCAATAAGATTGCGGTTTTTCTTGGGTTTCAGGATTACAGTCAGATGGTACGCGACTATGGGCAGAAAATTGCCGATGCGATCGTCAATACGGTCAATAATATTTTTGTCGGAGCTGTCAAAGGTAAAACGGCAAAAGAACTGGCAGAAAGTTTTGGCAAAAAAACCGTAAAGAAAATCAGCAAGTCCATAACAGAAGAGGGGAAGGTGACAACTTCTATTGCCGAACACAAAGAAGACCGCATTACCCAGAGCATGATTGAGGAGTTGTCGCAGGGGGAGTTTGTAGGACGCATTGCGGATGAATATGGCAAGGAGATCAAATGTAAGGTTTTTCATGGTAAAGTGATCGTCGAAACACCCGAGAAAGAGCAGCGCCTTCGGGAAGAGTTGGAGAACCGGACGAAAAATGAATGTGAGAGAGAGGGGCGGCCATATCTTCCTGATGAAACGCCCTGGATACCTAAAGTCCGGAACTGGTCGGATGAGGAGATTAAGCGCCGTCTGCGTTTGAATGTGATTAAGATCAATAACGAGGTTTCGGACGTGCTTCTGAAGCTCAATGAGATTGCCGATACATATAAAATTCTGACTCATCTGACAACGGGGAATGACGAATTTTGTTTACGACACTACCTTGCTGAACCGCAAAATCCGCAGAAACGAATCAACCTTTTCGTCTGGCTGGAGGAAGCATACCGCATTGTATGGCGAATGGGCGAGCTTGAACTGAAAGATGATATTCTTTCTTTCGAGGAAAAATTCCAACTTCTATTGCGGGACGTATATACGACCTCATATGAGGGGCTTCAGCAGATTCTCAAAGCCCGGGAACAGTACAGTGCAATGGACTTGAATTCTGTAAAACTATTGATTGATGAATATGAAGCCGAATATGGAACAAATCAGGTCAATTCTTAAAATGATCGGCTATTTCCTGCTGGAGCTATTTTTATGGAGCGGGAAGGTGCTGTTGCGTGTAATTACTTTCCTACTCATGTTCTTTGTGCTTAGGAAAGTGAAAAATAAACCAAAAATTAAAAAACATTATTATGAGGAAACTTGAATTTGACGGCATCATCGGTGCCATCGACGAAAAAACCAATAAGCTGGTGCTGCGGGTTAGTTCGGAAACTTACACGAAGACTGACGATGGTAATTTTGAAACCTTGACCGACTGGATCAATTGCTATGTGGCACTCTCCGAAAAGGGGCGTTACCGGGTCGGTGATCGTTTCTTCTTCAGGGGGAATATGATTGTTGAGCCATATGTCAGTAAGAAAGAAGAGGGGGTGCCCAAAGCGCAAATCAAAGTCTTTGTGTCCGAGAAGCCGGAACTTATTTATCGCAAGAAAGATCATGCCCCTGCCCTTGCACCTATCCCAGCTGCACCGGCTGAACCTTGCGATGATGTTGACGACCTGCCCTTTTAAATGTAAGTATTATGAAGAGAATAGCAGCAATATGCTTATGCCTGGTAATACATGGAGTTTGCCGGGCGCAGGTCGGATACCAGGGACAGAGCGCGATCAGCTTGGGCGTGGCTAAAACTAATTATGGTCTCCTCGCGGACTTGCGGTTCATGAATCAGGTTACACCCAGATCCGCAATAGGGGGTGAGGTAGTATATAACCGGGAGCAGCTCTCGACGACGGACAATGCCGATTTCAACGCACAACAGGTTCTTGTTGGTGTTGTATATCAGTATCCGATATTGTTCGGCCGACTCGGGATCTTCCCGTCGGCGTCATGCCTGGTTGGGGGGGAGTTCGCAGATAAAACTACATCCAAAGGTGATATGTTGAGCTTCAGAAATGGCTTTGCATTTGGTATTTCGGCCAATATCCCTGTCGGAGTCGTAATCGGGAAGCGATTCACAGTATATGCAGATCCGCGGCTTATATACATCCCCACGACTAACTTTGAGAGTTGCATTTTGTCGATCGGTGTTGGGCTGAAGTATTACTTTTGAGAATTGATGCCGGACTGTTGTTGATATAGTCTAATCAATGGTAAATATAGTTTTTTAGTGAAAAAATAACACGAAACAAATTTGTTTCGTGAGAATATATTTTTACCTTTGTATCAAAGATATATCTTATGACACTGAAAGAAGCATTTTCATTATTGATAACGCAACCTCTTTGGTATAAAAACAGCGATTATATCAGACAGCAGGCTGTGCGGGACAAACGCCTGTTCTTGGCCGGCAAGTCTATTCCTGAAGAACGTATCCGGGAATATTTGCGAGCTGCCGGTTGGGAGCAGACTCAAGAAGAACAATGGGCTGAAAAAGATGGAAAATAGGGATATAGCATACCAGCTCATCGACAACGATGCGATCAGAATGAATAACGGGGACAACATGGTCGATGTGTCTACGGCTTATCTGGCCGTCGATCGTGCCCGAACTGATGAACAGCATCGGTTGTTGGCCGGCTGGGAGCCGACAACGAAGCCAGTCCCGACGACCGGCCTTGTTGAAGTCCTTTTCGTAAACGGGACGATCCGGGAGATCGTGGGTAACCATGTACGCAACTGGGTTTATCCCTATATCGAGACTGGATATGCTGTTGCATGGAGGCTACGGATAGCCAATACCGAACAGGTCGGGGAATAAATGACAATTTCTTCTCTTCACGAATCAATAAATTGGACGATAATATGTCGGAATTTGAAGATAAGTTGAGTTTGAGCCTGGCGGCCTACCCGTTTCCCGAGATCAAACGTGTCGAAGAAGTGTTTTCCACGCTGAAGGCCGATCCGGCATTGCTTGAGGAGTCGAAATGTCGCGGGTTCTACATGGGGCATATGAAAGCCAATCAGATGTTCGGTCGGTTGTTCAGTGGCGGCCGCATAATGATAAAGCCGGAGGCCGACACGGAATTTGTCCGGCGGGTGATCCCGTATCTGAAGGCACTGTTGCGAAGCTACGCCCTGAAACATGAGGAGAAAGAGGCGATATGCGCAATGATCCTTGACGAGATTGCTGACGATGTTGTGCTTGAGAAATAGAGTAATTGGGGCTAATACTTGAATTTATGGAAGACAAGTTTATAAATATTTCGTTATTGGTAACATTACTTTTGCCGATATGGGCGGTGCTTATTTGGAGGCTATTCGTAATGATCCAAGCAGTTCGTTATGATGGGAAAGCCTTCATTATACAAGCTCTTTTATTCTTGGTGTATATGGTAATTGCTGGATATGGCCTGAAGTACTTTGGATTAAATTTGGGATTGAGTCCTCGAGCCATTGTGAGTATTTTTTGTTATACAGGTGGTTTGGAAATCATTTTATTTGGGGTAGTTCAATTATTGACTGATACAAGAGATCGGTTTTTATCCCCCAAAATTGAGAAATTGTTGTGGATTGCTGCTGGTGTTATCATAGCTTTGCTTCCTCTAATAATATAGATTCTTATGCCGAAGGGAGAATATACACGTACTGAAGCGGGGCGACGAGCCTATTTCGTTGTGACAGGAATTGAGCTGCCGAACACGCTTACCCATGAGGAGATCAAAGCGCATTCGCATACGTTGCCAGAAGACCAGTGGAGGCGCTACCATGAGTCCTATCTCAATTTTATGAGTATTGGACGGCATGAATATTTAACAAAATATCACAAAAAACATGGATGCTGATACTAAAATACATGATGAGTCGGAATACAATGAACTTGTCAAGATTACTGAAAAAATACATGCGAAAATTGAGAAATGGGCCGCAGAAAACGGCGTTAACTTATCTCCGAAATTTATTGAGAAAAAGCGAAATCAGCATTATGTTCCTCGTTGCTATTTGGAATTATGGCGTGATTCGGAAAAAATGCTTTATCAGTCTATAAAAGGTGGCGAGCCAATCCCAGTTAGAGGCAACTCGAAAAAAGTTGCCCAAAGCAAAGATTTTTATAGGGTTCAACCGATCACAGAGGAAGACAGAGATTTCTTGCTTGGGCTCGTGAAAGCTGTAAAAAGTCCTGATATATCTAATTTTCTAATAGATTTTATAAAGATATATGAGATTACTGGAGGGCTGATGCAAATAGTATCAGACTATACGTGGCCGCAAACATCTGGAGATGCCGAGACCCCGGATAAAATAGTAGATACGCTTGCGAACAATTTAATAGAAGAATTATATGCAGAGATAGAAGCTACTGCTGCGTATATTTTACGAAAAATAGCTTTAGGGAGAACTAATTGGTGGAAGGCAGAACGATCAAAAGTCAATTTTTTGTTGTTTTTTGGAACTCAATATTTTCGAACTCCGGGTATATTGAAAAAAGCTACCCAACTAACCTCTCCTACAAACGTCGGCTTGTCTGAATATGTGATTTATCCTTTGATGATGATTATGTCGATGCAGATAGTTGATGATATGGTAACCAAGCCAGACGATTACTACATTACATTATTGATAAATGATTCTGATGTTCCATTCATAACGGGAATACAACCCATAGTAGATGCCAGACCAAATAAACAAGGGGCTTACAATTTATATTACCCTATTACAGCAAGATACGCTATACTCTTAAAAAAGAAAGAAAGGCGGAGAAAAGGCATTATTAAGGTCACTATTGATGGTAATGAAGCCCATATGTATAATAATCTGGTAAAAAATTCAAGTGATATTCTGATAGCTTCAGATGCAAAAATATTGAAAAAATATGCCAATCAGGGAAATTAAATGAAATATTAATGAAAATGGATATTCAGATCATACAGAATAAGATTTACGAGATTCGCGGCCAGCGCGTGATGTTGGATTACGATTTGGCGGAGATGTATCACACTCCAACAGCGCAACTTAAACGAGCAGTTCGTCGGAATATAGAACGCTTTGAAGGTGATGATTTTATGTTTGAATTGACATGGGAAGAGCTTTCAAGATGCCAAATTGGCACCTTGAACAAGGGAAGAGGTGAAAATGTAAAATACCTCCCGTTTGCTTTTACCGAATTGGGCGTGGCCATGTTGAGCAGTGTGCTGAAATCTCCAATGGCAATCGAAATAAACCGCCGGATCATGCGGGTTTTCGTGCAGGTGCGCAACGGCCTTATGCAAGCGTCGCAGTACTCGGCCGAGCTTGCCGAGTTCCGCAGCCGGCTCCTGCTTGTTGAGCGGGACGTTCGGGAGAACCTGGAGGCCATGAATGACTTGAGCGAAGATGTGAGAAAAGACTTTGATACAGTATTCGAAGCCATTGGGGCATTGTCAGTAAAGTTACCGGAGGCCCGGAAGCAGCGGAAGCCGATCGGTTTTGTTACAGATAAAAAAGAAGACTGATTGTTATTAACCAAATATAAAACTTGCGTAAACTTTAATTCCCACTACAATGAAATCATTTATGAAATTTATGTTCCTGGCTGCCTCTGCCATGACATTGATGTTGTTCAACTCTTGCGATAAGGACGACGAGGGCGGTTCTGCCGGCGGGTTCGATGTGCATGTTCCGAGTTTCGTGAAAGGCACTACGCCGATCCGCGTGGATCTTGGCGTGAACTGCGACAAAGCGCCTACGGTCACTTTCGCTACCGAAGGCGATGCGCTGGGCGTTGTCAGCCCTGTTGAGAACCCTGAGTTCGACACGGATTATGTCTATGCCGGCGAGCCGATCGATGCGAGCTTCGTGAACGGCCGCGCTACGGCGACCTTCTGGTATATCCCCCTCACACCGGGCGACCATGCCGTTACCTTCACGGTAAACTACACGCAGAACGGTGCGGCCAAGACGGGCACGAACCGTAAGGTGCTGAAGGTATCCGATGCCTCGAACGGCGGGTTCTATCCGGAGGCTGTTGGGGCTGGGTTGTACTATATTTCATTCCGTAATGAATTGGATAAATTTAAGTTTGGATGTGATTTCTCAATCCGTTTTGTTTCGATTAATGGAGAGACAGATCCGGCTCCTTACGATATAATTTTGGGTCAAGGAAAGAATTCTACGGTGATCATGGCCAAGGATAAATTTTATCCAATTCGCGCCGAAAAATGGAGTGAAGAGTGGCGAGATTGGGTTGATGGTGATGGCATGATAGTCCGTGAAGTGTCAGGAGCTATAACCATGAAACTGATTCTTCGGGATAATTATAATCGTTGCCGGGATGTGGTCATTGAAACAGATGCAGATGGTGATGTAATATCGTCTCAGGCCAGCGATTATTACCTGTGGCCACGTGATCGAGAATAAAAAACAGCATTAGGATAACATAACACTCCTCGGAAGCTGCACGCTTCCGAGGAGCCGTAAGAGATATAGGGTGCAAATGTTCCTACGATCAATCAACTAAACTTCTGTCAGTTTGATATTGTGCTTGTTGAAGTCATACAAGAAGGAGCGGTTTGTTTTCTTGACAGGAAATCCCATTTTTTTCAATTCTATTTGTTGAGTGTGAAATTCAGGGATAGGTATTCTGGGATCAAAGGTAACCTCGTCGATTAGTTCTTGTGGGGTTATCTGTCCTTCGATATAGTCGGGATAGCAATAATCCATATCTAAAGGATCACAATTGAAGCTGCATGAGAATACGAACCTAAATTCCTGCTCATGACTGAATTCTTTCCGTTTTTCAAAAAGAGCATTATCGCAGGCATCCCAATATTCTATCGTATTTTTTAATTGAAGACACTGTAGATTACGATCAATATCGGTCTGATTGGTATATTTTACCGGGCCGATATGGCCAAGATTGAAGCCCGTGATTATTGATGGTAATTTTTGCAGCCTTTCAGCTGTGGTTTTAATTCTTACACCAATTTCACGGCTGTCTACGGTATCATCGGCCTGCCCTCTGCTAATCCTTGAGTATATGCGCCACATAGCATCGGACTCTGGGAGCGTCGTCCAACATTGCCCATATCGGGGAAGCACTATCCTACATATTCGCTTTCCAAATCTATCCAACAACGGGCACTTGAGCAGGTAATTTTCATAGGGGTCTTCC
>OGUK01002337.1_pt1 | contig 10530 bp, 6 predicted proteins | sample 1553151 | NCBI WGS metagenome assembly OGUK01 (sample SAMEA2580208, study PRJEB22360) | human gut metagenome | biome: human gut; feature: human-associated habitat; material: faeces | place: Denmark | collected 2008/2010
GCTGCTGGGCGTCACCGGCTCCGGCAAGACCTTCACCATGGCCAAGGTCATCGAGCAGGTCCAGCGGCCCACCCTGGTGCTGGCCCACAACAAGACCCTGGCCGCCCAGCTCTGCGCCGAGTTCAAGGAGTTCTTTCCCGACAACGCGGTGGAGTATTTCGTCTCCTACTACGACTACTACCAGCCCGAGGCCTACGTGCCCTCATCGGACACCTTCATTGAGAAGGACGCCTCCATCAACGAGGAGGTGGAGAAGCTGCGCCATGCGGCCACCTCGGCTCTGCTGTCGCGGCGGGACGTCATCGTGGTGGCATCGGTGAGCTGCATCTACGGCATCGGCAGCCCCATGGACTACGCCGGCATGGCGGTGTTCGTCGACAAGCAGAAGGAGATGGACCGCGACCAGGTCATCCACGAGCTCATCGACATCCAGTACGACCGCAACGACGTGGAGTTTGAGCGCGGGACGTTCCGCGTGCGCGGCGACGTGCTGGAAATCATCCCCGCGGGCGGCAAGGAGCATGGCCTGCGGATTGAGTTCTTCGGCGACGAAATCGAGTCCATCAGCGAGTTCGAGGTCGTGTCTGGGCACACGCTGGCGTCGCTGGAGCACGCAAGCGTCTATCCCGCGACGCACTACGCGACTGACCAGACGAATCTGCCGGAGAAAATCGCCGTCATCGAGCGCGATTTGAAGGAGCAGGTCGACAAGTTCACGAAGGAAGGCAAGCTGCTGGAGGCGGAGCGAATCGCCCAGCGGACGAATTACGACATCGAGATGATGCGCGAAATCGGCTATTGCAGCGGCATCGAGAATTATTCGCGCTACTTCGATGGCAGAAAGCCCGGCGACGCGCCCTATTCCCTGCTGGATTATTTCCCCAAGGGCTTTTTGTGCTTCATCGACGAGAGCCACGTCACCGTGCCGCAGATTCGCGCCATGTACAACGGCGACCGCGCGCGCAAGGAGCAGCTTGTCGAATATGGTTTCCGGCTGCCGTCGGCGTTTGACAATCGTCCGCTGCTGTTCGAGGAATTTGAGCAGCGCATCGGGCAGACGATTTTTGTTTCCGCAACGCCCGGCCCGTATGAAATCAGCCACGCATCCCAGATTGTGGAACAGATTATCCGCCCGACCGGGCTGCTTGACCCCAAAATCATCCTCCGCAAGGCGACGGGTCAGGTGGATGACCTCGTGGGCGAAATCCACCAAGTCGTGGCGAAAAAACAGCGCGTGCTGGTGACGACGCTGACGAAGAAGATGGCGGAGGATCTGACGGAATATCTGCGCACGGTGGGCGTGCGCGTGCGCTATATGCACGCGGACGTGGAGACCATCGAGCGCATGGAGCTCATCCGCGACCTGCGGCTGGGCGAGTTCGACGTGCTCGTCGGCATCAACCTGCTGCGCGAGGGCCTCGACCTGCCGGAAGTGTCGCTCGTCGCCATTCTGGACGCGGACAAGGAGGGCTTCCTGCGCAGCGAGACAAGCCTTGTGCAGACCATCGGCCGCGCCGCGCGAAACGCGGACGGTCTGGTCATTCTCTATGCCGATACGGTCACGCCGTCGATGAAGCGCGCGATGGACGAGACCGAGCGACGCCGCGCCATTCAGGACAAGTACAACAAGGAGCACGGCATCGTGCCGCAGACCATTCGCAAGGACGTGCGCGAGATCATCGAAATTTCAAGGAAGGACGAGGACGGCGCGCGCCGGCGCGGCAAGCGCAAGCTCTCGGAGCGCGAGCGGGACGAGGAGATCCGCAAGCTCGAAAAGCAGATGCAGGAGGCGAGCCGGATGCTCGAGTTCGAGTATGCCGCCGTGCTGCGCGACCGCATCATCGAGCTGCGCAAGGAACAAAAATAAGAGAGAAAAAGCCATGAAAAAATACCTTCCCTATCTGAATATCCTCGGTGCGGCGGCCTGTTGGGGCTGCATTGGGCTGTTTAACCGCTTTCTGATGCGCGCGGGCATGGGCGCGGCGAACATCGTCGTCATCCGCAATTTCGGCGGACTTGTGCTGCTGACGCTCATTTTCGCGCTGCGCGATCGGAGCGTATTCCATGTGAAAGCGAAGCACCTGCCCATCTTTTTCGGCACGGGTGTGGTGAGCATGGTCTTTTTTACGCTGTGCTACTTCAAGTGTCAGGAGCTGTGCTCGCTGGCGGTGAGCGCCATTCTGCTCTACACCGCGCCGGCGATGGTCGTGCTGATGAGCGCGGCGGTGTTCCGCGAAAGGATCACAAGGAAGAAGCTCCTGGCGCTCGCACTGGCGCTGCTCGGCTGCTCGTTTGTGACGGGCGTATGGAGCGGGGACGCGAGCGTGACGGCGGCGGGCGTGCTGTTCGGACTGGGCGCGGGCTTCCTTTACGCGCTCTACTCCATCTTCGCGCCGTTCGGCCTGCGGCACTATACGCCGTTCACCGTGGTGTACTGGACGTTCGTGTTCGGCGGGCTCGGCTCACTCTTCCTGCTCGACGCGGGCGAGATGCGCACGGTGTTCGCGGACGGGAGAATGATCCTCGTCGCGCTGGGGCTGATCGTCATTTCGACGGTGCTGCCGTATCTGCTGTATACGAACGGCCTTGCCAGGGTCGAGAGCGGCAAGGCGAGCATTCTGGCGAGTCTGGAGCCGGTGGTCGCGTCGTTCGTGGGCATCCTCGCCTTCGGCGAGCCGGTGAGCTTGATGGTATTTTTAGGGCTGGGGTGCATCCTCGCCTGCGTGTATGTATTGAGGTGAACGAAGATGGCAAAGAATAAGGAAGAAAAGACGAATGTGATGCGTGTGCTCGAGCAGAAGAAGATCGCTTATACCGCGCACAGCTATCCGCACGAGGAGGGCGTGGCGGTGGACGGCGTGACCGTCGCGAAAAGCATGGGCTTTGATCCCGCGCAGGTCTTTAAGACGCTGGTGGCGCGGGGCGCGAGCGGGCAATACTATGTGTTCGACGTGCCGGTGGCGGAGAGCCTTGACCTCAAAAAGGCGGCGCGCGCCGTGGGCGAAAAGAGCATCGAGATGCTGCATCAAAAGGAGCTGCTGCCGCTCACGGGCTACGTTCACGGCGGCTGCTCACCGGTGGGCATGAAGAAGCTGTTTCCGACGGTTTTCCACAGCTCGGTGGAAAACCTGCCGACGGTCATCGTATCCGCGGGGAAGATCGGTTATCAGGTGGAGGTGAAGCCCGCCGACCTGATGGGACTGGTGTGCGCGGAGACGGCGGACATTATCGTGGAGTAACGAACGGAAAGGTTCGGAAAAAGCGGAATTTATATTGATTTATACAAGGATTGACATTAAAAAATGATTTGTGTATGCTATGACCGAAAACCGGTCTCGACACAAATAAACAGGAGCAAAAAGTAAACTATGCAGGAAAATATCATTGTCAAGGGCGCGCGGGAGAACAACCTCAAGAACATTGATGTGAGCATCCCGCGCGACAAGCTGACCGTCATCACGGGACTGTCCGGCAGCGGAAAAAGCTCGCTGGCGTTTGACACCATTTATGCCGAGGGACAGCGGCGGTATGTGGAAAGCCTGTCGTCCTACGCGCGGATGTTTCTCGGGCAGAAGGAAAAGCCCGACGTGGACTACATCGACGGCCTTTCCCCCGCCATCTCCATCGATCAGAAAACGACCTCGCAGAACCCGCGCTCGACGGTGGGTACGGTGACGGAGATCTACGACTATCTGCGCCTTCTCTGGGCGCGGGTCGGCACGCCGCACTGCCCGAACTGCGGAAAAGAGATCAAGCAGCAGACCATCGACCAGATCGTGGATCAGGTGATGGCGCTGGGCGAGGGCACGCGCATTCAGGTGATGGCGCCGGTCATCCGCGGAAAGAAGGGCGAGTACGCCAAAATTTTCGAGGATGCGCGCAAGTCCGGCTATGTCCGCGTGCGTGTGGACGGGAGTATGTACGATCTGAGCGAGGAGATCAAGCTCGAAAAGAACATCAAGCACAGCATCGAGGTCGTGGTGGACCGCCTCATTCTAAAGCCCGATGTGGTGCATCGCCTGAGCGACTCGGCGGAGACCGCCGCGGCGCTCTCGGGCGGACTGGTGCTTATCAACGTGCTCAATCCCGAGCGGGATATTCTGTTCTCGCAGAACTATGCCTGCGAGGACTGCGGCGTGTCCATCGAGGAGCTGACGCCGCGGATGTTCTCATTCAACAATCCCTTCGGCGCGTGCCCGGCCTGTACGGGTCTCGGCAGCCAGCTCAAGGTCGATCCGGAGCTGGTCATTCCGAATAAGACGCTCTCCATCCTCGATGGGGCTATCTGCGCGTCGGGGTGGAACAACGTGCGCGGCGACGGCATCTCGAGGATGTACTTCGACGCGCTGTCGAAGAAATATCATTTCTCGCTGCGCGAGCCGGTGGAAAAACTCTCGCCGGAGGTCATGGACGTGATCCTCTACGGCACGAAGGGCGAAAAGCTGGAGCTGCACTACGACCAGCCGCGCGGCAAGGGCGTGCTCTACCAGCCGTTTGAGGGCATCGTCAACAACCTCGAACGCCGCTATCAGGAGACGCAGAGCGAGAGCGTGCGCGCGGAGCTGGAGGAGTGCATGAGCGAGTGCCCCTGCCCCGCGTGTCAGGGCCGCAGGCTGCGGCGCGAGTCGCTGGCGGTGACGGTCGGCGGCATGGACATTGACACGTTCACGCGCATGAGCGTGACGGAGGAGATCGCGTTTGTCGATTCCCTCGCGCTTACCGAGCAGCAGCTGCGTATCGGCGAGCGCATTTTGAAGGAGATCAAAAACCGCCTCGGCTTTTTGCAGTCGGTCGGTCTGGACTACCTGACGCTTTCGCGCGCGAGCGCAACGCTCTCCGGCGGCGAGAGCCAGCGCATCCGGCTTGCCACACAGATCGGCAGCAGCCTCATGGGGGTGCTGTATATCCTCGACGAGCCGTCCATCGGACTGCACCAGCGCGACAACGACAAGCTGCTCGCGACGCTCAAGCGTCTGCGCGACCTCGGCAATACGCTGATCGTGGTCGAGCACGACGAGGATACGATGCGCGCGGCGGACTATATCGTGGACATCGGCCCGGGGGCAGGCGTCCATGGCGGGCGCGTCGTCGCGGCGGGCACGCCGGCGGAGGTCATGGCGAACGAAGCGAGCCTGACCGGTCAGTATCTGAGCGGGAGAAAGAAGATCGAAACGCCGAAAACGCGGCGCGCGGGGAATGGCAAGCTCCTCACCGTGCGCGGGGCGCAGGAAAATAACCTCAAGAACATCGACGTGAGCGTTCCGCTCGGGACGTTTACCTGCGTGACAGGCGTCTCCGGCAGCGGCAAAAGCTCGCTCGTCAACGAGATCATCTACAAAAAGCTGGGCGCGGACCTCAACCGCATGAAGGCGCACGCAGGAAAGCACCGCGCCATCGAGGGCGAGGAGAATCTGGACAAGGTCATCTGCATCGACCAGAGTCCCATCGGGCGCACGCCGCGCTCGAACCCAGCGACATATACCAATCTCTTTAATGACATCCGCGACCTGTTCGCCTCCACGCCGGACGCGAAGGCGAGGGGCTACAACGCGGGGCGCTTCAGCTTCAATGTGCGCGGCGGGCGCTGCGAGGCCTGCGGCGGCGACGGTCAGCTCAAGATCGAGATGCACTTCCTGCCGGATATTTACGTTCCCTGCGAGGTGTGCAAGGGAAAGCGCTACAACCGCGAGACGCTGGAGGTCCACTATAAGGGCAGGAGCATCGCGGATGTGTTGGAGATGACGGTGGAGGAGGCGCTGGAGTTCTTCCGCGACCTGCCGAAGCTGGCGAACAAGCTCGAGACGCTGCGCGACGTGGGACTGGGGTATATCAAGCTCGGACAGTCCTCCACCACGCTCTCGGGCGGCGAGGCGCAGCGCGTGAAGCTCGCGACCGAGCTATCGAAGCGCGCGACGGGACGCACCATCTATATCCTCGACGAGCCGACCACCGGCCTGCACACGGACGATGTGCGAAAGCTCTTAGAGGTCTTGCAGAAGCTGACCGACGCGGGCAACACGGTGCTCGTCATCGAGCACAATCTGGACGTCATCAAATCGGCGGACTATCTGATCGACCTCGGCCCCGAGGGCGGCAGCGGCGGCGGCACGCTCGTCGCCTGCGGCACACCCGAGGAGGTCGCGGCGTGTGAGGCGTCCTACACGGGACAGTACTTGAAGAAGGTTTTATAAGCGGTTTCGCACCTTTTTCGGCGGTTTTTCATAAGCTGGCGCGAGAGGGGTGGAGAAATGCAGCTTTTGCAGGACGGCGTGATCGCGGCGCTTGCCGCGGTGGGGCTGGCGACGATCGTATGGTTCACCGTTACGGCGCTGACGCATCCGCGCGAGCGGGTGCGCAGCGAGACGGCGGTGATCGTGCCCGCGCGGGGCGCGGCGGAGGCGCTGGAGCACACGGTGCGGACGCTCGAGAGCGAGCGCTACGCCTCGGGCGGCTTTTCGCGCATCATCATCGCGGACTGCGGCATGGACGAGGACGCGCAGCGCGTGGCGCAGCTGTTGTGCCGCGAGAGCTTCGATGTGACGGTCTGCCCGCAGGGCGACCTTGCGCGGCAATTCGACTGAACGAAAGAGAATGGAGAGAGGGACATGGGAGAGCGCACGACGGTCATCGGTACGATCCTGGCGGTCGTTTTCCAAAATGAGGAGAACGGCTATACGGTCGCGCGCATCGTCACGGACGACGGCGAGCCGGGGACGGTGGGGGGCTGCATCCCCTGCGCCGCGCCCGGCGAGGAGCTGATCCTGACCGGACGCTACACGACGCATCCGCAGCACGGCGAGCAGTTCGCCGCCGACGAGGTGGAGCGGCATATGCCGACGGGCGAGACGGAGATCCTGAACTATCTCGCCTCCGGCGTGGTGCGCGGCATCGGACCGGCGACGGCGCAGAAGCTGGTGGATCGCTTCGGCGCAGACACGCTCGACGTGCTCGACGGCGAGCCGGAGAAGCTCAAGACCATCAAGGGCATCACCGACAAGCGCGCGCGGGAGATCGCGGAGAGCTGGCGCGAGCTGGCGGGTCTGCGGCGCGTGCTGGACTTCCTGACGAAGTACGACCTGCCGGTGGGGCTTGCGATGCAGCTTTTCCGGCGCTACGGCGCGGACGCGATGGACGCGCTGCGGCGCAATCCGTATCTCCTCAGCGGCGAGGCGTTCGGCGTGGATTTTTCCGTGTCGGACGAGATCGCGCTGTCGATGGGCTTTTCGGGCGATTCCTCCTGCCGCACGGAGGCGGGGGTGCTCTTTGAGCTGAGCCACAACGAGCAGAGCGGCGGACACGTGTTTCTGCCGCGGGAAAAGCTCGTGGCGGCGACGGCGCAGCTGCTCGACGGGGATACGGATACGGTGGAAAAGGCGCTCGACGATCTGCTCGAGCGCGGAAGCGTCGTGCAGGAGCAGGTCGCGAACGTAGAGGGCTGCTATCTGCGGCGCTGCCACGAGGCGGAGACCTATGTGTGTACGCGCGTGCGCGCCATGCTTGCCGACAAGCCGGACAAGCTGCGCGGCGCGAAGAAGATCATCGACGAGATCGAGCGCGGGCAGGGCATCGAGTATGCGCCATTGCAGCGGCAGGCCGTGGAGCTGGCCGCGCAGGAGGAGCTGCTGATCCTGACCGGCGGGCCGGGCACGGGCAAGACAACGAGCGTGCGCGGCATCGTAGCGCTCTTTGAGCGCATGGGGCTGGACGTGCTGCTCTGCGCGCCGACGGGGCGCGCCGCCAAGCGCATGGGCGAGCTGTGCGGCAAGGAGGCGCAGACCATCCACCGCCTGCTTGGCATGAGCTGGAACGAGCAGACGGGCGATGTGACCTTTACAAAAAACGAAAAGGAGCCGCTGGAGGCGGACGCGGTGATCGTGGACGAGACCTCGATGGTCGATCTGGCGCTGATGCGCGCGCTGCTCGCGGCGCTGCGGCCCGGCTGCCGGCTGGTGCTGGTGGGCGCCCCCGACCAGCTGCCGAGCGTCGGCGCGGGGAACGTGTTCGGCGATCTCATCCGCTCGGAGCGCGTCGCGACCGTGGCGCTCAAGGATATTTTCCGTCAGGCGGAGCAAAGCGCCATCGTGCGCAGCGCGCATCTGGTGAATGAGGGGCGGCTGCCGGAGCTGCAGAATACCGCCGCGAGCGATTTCTTCTTCCTCCCCCGCCGCGACAGCGCGCGTCTGGTGGACACGGTGGTGGAGCTGTGCAGAACGAGGCTGCCCGAAAAGATGCACATTCCCGCCGAGAGCATTCAGGTGCTCACGGCGACGCGCAAGGGCGACACCGGCACGGCGGCGCTCAACCGCGCCCTGCAGGCGGCGCTGAATCCCGCGGGCGCGGGACGGCGCGAAAAGCGCTTCGGCGACCTCGTGTTCCGCGAGGGCGACCGCGTGATGCAGACGCGCAACGACTATGATGTTTTATGGGAGCGCGAGGACGGCACGGCGGGCGCGGGCATCTTCAACGGCGACGTGGGAAAGATCTTGCAGATCGACCCGAGCGGCGAGCTGATCTCCATCGCCTTTGACGACCGCGTGGCGACCTACACGGCGGATATGCTCGCGGAGCTGGACATGGCCTACGCTATGACCGTACATAAGGCGCAGGGCAGCGAGTACCGCGCGGTGATCTTCGTCAGCGCGCCGGCGGCGCCGGGGCTGATGGTGCGCGGGGTGCTCTACACCGCCATCACCCGGGCCAGGGAGCTCCTGATCCTGGTGGGGGACGAGGACGTGGTGGCCCACATGACCGCCAACGACAAGATCTTTGAAAGGGGGGGGGAACCGCCCGCCGCACGCGCCGCTACAGCGGTCTGCGCTGGCGGCTCGGGAACGGAGGGACGGCATGAGTCTGAAGGAAAAGCTGCTCGACCTGTTTTTCCCGCCGCGGTGCGCGTTCTGCCGCCGGACGGGCGTGCATGGCGTGTGTGCGGACTGCGAGAGGACGCTCCCCTACGCGAAGGTACAGCTGTGCGAGGGCGCGGGCTTCGGGAGGTGCGCCTCTCCCCTGCTCTATGAGGATGCGGTGCGCGAGAGCCTGCTGCGCTTCAAGTTCCACGGCGCGCAGAGCGCCGCCGAGGGCTACGGCGAGCTGCTCGCCCGCTGCGCGGCAGAGGAGCTGGGCGGCCAGTTCGACACGGTGACGTGGGTGCCGGTGAGTAAAAAGCGCGAACACGAGCGCGGCTACGATCAGGCGCACCTGCTGGCGAAGGAAACGGCAAGGCATTGGGGTATCGAGCCGGTGCGGCTGCTGCGGAAAACGAGAAACAACGCCGCGCAGTCCGGGCTGTCCTCCGCCTCCGAGCGGCGGGGCAATGTGCTGGGCGTGTATGAGGCGGAAAACACGGACAGGATCCGCGGCGCGAAAATTCTGCTCATCGACGATATTCTGACCACCGGAGCGACGCTGGGCGAATGTGTGCGCGTGCTCAGGGAGGCCGGCGCGGCGGATGTGGTGTGCGCGACGCTCGCCCGCGCCGTGACGGAAAAGGAAAAGGACGGCGCAAGGCGCGGGACACCGGTGTGATTTGGCACACGCCCTGCGGCACATAGATGCGGCAAAATCACACACAATGCTATTGCAAAACCGTTTTTCAGCCGCTATAATAGAAAAGCAAGCGAGATAAAATGCGGATATTTCCGCCGGAATACAAAGGAAAATGAGAGAGGTAGCATTATGTGTTCACTGGCAAAGGACATCGGTATCGACCTCGGTACCGCGTCGGTTCTGATCTATGTAAAGGACAAGGGCATCGTGCTCAACGAGCCGAGCGTGGTGGCCATTGATAAGGATACGGGCAAGCTGCTGAAGGTCGGCGCGGACGCGCAGGCCATGCTGGGCCGCACGCCCGGCAACATCGTTGCGATCCGTCCCCTGCGCGAGGGCGTTATCTCCGACTACGAGGTGACCGAGCGGATGCTCAAGGAGCTCATCCACAAGGTCATGGGCTTCCAGTTCTTCAAGCCGCGCATCATCATCTGCGTGCCCTCCGGCATCACCGAGGTCGAGGAGCGCGCGGTCATCGACGCGGGCATTCAGGCGGGCGCGCGCCGCGTGTACCTCATTGAGGAGCCGGTCGCGGCGGCCATCGGCGCGGGCATCGACATCACCCAGCCCGACGGTCACTTCATCATCGACATCGGCGGCGGCACGAGCGATATTGCGGTCATCTCCCTCTCCGGCGTGGTCGAAAGCGCGTCCATCAAGGTCGCGGGCGACCAGTTCAACGAGGCGGTCGTGAAGTATATGCGCCGCAAGCACAACCTGCTCATCGGCGAGCGCACGGCGGAGGAAATGAAAATGAGCATCGGCTGCGTCTTCCCGCCCGAGGAGGAAATGACGATGGAGATCAAGGGCCGCTGCCTGATGACCGGCCTGCCCCGGGTGTTCTCCGTGTCCTCCAGCGAGATGATCGAGGCCTTTGAGGAGGTCTCCACCCGCATTCTGGAGGCCATCCACGGCGTGCTGGAGCGCACGCCCCCTGAGCTGGTGGCCGATATCTCCACCAACGGCATCGTAATGACCGGCGGC
>OGUK01002352.1_pt1 | contig 10483 bp, 9 predicted proteins | sample 1553151 | NCBI WGS metagenome assembly OGUK01 (sample SAMEA2580208, study PRJEB22360) | human gut metagenome | biome: human gut; feature: human-associated habitat; material: faeces | place: Denmark | collected 2008/2010
GGTCGATAATGGGAAGGTAGCGGCGGATGAGCTCGAGAGAGAGCTTCAGGCCCATGGACATATCTTTCAGGGTGGGGATATAGAATTTCAGGGTATCCATCACCTTGACGACCTCATCGGCCACGCCCAGCAGCACGCTGACATCGTTGCCGTCGATGAGCTGTTTGACATAGGCGTAGACATTGAACTCTTCTACCTGATCAGGGGTCTTGGACATCTTGCGGGGCAGGGGTATCATCTTGAGCAGGGTGCGGAGCTTATCGGAGAGCACGAGGGTGACGTAGCCCTTGGCTTCGCCCTTGACGCCCAGCACCACGCCGATATACTGCGCGTCCGCCGGGCGGGTGACCACCGACAGCTCGAACGGGGAGCCATAGACCAGCTTTCCGGCAGCCTGCAGACGAATGGAGACGACTTCATTCGTCTCTTCCAGCCGGGTCTGAGAGGCGCGGGGCAATTCGGTCTCTGCCGAGGCGGCCAGCACCGGGGTCACCATGCTCAGCATGAGGGCTGCTGTGAGAAGCAGCGAAAGCATTCTTTTGGCCTTCATATGGACAAACCTCCTGTATTCATCATCTTCAGCCGGGCGGGCCGCGCAGGCTGACACTCCGGCTAGTATGATTTTACCGCAAATCCCTGCTGTGGTCAATGACGGGATTCAAGTGTATCCGCTCACGAAAAGACCGCCGCCCCGGCAGGGCAGCGGCCTCAGAAAATTTTTATCGCAGCATCACAGGATGCGCACCCGGACGACGGCGGGGATGGCCGAGAGCTTCGCGGCCAGTGTATCATTCACGGCACCGGTGGCGTCCAGCATGGTGTAGGCCATGTTCTTCTTGCTCTTGTTCACCATGTTCTCGATGTTCAGGCCCGCCTCCGTGGTCAGGGCGGTGATCTGGCTGATCATGCCCGGCTCGTTCTTGTGGATGATGCAGATGCGCTTGCCGCCGGCGCGGGGCTGATGCACCTCGGGCATGTTCACCGAGTGGGTGATGTTGCCGTTCTTGAGGTAGTCGCTGAGCTCCTGGGCGGCCATGACCGCGCAGTTGTCCTCGGCCTCGGGGGTAGAAGCGCCCAGATGAGGCGTGCAGATGACGCCCGGACGGCCCAGCAGAGCTTCCGTGGGGAAGTCGGTCATGTAGCCGGACACTTTGCCGGTGTCAAGGGCTTCCAGCAGGGCGTCGGTGTTCACCAGCTCACCGCGGGCGTAGTTCAGCAGCTTGACACCGTCCTTGCAGAGGGCCAGCGTCTGGGCATTGATGGTGTCCTTGGTGGTGGGCAGATACGGCACATGGATGGTGATGTAGTCGCAGAGGGGAAGCATATCATTCAGGTTGACGCAGTGACGGACCTGACTGCTCAGGTTCCACGCAGCATCAATGGAGATATAGGGGTCATAGCCGTACACCTCCATCCCCAGCTCGATGGCGCAGTTGGCGACGCGGGAACCGATGGCGCCCAGGCCGATGACGCCGAGGGTCTTGCCCTTGATTTCGTTGCCCAAGAACTGCTTTTTGCCCTTCTCCACGCTCTTTGCCATGGCGGGGTCGCCGGCAAGACCCTGAGTCCACTGGGCGGCAGCAGCCACATTGCGGCTGCCCGCGATGAGCATACCGATGACCAGTTCCGCCACAGCGTTAGCGTTGGCACCGGGCGTGTTGAACACCACGATGCCCTGCTCACTGCACCGGTCGAGAGGAATATTGTTGACACCGGCACCGGCACGGGCAATGGCCAGCAGGTTGTCATTGAAGGTGGTGTTCAGCAGGTCGGCGCTGCGGACAAGGATGCCGTCGGGGGCGTCGGTGTCCACCGAGACATCGAACAGGTTTTTGTTCAGCTTTGCCAGACCTACCGGGCTGATGGCGTTCAGGGTTTTGATGGTGAACATACTTTCCTATCTCCTATACACAAAAACTCATGCATTCTCTTTGCGGAACTTCTCCATGAAGTCTACCAGCTTGTCGATGCCCTCGGCCGGCATTGCGTTGTAGATGGAGGCGCGCATACCGCCCACGAGGCGGTGACCCTTCAGGTTGACGAAACCGGCGTCTGCGGCCTCGGCGCAGAACTTCTTGTCGAGGTCAGGGTCAGGGCTGGTGAAGGTGACGTTCATGGTGCTGCGGTAGCGGTGCTCCACGGGATTATTGAAGAAGTCCTGACCATCGAGGTAGTCGTACAGGACCTTGGCCTTGGCTTCGTTGATCTTCTGCATATTGGCAAGACCGCCGATGTCGTTTTCCAGATACTTGAGCACCAGACCGGTCATGTAGATGCACCAGCAGGGTGGCGTATTGTACATGCTGTCCTTGGCCAGCAGGGTGGTGTAGTTCATCATGGTGGGCACATTGTCGGCGGCATGGCCCAGCAGGTCGTCCCGGACGATGGCGATGGCCATGCCGGCGGGGGCGACGTTCTTCTGGACGCCGAAGTAGATGCAGCCGTACTTGGTGACGTCCACGGGCTTGGAGAGGATCATGGAGCTCATATCCGCCACCAGCGGCACACCCTCCACCTGAGGCACCTCGACATACTGGGTGCCGAAGATGGTGTTGTTCTGGCAGATGTGGATGTAGCTTGCATCCTTGTCGTAGTCGATGGCGTTCACGTCCGGGATGTAGGTGAAGTTCTTATCCTTGCTGGACGCGACGATTTTGGCCTCGCCGAACTTTGCAGCTTCCTTTGCGGCCAGGTTGGAGAAGTTGCCGGTGACGATGTAGTCGGCCTTGCCGGTGGTCATGAAGTTCAGCGGCACCATAGCGAACTGCTGGGTCGCGCCGCCCTGGAAGAAGCCGACCTTATAATTATCGGGAATGTTCATCACCCGGCGCAGGGTGGCTTCGGTGTCGGTGATGATGGCGTCGAACCACTTGCTGCGGTGGCTCATCTCCATCACGCTCTGGCCGCTTCCGCCGTATTCGAGCAGCTCTGCCTGAGCCTGCTCGAGCACCTTTTCGGGTAACATGCTGGGACCTGCGCTGAAATTATAAACTCGTGCCATGACGGATTCTCTCCTTTTCCTCTATCTGACGGCCCGTTCGGGCGTTGTGCTCTGGATTTGTCCGTAGTATAATGGTTTTGAGGGGTGCAAAACAAGAGCATCTTTGCACAAAGTTGAGCCGTCAAAGCCCGGGCGGGCGCACGAAGCGCACAAATGTCCTCGTGCAGGGGACATTTTTAAAGACATTTGTAAAACAGCTAGCGGAGAGCCGCATGGCTGCTGGGTTTTCTGCTCTTGTCCTTTCTCCTGATTTTTGCTATAATGGCAGCATCTAAGACAAATGTAAAATTAAGTTTTTTGCTCAAAAAGGAGAGATGGCCCCCATGTATGGCATTCCGGACAGGCTGAAAGCCCTTTCGGCGGCGGAGGAACAGGTGCTTCTGGCCTTGTGGGACTGCAAACCGCCCGTGTCGCGGCGGGACATCGGTGCGCGTCTGGCCGAAAAAGGCTGGGCTGCCGCCACCGTGCTGAACTTTTTATACCGGCTGGAAGAGAAGGGCTGGGTCACCTGCGCCAAAGAGCAGAACCACAACCTCTACGCCCCCACCGTCACCCGCCGGGCCTACGGCGTCTACACCATGCGCCAGCGGCTGGACACCGTCTTTGGCGGCGACCTCGCACAGGCCGTGCGGGCGCTGGTGAGCGAGAGCGGCTGCTCCCAGAGCGAGCTGGAACAGGCCATCGCCGTGCTGAACGAAAAGCACGCAGAATCGGAAGAATATGACCTGTATGACCCGTACGGTTAAACCTCTCAGTCTCGCTGCGCTCGCCGGCTTCCCTGTTAGGGGAGCCCTTGGCAGGCCGCTCAACTCGTACTGGATAAAAATGCACTGCCATCCGTAAGGCAATGGACCCTGCGGTCTGGTTTCAGGAGGATATGATAATGGATTGCAAACTTCGCGCCAAAAACTGCGGCGGCTGCCCGATGCTGGCCACCGAATACGCCGCACAGCTCAAAAAGAAAGAGGCCGACGTCCGCGCCCTGCTGGGCAAATACGGCCCTGTCTCCCCCATCCGGGGGATGGAAACCCCCTACCACTACCGCAATAAAGTGATTTCCACCTTTGCCCCCGCTGCCGGTGGAAAACTCACCTCCGGCATCTACGCGGCTCGCACCCACAAGGTGCTGCCGGTGGAGAGCTGCCTTTTGCAGGACGAGGTACTGGACAAGGTGATGCTGGCCGTCCGCGCCGCCGCCAACGCCTGCCGCTACCAGCCCTTCAACGAGGACAAAGGCACCGGCCTGCTCCGCCACTGTCTGCTCCGCCGGGGCGTCGCCACCGGTCAGGTGATGGTGGTGCTGGTCACGGCCCAGCCCGTGCTGCCCGGCGCGAAGAACTTCGTGAAAGCCCTGCTGGCCGAGGCCGAAAAGCGGGGCGTCCCCGTCACCACCGTCGTACAGAACTACAATCCCCGCCGTACCAGCGTCGTTTTGGGCGAGGACGAAAAAGTCCTCTACGGCAAGGGCTTCATCCTCGACACCCTCTGCGGCAAGACCTACGCCCTCAGCCCCCGCAGCTTCTATCAGGTGAACCCCGTCCAGACCGCCGGGCTCTCCGGGCTGGCCGTCGATGCCGCCCACCTCACCGGCAAAGAAGTCGTCCTCGACGCCTACTGCGGCATCGGCACCATCGGCCTGACGGCCTCTGACAAGGCCCGGCAGGTGGTGGGCGTGGAAGTGAACCGGGACGCCGTCCGGGACGCCATCGGCAACGCAAAGCACAACGGCGTAAAAAACGCCCGCTTCTTTGCCGCTGACGCCACCGCATGGATACGGGAAGCCGCCGACGCGGGCCAGAAGGCCGACGTCGTCTTCATGGACCCGCCCCGGGAGGGTTCGACGCCCGCCTTCATCGAGAGCGTGGCCCGCATGGCCCCGAAGCGCATCGTCTATGTCAGCTGCAACCCCGAGACGATGGCCCGCGACCTCGCTCTCCTGACCCAGAAAGGCTACCGCGCCGAGGGCTTCACGCCGGTGGATATGTTCCCCCACAGCGCACATTGCGAGACGGTATGTGCATTGTCCAAACTAGATATCTACCAGAAGATCACGGTAGACCTGAAGATGGATGAGTTGGACGTGACTGCTGCGGAGACCAAGGCTACTTATGAAGAGATCCGGGAGTACGTCAAGGAGCACACCGGTCTGAACGTGAGCGACCTCTATATTGCACAGGTCAAGCGCAAGTGTGGCATCAAGGAGCGGCAGAACTACAACAAGCCTAAGGCTGAGAACCCCAAGCGGCTCAAGTGCCCGGCGGAGAAGGAAAAGGCAATCCGGGAAGCGTTGAAGCATTTTAAGATGATATGAGAGGCAGTCCTATCTACAAAAAGCAGAAACCTCTTGCAGGAACAGGAAATTTTCAGTATACTGAAAGTATGATGTCGGATGTTGGATCAATGCGAAAGAAGGACTAGAATGATGCAGAATAACGAGATGCTTTCCACCATGAAGCATATAAAATCCACCAACCAGTCTTTGCCGGAGCAGGTGGCGGCGCAGATCAACCAGTTGATCATTGATCAGAACATCGGCCCGGAGCAGAAGCTTCCGAATGAGTTTGAGCTTGCTGAACGCCTGAATGTCGGTCGTGGAACCATCCGGGAAGCGGTAAAGCTGTTGGTGGCCCGGAACTGTCTGGAAGTCCGTCGCGGCAAGGGCACTTTTGTGGTGGAAAAGACCGGCCAGATCGAGGACCCTTTGGGATTTGCCTATGTAAAGGATAAGATCACCCTTGCGGAGGATCTGATGGAACTGCGTCTCCGGGTAGAGCCATGGGCCGCCCAGCTGGCGGCTCAGCGCATCACCGATGAAGAAATGCCGGAGCTTCAGGCTCGGTGTGAGGAGGTTACCCGGATCATCCGCAGTGGGGAGGATCATGGTGCGGCAGACAAGGCGTTCCATGCCTATATTGCCCAGTGCACCCACAACAGCGTTATTACCGAGATCATGCCGGTGATCACTTATAGCATTGAGATGTACACCCACTTCCGCTCCAAACGGCTGCTGGAAGATACCATCCGCACGCACACGCAGATCACAGAGGCTATCTGCGCCCGCGATCCCCAAAAAGCATACGAGGCAATGTACAAGCATGTGGCGCAGAATCAGGACGGTATCGATATGGCAAAGCAGGCTGTTGTGGAAAACTGACAAAACCATGCTGTTAAAATTGTAGCAAACAGAGAAAACCACAGAACACCGTTGACAGTTCCTGTCGGCGGTGTTATATTTTTGTCAATGAATGACGTATGACGTCACACGACACACGTCGAACAAGCTGAGAGATCGAACAACAGATTCCGTACTAAGAAGAAAAGGAGAAACATCATGAAAACTTTGATTTCCCGCCGTTCCTTCCTGAAAGCCGCCGGTGTTCTGGGTGCCGCAGCTGCTTTGTCTGCCTGTGGCGGCAGCAATAGTTCTGCTTCTGCCGGTGCATCTGCAGGTGGTGCAGTAAAGCTGACCATGTCCCTGCAGGACAACACCTCTTCCAACTACTATCAGGGTGCTCTGAAGATTGCAGAGTGCGTGGAAAAGGCTACCAACGGCCAGATCACCATGACGGTTCAGGCTGGCGGTACGCTGGGCAGCGAGGGCGACTGCCTGGATATGGCCATTCAGGGCGACCTCGATATTGCATCCTGCGCAAACTCGGTGCTGGCAAACTATATCCCGGAGATGACCATTCTGGATCAGGCCTTTCTGTGGGATACCGCTGCGCAGGCAAACTACGCCGTCACCCATGAGCTGGGCGAGCTGATTCAAGCCAAGGCCAATGCTCTGGGCCTGCATGTGATCGGCTATCTGGAATCCGGCTTCCGCGATGTATTTGCTACCCGCGCTGTTGATTCCATGGCTGACTTCAAGGGCCTGAAGATCCGCGTGATGCAGAACGAAGGCCAGCTGACCGCCTTCACCTCCTTTGGTGCAAACCCCATCGCACTGTCCTCCTCCGAGCAATTCACCGCTCTGCAGCAGGGCACCATCGATGCCTGCGAGAACGCTGTTTCCAACTGCTGGATCAACAAGTATTACGAGGCAGGCGCTACGCATGTCATCAACACGCATCACTGCTTTGTTTACATTCCCATGTGCATGAGCGATACTGCATGGAACAAGATCCCCGAAGACCTGCGAGAGACTTTCCTTGCTGCCGTGCAGGAGGGCTGCGAGGCACAGTGGCAGTACCTGATCGACGCGAATGAGGAAGCCATCAAGAACCTGAAGGAGGTCGGCGTTACTTTCCACGACATTGATTTGGAGGAACTGAAAGCCGCCTACGACAAGGTGAATACCACTGCCTACGATGCAGACTGGGCAGCAGCTGTGGATGCTGCAAAAGCAGCCGTCTAAGAGAAGGGGATGCTTTATGAAAAAGACAAAAAAGGTCCTTGAATGGATCACAAAAGTGGAATACGCCATCATGATCATAGCGTTTGTACTCATGGTCCTGTGCTATTTCACCTCGGTGGTGAACCGCAACTTCATCAAGGCTTCGATGCCATGGGCAGAGGAGCTGGCGCTTTACAGCATGACCTTCATGGCTCTGCTTGGCACGGAAGTTGGCCTGCGTGACGGCACGCAGGTGGCGGTGACTGCCGTGATCGAAAAGCTGCACGGAATGACCCGCAAAGTCGTGGATCTGGTCAAGCAACTCGTTCTGGAACTGTTCTCCTTTTCCATGTTGAACGCCGGTGTTCAGCTGGTGGCAAAGCAGCTGCAGCATGGTCAGACAACACCTGTCCTGAAGATCCCGATGTCGTTTATGTATTCGTCTCTGGTTCTGGCCTTCGGACTGATCCTGCTGGTGCAGACCGTGACCTTTGTTGAAATGATCCTGAACTTTAAGAAAAAGGAGGCAGACGTATGAATGCAGCTGTGATCCTGTTCGGCGTATTCGTTGTATGCCTGATCATTGGCGTGCCGGTGTCGGTATCTCTGGGCACCGCTTCCCTGAGTGCTGTGATGCTGGGTGATCTTGGAGCGTCTTCCACGGTCATTGCACAGCGTATCTTCGGTGGCCTGCAGTCCACCTCCATCATGGCCATTGCGTTCTTCGTTCTGGCCGGCAACCTGATGACGAAAGGAGGAATCTCTCGCCGCATCGTTAAATTTGCAAACTGCTTGGTGGGTAACGTCCGCGGCGGAATGGGTCTGGCACTGGTTTTGGCCTGTGCATTCTTCGCAGCTCTGTCCGGTTCTGCACCGGCAACCGTTATCGCCATCGGCACCATGCTGTACGGTGATATGGTCGATCTGGGGTACCCCGGTGACCGCACTGCAGGTCTGCTGGTGGTATCCGGTGGCCTTGGCCCCATCATCCCGCCTTCCATCATCATGGTCATCTACTGCACTCTGACGGGCGCATCGGTCAGCAATATGTTCTCGCAGGGCATGATGATCGGTGTCACCATCATGGTGGTGCTGATGGCAGAAGTCCTCTTCTTTGCCAAGAAGGAGAACTGGCCCAAGCAGAATATCCACTACACCGGCAAAGAGATCCTGAAGATCTTCCTTGATGCAGTTCCTGCGCTGATGACTCCTGTTATCATTCTGGGCGGCATCTACTCCGGTCTGCTCACCGCAACCGAGAGCGCCGCTGTGGCAGTTGTCTGGGCAGCCATCGCCGGTCTGTTCATCTATAAAGAACTGACTTTCAAGGACCTGATCCCCATTCTGAAGGATTCTGCCAAGAGCGCAGCTATGATCCTGTTCATCATTGCAGCTTCTACCGCATTCTCTTGGGTGTTTACCTTCTCCGGTGCTTCGCAGGCTTTGGTGGATGCCGTGGTGGCTATGCACCTGAACAAGACTCTGTTCTGCCTTGTCGTGGCTATCATCCTGCTGATCTTTGGTACTTTTATGGAGGGCACGGCAATCGCTGTTCTGCTGGTTCCGGTGCTGTGGCCTATCGCACAGAGCATGGGCATCGACGTCATTCACTTCGGCATGATCGTCTGTATCTCCAACGTTGTCGGCACCATGACCCCGCCGGTGGCCGTCAATATCTTCTCTGCATCCACTGTTTCCGGCCTGAAGATGGGCGATATTGCCAAAGCCGAGATCCCGTTCCTGATTGGCTATGTGGCTGTGTTCTTCCTCTGCGTGTTCTCGGAAACATTCTGCACATTCCTGCTCCACTGATCGTTTGAAAACAAATCATCTTTAAAATAACAGAAAGAAGGCATTTATCATGAGTTTCAATTACATGGAAAAGTTTAGTGTTGCTGGCAAGAAGTGCATCGTTACCGGTGGCGCACAGGGTCTGTCCCGCGGCATGGCTGAGGGTCTGCTGGAAAACGGCGCTGAGGTCGTCCTGATGGACCTGCAGGCTGAGAAGCTGCAGAAGGTCGTGGACGAGTACAACGCCATGGGCTACAAGGCTTACGCCGTCTCCGGCAACCTGTCCCAGAAGAGTGAAATCGATCGGATGTTTGACGAGGCTATGCAGTATCTGGGCGGCGAGCTGGATGTTATGATCCCTGCTGCCGGCATCCAGCGCCGCTATGAGCCGTGGGAGTTCCCCGAGGAGCAGTGGCGTCTGGTCATCGATGTTGACCTGAACCATGTCTGGTTTATGTGCCAGAAGGCTATTCAGGTCATGAAGGACCGCGACACCGTGGGCAAGATCATCAATATCGCATCTATGAACTCCTACTTCGGCGGTACTACCGTGCCCGCTTACTCCGCTGCCAAGGGTGCCATCGTCTCCCTGACACGCAGCATCGCATCCGACTGCGCCGACCACAGCATCTGCTGCAACGCCATCGCCCCGGGCTATATGGATACCGAGATGTGCGCCAACATGACGCAGGAGCGCAAGGACGAGTGCACCGCACGCATCCCCGCAGCCCGCTGGGGCACTCCTGAAGATGTGAAGGGCCCCATCCTGTTCCTCGCATCCTCTGCAAGTGATTACCTGAATGGTGCGACCATCCCCGTTGATGGCGGCTTCCTGACCAAATCTTAACGGTCTCCTGACGAGGTAAAGACAATGGAACTTCGTTCACAGAACGTCCGCACATTAGCACCCGAGAATGACCCGCTGAAGATGGGCATGGGCTGGAAGGTCGAGGATCTTTCCAAGCCCCAGATCATGGTGGAAAGCACCTTTGGTGACAGCCATCCGGGCAGCGCCCATCTGGATCAGTTCGTAAAGGAAGCGGTTCAGGCAGTCAACGACAACGGCGGCAAGGCTGCCCGCTATTTTGCCACCGATATGTGCGACGGCATCGCACAGGGCCATGACGGCATCAACTACTCCCTGCCCCACCGTGACGCTATCGTCAATCTGGTGGAGGCACAGGCCAACGCCAGCGTCTATGACGGCGGTGTGTTCATTGCCAGTTGTGACAAATCCGTTCCCGCCATGCTGATGAGCATTGGCCGCCTGAAAGAGATGAGCGCCATCGTGGTCACCGGCGGCGTCATGGAAGCCCACACTCTGCCGAAAGAATATGTGGTCAACGACCCCGCCT
>OGUK01002355.1_pt1 | contig 10477 bp, 8 predicted proteins | sample 1553151 | NCBI WGS metagenome assembly OGUK01 (sample SAMEA2580208, study PRJEB22360) | human gut metagenome | biome: human gut; feature: human-associated habitat; material: faeces | place: Denmark | collected 2008/2010
ACATTATTTAATAATAATTCTAAATGTGGATGTCCTAAATGTACATTATCTGGAATTTCAAATCAAGAAGAAATCTGTTTTTTAAATATTTTGAAATACAAAACGGAATCATTAATTAGTAGACAATATGAAATCAAAATAGATAGTGATTTCTTTAAGTCAATTAGAACAAAAATATATGTAGATTTCTATATTTCAGAATTAAATACAATAATAGAATATGACGGAAGACAACATTATGAACTGGTTAAAAAATTTCATAAATCTTATCAAGACTTCGTAAATCAAATCAACCGAGATAGATGTTTAGAACAATATTGCAAAGAAAATAATATAAAACTTCTTCGAATTTCTTATAAAGACAATAATAGAATCCCTGAAATCATAAAGATATTTTTCGAAGAAGGAAAAGATATAACAACAAAAGTAGAACCTAAATTATTACCAGTATTATATCATGGATAAAACATTATTAATAGATCTTAAAAAGAAGTTATTTATCAGGAGTGCTCTTATAAGTTTGACGTCTCTTGATGAAATTTTAGCCTTGAACGATTTTTTGAGTCCAGATGAGATATTACTGGAGATAATTAAGGAGTCGTTAAGAGAATTTGAACATACCTTGCCATTGATTCTGGAGATGAAAATGAACCGTTCTCAGATGTGTAGTTGTGAGAACATGGGACTTGAAGGGTATTGTGAGATTAAGAGTAATTTTACATTATTTCTTGATTGTAAAATATCGGAAGATCAGATTATATTAATTCCAAACTCTATTCCTATGTACAGAATTGGATCTATTTCGTATCCTGCTCCATCTAACTATACTTACTTTACGGATTATAGACGTCCTTATGTTTTTATGATGGATATGCCTAGCTATGATCAATTTTATGTTAGGGGGATATGTAGTCGACCAATAATTCCTGACTTTCTTCCTGATAAAACGTTTAATCCAGGATCATCTAAAGCAGCTATTTATTGGCTGAATGTAGAAGAAGGGTCGAGAGGTACATTTTTTATGGATCTCTGTATGACTCATTTACTAGACTATATTAGGAACCTAAAGGCTTCATTAATGTTACCTAATGTTGGTTTGGAAGTTCTTAATAATATCGATGCTGCATATCAAGAGCTTAGATCTAGGTGTGATAATTATATACTCCAATCTGGATGGTATGGAGATTTACTTGTTTAATATATAAATTTATGATAATAAAAAGAAAGTTGTATTCTCTTGCAGGAACTAGAATATTAGCTGGATTTAATAAAAAAGTTCTTAGAAAGGCTCCAATGGCTGCAAAAAGATCTGCCATAAAAACACAAAATAAAGTTCTTTCTGGAGTAGCAAGAGGTTTAAATAAGGTAGAAGGAGTAAAAATGGCGGCAAATCAAGCAGCCATTAATCCAGGAAGAGTTGTAAATACTAAAGTAATTCAACCATCTATAGAAGCACCTATAACTTCTATAGCTATGAAAACAGTACCTATTCCTGGGACATCTGCTTTAGTTAGTGTAATAGGAAAACCAGAAAAAACTATGTGGAAGAAGATTGGAGTCGGTGATAAAATATCTAAGGCTGCATCTAAGTATGTAGATAGTAAAGGAGGCAGAGTTGTAGAAGATGTAGTAAATAGCTCAACTAATTATTTAAAAAATCTTATGGTATGACAAAATTTAGACAAAAACAATATACAATTCCGGAGGGTCACTATACAGGTCCAAAGGATATGGATAAGGTTCCAGGAGCTATAGAAGTAATCGGAAAATCTGCCTTAGCTGGTGCTGGTATTGGAGGAGTTACAGGTAGTCTCCTAAAAGATGCTAGTATTACCAGTGGTGCTATAACTGGAGGTAAATATGGAACTATAGCAGGTGTAGTATTAAAATTTTTCTTAAACTATTTACACAATCCAATGTCATCTATTAAATTTCAAGAAGTAGATAAATTAATTCGTCGTGAGTTTGGTATTTATAGAGCTTCTGGAGTAACTATAGGAGATTCATTAGATAAAAGAGCAAAAATAGATGAGAAGTTTAGTTTTAATGATCGAAATGTAACAGCTTATAAATTAAATTTTTCAATACAAGATAATTCCATTACCATGTATACTTTTGGAATGACCTCTAAGGAATTGGAAAAGACTTCAGATAGTTTAGACTATTACTGTAAGAAGTATACAGGGATGGAATATAGTAGTTATGCAATCAATTCTAGAAATAATTCTTATTCAGTGGCTATTGTATTTACAAATTATCAAGTTATAGCCAACTTTATAATGGAACTCAGTAATACTCTTGGAGTAAAAATAAATCTTCTTGATAACAAAGCTTTAGTTGAAAATAGAATTAAGGAAGTTGAACAGAAGGATTTTTCGGTTAAGTCTTTAAATAAATATGATTTAAAGAAATTTATTGGGAAAACGGGAAAATTTCTATTTTCCGGTAAATCTGAAGATCTTATCGGTTTAATTTATAGTGCTGCAGTAACTTTTTCTAATGATCCTGATATAATTCCTACATATCGAGGAGACTTTGGAAATAAGTACTTAGAAAATAGCCTTAAAAGACTTCGTTATGTTGAAGGTCTAGATTATACTGTTGGAGAATTTGGTGGAGATATAGGTATTAATATGTCAATGATCTCTGGAATATTCGTAATAACAGTAAATAAAGAGGATACCAACGAACTTAAGAAGATTGATTCTATTTTCTGGAATCACTTAAAAACGATAGTAAATAGGGTAGATACTGGAAAAGTAGTTGTATATAACTACACAATTAAAACAAGAAATGAATTTGATTTTATCTTAAAAAAATTCATGTCAACTGATGTAAAACCTAATATATTTGAAAAATGATAGTACCTAGAATTCGATATTTTTCAGATTTACAAGCTAGAAAGATGATAACGAAATTAACAGAGAAATTGGATAAAGATCGTATCGGGGATTATGAAGTTTCTAGTAAAATTCCCAAAGATGTAATTAGTATATATCCTGATCCATCTTCAATTAAAATATATATTCCAAAAGATCTTGAATATAGTCAGTACGAAATTGATGATTTCATTAGATCTATGGCAGCTCATATTAGAACAATTACGATCCTAGAGAGAGATATATATGTAATGAAACTATCAGGATCTCTTACTTTTGAACAGATATATAAATTAATACGTGAGATAATTGATACAGAAGAATTTTGTACTATTATTGACTGTGATTAATCTTTAAACTAAATATATACTATTATGGCGGATATGATTTCAAAAAACTTAGATAAGGCAAATAGGCTTTATTCTATTGGAATGAAAAATATAAAATTACAATTAAAACTTCTTGGGACTGAATTTGTAGTACTCAGACCAAAGAGTAATTCAAAATGGAAAAATGTTTTTGGAGGTACATATTCATCAAGTAGTACATTAGAGAACGATTATGATCAATTTACTACAATATTGATATTAAATCAGAATGAACTAAGAGATGTATGGAATCGAAACAGAGATAATCTAGAAGTATATACAGATGATGGATCTCTTGAAGTAGGGGATGAATTACAATATACTCGTGGAAAATATACATTCAGATTTAAAATATCTCTTAAAATGGGTTACTCTGAAGTAGCTGAAGTATTCTATGTTTATACATTGAATAGTATTATTGAAACTTTAGATATGTAATTATGAGAGAAAGAAATATAGAAAATGAGATTCTGAAGCAAAATAAAATTCCTGGATGTGATCAACTTACTAGACCTGAGGAAGTAAAAGCTCTTAGTAAATATCTTAAAAGTATTAGAACAACTCAAGAAAATCATACTTCCCTAGAGAAAGATAATCTAGAACTCCCTGGAAGAACAACAGGGAGGATTCCAGAAATTAATTCTCTCGAAGATTATATAGAGGGATTAGATGGGGTTCGTGGTATTAAAAGTCTATATAAAGAATCATCACGAGAACCACTTTCTGATAATAGAAACTCTGACTCGGCGGAAAATCATGGGTTGTATACAGAAAAGACACGTGAAAATCTGTATGATCCTAGGAAAACAGAACTAGAGAAACATCGTGAGGATATAGTAAATAAAAAAAATATCCTTGAACCAACCCTAGAAGACCGCCGAGAAGAATTAACTGAGGAACCAAAAGAATTAAAATCTCTAGGTACAGAAAAGTTAAATCTAGAAGGAGTTAGAGATGTAAGAAATCTTTATATAAATACAAAAGAAAATCTTAAGGTTCCAGAAAAAGATCTAGAGTTAGGAAAAGAAAGAGAATCTCTTATTGATAATCACAACCTAGAATTAGATCTAACAAGAATAGACCTTGAAGGATTTAAAGATTTATCATACAAAGAACAGCTCGAAGTAGATTCTAAAAATGAATTAGATACTACTCGAATATCTTTAGAAAAAACAATTGAAACTTCTGAATTATCTAGTTATAGAGAAGATCTTAAAGAAACGCCGGAGGAATTAGATGAATTAGAAGATCACAGAGAAAAATTAAATAGTGGAAAAGATAATCTAAAAGAACTTGAAGATACTAAAGTTAAACTCAGAAATCCAGTAGATGATGCTGAACTTTCTAAAACCAAAGTATCTTTAGAGAGAACCGTAGAAGATAAAGAGTTAGAAACTTATAGGGAAAATCTTAGGAAAACGCCGGAGGAGTTAGATGAATTAGAGAATCATAAAGAGTCTCTTAGAAGTGGGGAAGAATTAAAGAGTTTACCTGAAGATAAAATAACTCTTGGAGGTACTGTAAAGGTATTAGAAGAACTTGGAAACACTAAAATAGATTTGGAAGGTACTGAAGAGTCTGAGATATCTACTTTAGAGGATTATAGAGAAAACTTAAGTGTAGAAGATAATAATTCTCTTGAAGATACTAGAATAGACTTAACTGGAACTAAAGAAGCTGAGATGTCTGAACTTGAGGATTATCTTGATGATCTAGAAAATACGAAGGATTATGAGGCTTCTGAGTTAGAGGACACTAGAATAGATTTAACCGGAACTAAAGAATTCGAACCTAAATCTTTAGAAGACGAGAGAATAAACTTAGAGGGTACTAAAGAATATGAATCAAGTTCTTTAGAAGATGAAAGGATAGATTTAAAAGGTACAGAGGAAGCTGAACCTGAAAGTCTTGAAGATTTTATAGATAAACTTGAAGATACTAGAGATTTTGAGTTAGAAGATGAAAAACTCGAACTCCCTGAAACTTCTGGAGATGGATATGAAGGTTATACTCCATTAGGTCCGGAAGAATTAGATAGTCTTGGTGGAAATATCAATAATTTCTATGATTCTCTCCTTGAAGTTCCAGAAATAGCTGATGCTCCTAGACAATCTGGAGATTATACTCCTCTTGGCCCAGAAGAGTTAGATAGTCTTGGTGGAGATCTTGGAAATTTTTACGATTCTATTCTAGAAGTTCCAGAAACAGATAATGAAAATTATCTTTCTCCAGAAGAAGTAGAAAAAATCATAGAAAATCCTACTTATTTCTATAACCAACAAAAAGAAATTCCAGATGCACAAGCTCCTGATGGACAAGAAATTTATAAATATTCAGAAAATCCTGAACTATCTTCTGAACAAGTAGAAGGTCCTCCTATGAAATTACCTAAATTTGGATTAGAATCTCTTAATTTAAGTAATTATCTTAGATGGACTGCTGAAAAAGCCGTGGGCTGGACTGGAGTACATGGAGAGGCAAGACAACTTCTTGTTAATGAAACACTAGCTGGTTTGGTAGTAGCTAGAGACGAGCTTGAAAAAGTAACTAAATCAAATCGATATAGACTCCCTGGAAATGATGGCGGTTTATCGGGTGATTTAGTATCTGGAGGAGTTTCTGGTGCACTTGACAACCTAGGAGACAAGCTCGGAGATGCTGTTAATAGTATCGTTGGAAGCAAATCAGTAGATATATCTAATCCTTTGAATAGACCAGATGAAAATAAATTTAAATATAATGGATTTGAAGAAGCGAATACACGATCAACTAGTAGTAATGCTTCTAATCCTATAAAAAGTCAATCTGTATTTTCTTATGATGAAATCGAACTCTTAAGTAAAATAACTAATGAAGGAGCAAAGAAAAATTCATCATCATCCTTTTGGAAAAAAGCAGGTAGTGCTTTAAAAGATATGGCTTTAGGATCTTCTGGAGGAGAAAGAACATACAGTTTTAAAAATAATTATATTTCAGGTAAAGGTATATTAATTACTCTAGAGGAATTATGTGGGATATCTAGCGATACTGACGATACTAATACTGTAGAAGGTTTATATAATGTATTAAAATCTAGCCCATTTATTACAACTCCAGATAAATTTACCTCAACAGGGTATTCAAATTATAATATTCAAACATTAGATACTAATGCTTTCTGGGAAATTGCTCTTGAACCTTATGCAGGGCCTGAAAATGGAGATCTTAATTATCTTCCTGGAATCCACGAAATAAATATAAGAAATATCGTAATGCATGGAGTAAATACAGCTTATAATAAATGGATTCCATTTACTAGTTTTGATCTTCAAAAATCTAAAATGACATCAAAAACACTGAGCTTGTATGATGGTGAAATTAGTTATCCTGTTTCAATGGAATTTACTAATGAACTTCGAATAACTATCGCCGACGATCAATATAAATCTTGGAGACGATACTTTGAAGAATGTGCTAAAGCTGCAATTTATAATAGCGAAGGACATACATCTGATTATTATATACTGCCCCCGGATGAATATTCACTTACAGCAATAGATACTAATAATGTGTGTATTGCTATGTATAAAAATATATGCTTCAGATGTAGAATATATGTTATGACACCACAATATAGTACAATTCAAAAATTTGATTTGCTTTTAGTAATGAAAGATTTCTCTGAAGAGTATACAGGGGATATTGGAGACGGTGCAGGAGATCTTACGGTATCATTTAGTATCGTAGGAGAGAATCCAAATGAAGGAAAAATTCCAGAAGTTAAGGTAATACAACATAAAGCTCCCGATAATTCTTCAAAAACAGATTACGGTTCTATAGTAGAAAGTGGAGTAAATTCAGTAATGAAACTAATTAAATAATATAAAGCTATGTATTTAAGATTAGGAACAACTAATATAAAGTACTCCACTGAACAAGATGATTTTACAGTATTTTCTGAAGTTGTAGATTCTAAGATGTCATATGAGAAACCAATACTTGTGAGAACTCCTGATGAACTTGATATTTGGTTTGGATCAGATTTTCCAGGGAAAGATTATTATGATGAACTTTTAGAATCTGGAGTTACTTTATTCTTATATAGACCAATTAAGGTTGAACAAAATACTAATGCTCCTGACTATGTTGACCTAAAAGAGTATTCTATAGATCAAAAATTATACTATAACTTAACAGAACTTCCAGAAATCGGAGAAGATAAAGTTTTGTATAAGGTAGTAACAGGAGAAGGCGAATATAAAGAGGGAAATTTGTGGTATACTCTTTATATATATTATCTAGGAGAATATATGAAAATCCTAGAATTACCACAAAATCTTGACACTAATAATACGAGTTCTCTAGAAAATAGGGATGTATTAAACATAAATTATCCAGGTTTTATTGGACCTGAATATTGTTATCCGAAATATATAGAGGAAGGAGATGTTGATTATACTGAAAAAATTAATGAAGAAATATTATTATCTCATCTTCCTGACTTGCTAAGAGTATCAAAAGGGTATGAAACTTTAGCTTATTCTTTAGTATATAACCCTGAGATAGATTTTCACCCGATAGACGAGGGATTAACTTCTAAATATATAATCCTGAAAAAACTTAAAAATGACTCTTATGAAAATATAATGATTTGGTTTAAAGAGGAAATTAATAGTATCCCTAATATTCCAAGTCAGTATTATGATGAAGCAGTCGAGGTCGAAATCAAAGCCAAAGAAAGTAATAAGGAAATTTTCAAGAGGTTAGTAGAAGTTATAATTCCAAGTCAATTAGGTTATACAGTCGAAGGAAATATCTCGGAGGGTTACAAAATATACACATCATATTCTGTTCAGGTTACTTATTTTACTAATATTACTGATCTATTATTCGAACCAGATTTTAACACTACACACAATATACTATCAAAAATCTCGAGCGGAAGTACTAGAGTGAGATTTATATCTAAAACAACTGGTACTGAAGGTGGAGATCCCGAATACTTAGATAGTGATATTAGTGTAAATATTGAGAAACTGAAAGGAGATGATAAGTATAGAGTAACAATCGAGAGGTATAAATATCAAGAAATTTATGAAGGTGGTTTATTTACTATTGGACAGGAAAGACTTGATACTATAATTACTTCAGAGTCTAAGTTAGTTAGATGTATTCTCTCAACATCTTACATAAATCGAGAAACAGGTGAAGAGGTAGAATATAAAAAAGGTACTAAAGAATCTGAATTACCTTCTGGAACATGGTATCTTAAACGAGCCTGGAAAGAAACGGCCGAAGATATAAATGGGGAATATTGGAAAGCGGCAGAGGCTATTTTTGGATCTGACAACGCTGGAATTATTGATTATTTCTTAGTCCCTGATATCTATAAATACTCGGCCGGAATGAAGACAGGCTCAGAGACTAGTTATTATCCAGAATACGAGAGATTTTTAGGGTATGCAAGGAGTTTAGGTTTTCAAGTATTATTCCAAAATTCTGATAATGGATGGACCTACGTAGAAACTCAAGAACTCCCATCGGCCGAAAATATAACCTCAGGAACAATTTATATAGTATCACAACCCACTGGAGGAGTAAAATTCTATAAAGTGGAAAACGGAAACTTAATAGAAACAACTGATCCTGAGGAAACTAATACGGCCGGAAATAACTACGTCTTTAATTATACCTCTGACACTGATAATCGACTCTTATATTTTTATCGAGGGCAAACAATTTTCGGACAAGATAGACCTGGATATTATTTACATATTAGAGGGCTCTTACAAGATATTTACTCAATAACTAGCGATCAGATCTTATATCAAACACCTACAACAGATCCTTACACCTTTGAATCACCAGAAGAAAAACTTGAAGAATACAAAAGTAATTATCTAGTATTTAATAACCAGATATATTATTATAAAAAATATCAAAATGGACAAGACTTCAATACTTCAGGGTGGATGAGATTCTGTATAGGAAAAGTGGCTAGAGAATTGGAAAAGAATAAATGGAAAATTCTTAGTACTAAATCAGCCGGAGATATAAGAGCTAGAATAGAACAGATCTTAAATAGAATATCAGCTGGGTACTCATATATAGATTCATTAGTTATTACTGGATTTTACCTAGACTTACCAAATAACAGACTAGGACTTGAAGTGGAATCTAGAATGAGCGACTTAGTAGATAATGATATGACGATCGATATAACTTTAAATTACGATAAAAAATAATAAAAACTATGGCAAGCGTAGCAAGTTTAGTCCGCGGAAGTGACGGATACATGAAATTTATTGACTATCAAAGTACATATAAAGATAATAATAAAGAATTCCTTCGTGGTGACATGTGGGAACTTCAATTCATTAATGTACCTAAGATAAATAATTGTCTTAGTAAAACTTTGTAAACTGCTGGAAGATCAAGTAAAGATAAATCAGCAAAAATAGATAAAAAATCTATTTCTCAACGACTATTAGCAAAGAAAAGAAATAGCCATAGATTTCTTTTATGATATAGTCTAAACATAGAACAAATGTTTGAGTTTATTTCCCTGGTACTGATATTTTCAATGCTAGATTAAATGCCGTTCAGGTAGGTATTGATTATAGTGTATCAGGTTTTGAAAAGAGAATGCGTGGTAATTATACTATCATTCAGAAGACAGGTCAAAACACAGCTGGAACCCTGTCGTTGGCTTTTGTAGATAAGGAAGATCAGGCAATTACTTACTGGTTTGATAATTTAAAAGTTGTCCATTAAGAGATTAAAAGTTCCTTAATGAATCTTTGTGAACTGCTGGAAATATCTCGTTATAGTTATCTCCATCGCTTAAGATTTAGGATTAAGAGCGATGAACCTAATATAACGAAAAAATAATCAGCAGAAATAGATATGATTCTATTTTTCAACGACTAAGTACAAAGAAAGAGGGTTAAGCCATAGTTCCTCTTTATGATATAGTCTAGTATGATTTAAAACAAAAACCATAAGGACTATCGCCAGAAAATTGCAGATCGTGATACTAAATATTCTTTCAGAAAGGATGACTTAGTATGCGACCTTAGATTAATCTTAACTAACTCAAGCCGTATCAAAGTTCGTACTCTTAATTTCTATAACTGTATTCTTCAGGATGCTCCAATTGATGAAAATGGGCAGACTGAGGACGGAACCGATTAATAGCTTAGTCGCTTAAATAATAAAATTTAAGAAAATTATACTAAAATGCTGGAAAAT
>OGUK01002357.1_pt1 | contig 10470 bp, 10 predicted proteins | sample 1553151 | NCBI WGS metagenome assembly OGUK01 (sample SAMEA2580208, study PRJEB22360) | human gut metagenome | biome: human gut; feature: human-associated habitat; material: faeces | place: Denmark | collected 2008/2010
CGAGAAAACGATCTCACTGCCATTGGTAGCCGGAAAGCGCAACAGGCGTGCATCGTCCGCAGCCATCAAGAGGGTGGGAATACCTGCTAAGGCTAGCAAAGAAAGAATAAGTTTCTTGTTCATGTTATATTAGTTTAGTCTACGGGCAAAGGTAGAAAAAGAGACTGACAATTTGTACTCATACACGTACTTCTACAAACTTATTGATACGTTAAAAAATATTACCCGGTCGGGTAATTTCATTTACCCAGTATAGTAATCCAATTTACATGGCATAGTAGTATCAATTTGTCAAACAAAAAATCCCCGGAGGACAGTGATTTCCCCGGGGATTTCGGTTATAAATTTAGTAACAAAGGATTATGCTTCTTCCGTATCTATACCTTTCCATACCAAAGCAGCTATTGCGGCTCCCAGGAAAGGTGCAACGATGAACAACCATAATTGTGAGAGAGCTTCACCACCCTGGAACAAAGCCGGACCGATACTACGTGCCGGATTCACCGATGTTCCGGTAATAGGGATACAAACAATATGGATCAACACCAAAGCCAGACCGATAGCGATACCGGCAAACTTGGTATTGGCTCCTTTGGATGTGGAACCTAAAACAACAAGCAGGAAGATAAATGTAAATACTGTTTCGGCAACAAAAGCCGGAACGAGATCATGATACCCGTTGGCTCCGGTAAGCGTGGTAGTAGAACCGGAGTCTTTTGCCAGTATATAAAGGATAGATGATCCGATGATCGCACCGATCACCTGGAAGATCATATACATACCCGCATCTTTTCCGGAAATCTTTTTAGAAAGCAACATTCCCAGTGTGATGGCAGGATTGATATGACATCCCGAAATCTTACCGATCGTGTATACCATTGCAAGAACTGACAGCCCGAAGGCAAAAGCTACACCCAGCGTTCCAACCGCTGAAAAAGGTTGAGAGGCTCCCGCAAATACTGCGCTACCACAACCCATCAGGACAAGTACCATCGTCCCGATCATCTCTGCTAAATACTTTTTCATTAGTGATCAAAAATTTGTTTTTAAATAGTATTTGTATAGGAATAAATTGTTAACTATCTCGCCTTATTGACTATACTTCATTTAATAAAACAGACACTTATCATCCTTTGTTTCGGTTTTTTAGTTACTATTTTCGAACATAACAGAGGGAATCAGAGACTACGTTTTCCGGTCACATTGAATTGCATAAGCCGTAGCCTTTCATACATGATTTTAGGAAATATGACATTCGTATAAAAATAATCTTGTACTTTTACGGAAATTAATAAACGCATGAAAAAATTACTGATCTTAACATCGGCCCTTTTATTGACAGGGTCCGTTTTTGCCGACAATGATCCGTTATGGATGCGTTACCCGGCAATTTCCCCGGACGGAGGAACAATAGCATTCACCTATAAAGGCGATATCTATACCGTACCGGCTACAGGTGGTAAAGCTACCCAGTTGACAACCCACCAGGCCCACGACGCCCTGTCTGGTCGCCCGACGGAAAGCGGATCGCTTTCGCTTCCGACCGTAACGGTAACTTCGACGTCTTCATTATGAATAAAGAAGGAGGCGCACCGACTCAACTGACCACCCATTCGGCCAACGAATACCCGGATACATTCAGCGACAACGAGCATGTTCTTTACACAGCCTCTATCCAACAGGATGTAAAGGACAGCCAGTTCCCTTCGTCGCTGTTTGCGCAGGTCTACCAGGTCAATACTACCGGAGGACGACCGACTTTATATTCGTCATTGGCGATGGAAAATATAGCGCTCAGCAAAGACGGAAGCCAGCTATTGTATAATGATTTCAAAGGATATGAAGATCCCTGGCGCAAACATCACCAGTCTTCCATCACACGTGACATCTGGTTATGTTCGTTAGGCAACGACCGTTCTTTCAAGAAGATCACCACTTTCCGCGGTGAAGACCGTAATCCGGTATGGACAGCCGACGGAAAGGCATTTTACTACCTAAGCGAAGAAAAAGGGAGTTTCAATATCTTCAAGAACGACCTGACCGGTAAAAACGGTAAGCAGATAACCAATCATACGACACACCCTGTCCGTTTCCTTACTTCCGACAACAACGGAATGCTTTGCTACGGATATGACGGTGAAATATATACAATTAAGGAAGGCGGACAACCGTCAAAAGTAAAAGTAAATATCATCTCCGACCAGACAGAGAACGATCTGATTCATCGCTTGATGTCAAACGGAGCGACTAGCATTGCTGTTTCTCCGAATGGAAAAGAAGTAGCCTTTATCGTAAGAGGCGACGTATATGTTACTTCCGTTGAATACGAAACAACCCGCCAAATCACCGATACACCGCAGCAGGAACGCAATATCGATTTCAGTCCCGACGGTCGTTCACTGGTTTACTCGGCTGAACGGGGGGAAACATGGGGTATCTATCAGAGCAGCCTGGCTCGTAAAGACGACAAATATTTCACTTATGCACAGGAAATAAAAGAAGAACCGCTCGTAGTAACGGACAAAACTTCTTTCCAACCGGCTTATTCGCCTGACGGTAAAGAGGTGGCTTTCCTGGAAGACCGTACGACATTACGTGTGATCAACCTGAAAAGCAAACAGGTGCGCACGGTATTGGATGGCAAATACAATTATTCATACAGCGACGGAGACCAGACCTATCAATGGTCGCCCGACAGTAAATGGTTCCTGGTGGAATATATCGCAATCGGCGGATGGAACAACAAAGACATCGCATTGGTAAAAGCAGACGGTAGCGGAGATATTACCAACCTGACGGAAAGCGGTTATTCGGACGGAAACCCCAAATGGGTACTCGATGGAAAAGCAATGATCTGGTCGTCCGACCGGGCAGGTTACCGCAGTCATGGCAGTTGGGGGGCACAGGATGATACTTATATCATGTTCTTTGATGCCGAAGCATACGATAAATTCCGCCTGAGCAAAGAAGAGCTCGCACTGATCGACGAAGACAAAGAGAAGGACGAGGACAAAAAGGATGATAAAAAAGAGTCCAAAGCGAAAAAAGATGACAAAAAGAAAGATGATAAAGACAAAAAAGACGACAAGGACAAACCGGTAGAACCATTGAAGTTCGACCTGGAAAACCGCAAAGACCGTGTCATCCGTCTGACAATCAACTCATCGAACCTGGGTGATGCCGTATTGACACCGAAAGGCGATAAACTTTATTATTGTGCTTCTTTTGAAAAAGGTTATGACCTGTGGGAGCGTAACTTCAAAGAGAATACGACCAAGTTATTGATCAAAGAAGTCGGCGGAGGCAGAATGTTTACCGATAAGAAGGGTGAAAACCTCTTCCTCGTATCGGGTGGCCAGCTGAAAAAGGTAGAGATCAAAGACAGCAAAACCAAGAATATCCCGTTCAAGGCTGAATTCTCTTATCGTCCGCCGCAAGAACGCGAATATATATTCAACCATGTATGGCGTCAGGTAGAAGACAAGTTCTACGATCCGACGCTTCATGGCATCGACTGGGATGGATACAAGAAAGCCTATGCCCGCTATCTGCCGCATATCAACAATAATTACGACTTCCAGGAAATGTTATCCGAACTATTGGGAGAATTGAACGGTTCGCATACAGGTGCCCGTTTCCGTCCGTCTTCCTCTGCTCCGGCAACGGCTTGCCTGGGTGCATTCTATGACAATAGCTACAACGGCGACGGTTTGAAGATTGCCGAGATCATTGCAAAAGGTCCGTTGACCCTGGCAGATACCAAGATTAAACCGGGTTGCATCATCGAGAAGATCAATGAGAAACCGATCAAGAATGGGGAAGATTTTTATCCGTTGTTAAGCGGTAAAGCCGGAAAGAAAGTCTTATTGTCGGTTTACAATCCGGCAACGAAAGAACGTTTTGAAGAACAGGTTAAACCAATCTCTTACGGCGAACAATCCAACCTGCTGTACAAACGCTGGGTAGAGAACTGCCGTAAGAAAGTAGACGAACTTTCCGGCGGAAAGATTGGCTACGTACATGTCAAAGGGATGAACAGCGAAAGTTTCCGTGAAGTTTACTCTGAATTGCTTGGACGTTGCCGCAACAAAGAAGCGGTGATCGTCGATACCCGTCATAATGGTGGCGGCTGGTTGCATGACGACCTGGCTACATTGTTGAGCGGTAAAGAATACCAGCGTTTCATGCCACGCGGACAGTATATCGGTAGCGATCCGTTCAACAAATGGTTGAAACCGTCGTGTGTACTGGTTTGCGAAGATAACTATTCGAATGCACATGGTTTCCCCTGGGTTTACAAAACGTTGGGGATCGGTAAGCTGATCGGTGCTCCGGTACCGGGAACTATGACTGCTGTTTGGTGGGAGTCGCAGATCGACCCGTCTATCGTATTCGGTATTCCGCAGGTGGGTGTTCAGGATATGCAAGGTAATTACCTGGAAAACCATGAACTGGAACCGGATATCGAAATCTACAACACACCGGAGTCGCAGTTGAAGGGTGAAGACCATCAGCTGGAAGAAGCAGTGAAAGTGATGTTGCAGACGGTAAAGAAATAAGTACCTAGCAATAAAAAAAGCGGATCAAGTCAGTAGCCTGTTTTATGGCTCTGATTTGATCCGCTCTTTTATATCAATTAAATAGTCAGATTACCGGATAGACAAAACAGACGTGCTTTCATTCCAGGAGTTTCAATAAAGCATAACAATAATGTTCTACTCTCAAACAACACAAACTCTATTCATGATAAATGCTGTTTTAATCGGGGATTGCTATGCGGGAAGATGAAAAGTCTAACTTTTTATATTTATCTTTCATCCGATCGTCGGCCTGTTCCTTATCATCGGTAAAATAAACGGGAGATTGTTCGAAATGCCAGGTACCGACATAGTTCAGCGTATTCGGGGCAACGGTAAATTTAAACAGGACTAGTTCGTCCGGGCGTTGTTCCTTGTTCTTTATCTTCCGTTCCGTCTCCAGGATAGAGTCTTCTCCTTTATAAATAGGTTCCATATAAGATTTTCCGCCATACCATTTGCTTTCCGTCCACCAATAATTCAGGATCGCATACGTTCCCGGCTCGATCAGGTAACAGAATGGATTTTCCTTGGAGGTCTTAAAGGTAGACTTTACCCTGAAAATAAATACTTCGTTCGTCTCAATGTTGATTATCCGGATATCCTGGGGATAACCGCCACTTTTAAACTTTTTCAGGCGTTGGATGAAATCGCCGTAAAATGCAGCCTGTCCGGCTGGGATCATTTCGTTATCCCCCAGCTTATCCAGCCTTCGTCCCGGCTGTCCGGCAGCACATAACGAAACAAACAGCAATATAGCGATCAATAAGTTTCTCATACAGATTATTATATTATCTTTTATTGACTATCCTATTCACATTGAACAGAAAAAAGAAACAAAGAACGGCACCGTAAAATCGACCAGAATACCGTGGAAGATAGAAACGAATACCAGATCCTTTCCGGAATAACGGGTAATAATCGGTAATGTTGTATCCATCGTCGTCGCCCCTCCGGCACAGATAGGGGCCAGTCTTCCGAAATACTTGACAAACAAAGGTGCACCGAGCAAAGCCATAATCTCACGGATAATATTAGCCATCAACGCAATCGTCCCTAGTTCCGTAGCCATCTGTACACCCAGTGAAGCTTCTTTCAACTCCGTTATCAGGATAGACGACAACGAATAATAAGCAAATCCGCTACCGACAGCCAGGCAGTCGAACACACTCCATTTGGTGATCACCAGACTGATCAAAGCGGAAGCCGTCAGCGTCCCGATAATAGTTGCCAAAGGTACCAGCAATAACTTCGGACGGATACTACATAATATATCTTTCAGTTTCTTATCGCTACCGATACTCAGCCCTACCTGAAACATCAGCAGGTAAAGCACATACATAGTTATATTATTTTCAACGATCACATCCGGCAGATATCCGCTCCATCCCAGGATACAGCCGAGTGCAAAGAAAGCGACAACGATCAGACTCCCCCTCATTCATTCCTCCTTTCCTTAAAGAAGAAATGGTAAACGCCCCAGGCAGCCAGCACACTTCCGGAAGTTCCCGCCAAAGCGATCAGAAAAGCCTGCCCTCCCAATGTAGTCAGATTATCGACAATAGCATCATTTGCCCCTACTGAGATACCCAGCAGAAACAGCAAGAGCAGGATTGTATAAGAAATAGGCTTACCAATCTTTTGCAGCAGTTCCACCTTCCGCAAAAGATATCCGACAGCAATACCACCAAACATGATTCCAATTACCGTGAACATGATTTTTCAAATTTCCTGCAAAGGTAAGAATATATCAAACACAGCAATTATTCTCTATCATAAAAGAAGATGTCAGCAACAAGACCAGCAACAGGATAATAATGACACTTACCAAGGTGGTAAATGAATAGAAAAGACGAAGATGCCGCCGTTTCTTCTCCCTGCTGATCCGCTGGAGAACTTTCAAGTCAAATTCCTTCCCTAACGGTGGCAGGATCTCTGCTTCGGGAGACATGAACCAGGCACGGTAAGGGCGTAACTCCGGCGGCAATGTTTCAGCCGAGAAAAAGTGACGCAATTCCCGTTCTTCTTCAATAGTGGTAGCGCACTCCCAGTATTTGTCCAACAATAATGTAATACGGTTATAATCCATATTCGCGGTTTAAACAATGTTATCTGACTACGAAGCTTTCTGTTCGTTTCTTCTTTAAATTGACCGTTTCCAATGCCATGTTACGCGTGACCATCAAGCAATAAGAAGGAAGATCTTCTATTACGATCCATGCGGCCCGTTCGTTCCAAATCTTCAGCATGACCTCCTGAACGATCTGCTCCGAACGATCTGCATTTCCGGTAATCCTGAAAGCAACCCGCAACAGGTTGTCTTTTAGCGGCAGTATCCTTGTTATGAATTCGTCTGTTCTCATCTCTGTTATATTAGACGAGTGAGCCAGGTAAAAGGTTGCAGTTTTCTGTCACTTTTTTTATCAGATAGAAGAAAAACAGCGCTATATAGTTCTTTTTCATTATATTTGTAGCAGTTCTAATTAACAATAGATACGCATAATATCAAACTAAATCAATAAAAAGTGAAAAAGACGATCTTATTCCTACAGGCAGCTGTACTCTGTCTGCTGGCAGGTTGCCAGTCAGCCCCCGGCAGTGGCTTATTAAGTGATGAAATCAAGTATGTCGATCCGTTCATTGGAACCGGATTCCACGGGCATACTTTCCCCGGCGCTACCCGTCCGTTTGCTATGGTACAGGTTAGTCCGGATACCCATATCATGGGTTGGGATGCCAGTAGCGGTTATCATTATGATGACCGGGAAATCTATGGATTCAGCCATACACACCTTTCAGGTACCGGTATCGGCGATCTGGGTGATGTAGCATTACTGCCTTTCTCCGGTACCGACTCGATCAAGCCGGTTGGTCTTTTCAATAAAGATACCGAGAAAGCAACTCCGGGCTATTATGCCGTACGCTTGGATAACTTCGGAGTAAATGTGGAATTAACAAGTACTGATAAAGTTGGTTTCCATAAATATACCTACGACAACCCTAAAGATCGCCGCGTAATGCTCGACCTGGGACATATCCTGCAACCGAACTGGGGGCATAAACTGGTAGATAACAATTACCTGTTCGTGAACGATTCGACGGTAGAAGGAACAGTCCGCACGCAGGGATGGGCACACTTCCATTCAGTTTCTTACCGGATCACCTTCTCTGAACCTATCGAAACAATATACCAATACATCGACGGTAAATTGCGCCAGGATTCATTGTTCCTGCGTATCAATACTGCCGAAGATCTGAAATTCCATTACAAATTTCCAGAAAAGGCTGAACCTTTATACGTAAAGGTAGCACTTTCAATGGTAGATACGGAAGGAGCAGAAAAGAACCTCGAAGCAGAGCTTCCAGGATGGGATTTCGAAGCAACCCGCATTAAATCGGCTGAGATATGGAACAACGCACTGAATGCGATCGAAATTCAGGCTGATCCTACCGTTATGGTAAATTTCTACACTGCTCTATATCATACGATGATCGCTCCGTTCGCCTATCAGGACGTAGACGGTCGTTATCTAGGTATGGATAAAAAGATACATAAGGCAGAACCGGGCTATACGAACTATTCCGTATTCTCTTTGTGGGACACCTTCCGTGCTTTGCATCCGTTAATGACGATCATCAATCCGGATCTGGCAGCCGACTGGGGTAAAGTATTGGTACAGGGATATAAAGAAGGAGGCATTCTACCGAAATGGCCGTTGGCTTCCAGCTATACAGGTTGTATGGTTGGCTATCCTGCCGTATCCGTTCTGGCTGACCTGGTTTGCAAAGACCTGGCTGACGGTGACCTGAAAACATGGGCGGAAGCCGGTGCACGTTCTTCCGTTTACCGTGAAGACCTGGCAGAAAAGTTCAAAGGAACACGTGAACTCGATTTGATCACCCGTCATCCGTATTATAAAGAAAAATATGGATTCGTTCCGGCTGATTCCGTTCCCGAATCTGTATCCTGGGGATTAGAAATGGCTTACGAAGACTGGTGTATCTCACAGATCGCAGCCAAAGCAGGATTGGACTCTATGGCGCAGGCTTATGCTGCCAAAGGAGAATACTACAAACGTTATCTGGATCCGGAAACGAAGATGATGCGTCCGATTATGGGTGACGGAACTTTCCGTACTCCGTTTAATCCGCGTTACTCGGCTCACATGAGAAGTGATTATACGGAAGGTAATGCTTTCCAATGGAGTTTCTTCGCACCACACGATATGGATAATTTCATTGCTACGATCGGAGGCAAGAAAGAATTGGAAACACGCTTGGATACTCTATTCACAACATCTTCACAGGTGGATGGTGAACATGCTTCAGGTGATATCACAGGTCTGATCGGTCAGTATGCTCATGGTAACGAACCGAGCCACCATATGGCTTACTTGTATAACTGGACGGACTCACCCTGGAAAGGACAGGAACGCCTGGATTATATCATGCGCGAATTCTATACGAACAAGCCGGACGGTATCATCGGCAACGAAGATTGCGGACAGATGTCGGCATGGTATGTGATGAGTGCATTAGGTTTCTATCAGGTTGCTCCGGGTATTCCGGTTTATACATTGGGCCGTCCGATGATAAATCATGCCTTAATTCGCGTGAAAGGCGGAGTATTTGAGATTCGGGTGGAGAACAACAGTCCTGAAAACAAATATATAGAAAGAGTTTTGCTGAACGGCAAAGTACTGGATACTCCGTTTATCTCGCATAAGGATATCATTAAAGGTGGTAAACTTGTATTTGAAATGACAAACACACATCCGTAAAAAACGATAACGGGTAGGTATCCGATAAACGACGGGCAAAGATTCTATATAAATGAACCTCTGCCCGTTTTTATTTGTTCCAAATCTGATTACTGATTCGATATAATAGATATATTTGTTGCAGACTATAAAATAAAAAAGCTATGTTATTAACAACGACAAACAACATCGAAGGGAAAAAGATCACCCAATATTATGGAATTGTATCCGGTGAAACAATCATCGGGGCAAATGTATTCAAAGATTTCTTTGCAGGAATACGCGATATTGTAGGTGGCCGTGCCGGTTCATACGAAAGTGTATTACGCGAAGCAAAAGATATCGCTTTACAGGAAATGAGCGAGCATGCTGCTCGTATGGGAGCCAATGCTGTCATAGCAGTAGATCTGGACTATGAAACAGTTGGAGGCAGCGGAAGTATGTTGATGGTCACTGCAGCCGGAACAGCCGTGCGCTACGAATAAAGGCATCGATGTTTTGGACGAAGAGAATGGATTTGTATAAAATAGAAAAGGAGTCAATTCTGTTGAACTGACTCCTTCTGTCTTTCAGCTTTCGCCTGAATAAAACGGCGGCTATCTACTCTCCCACTTTTACGCAGTACCATCGACGTGGTTGGGCTTAACTTCTCTGTTCGGAATGGGAAGAGGTGGATCCCCAACGCTATAACCACCTTAATACCTTTTAAGATGTTTGACTTTGGACAACGTTACTTTAACGTAACCATAGAGCGAATCAATAATTGTCAATTCTCAATTGTCAATTTTCAATTCTTCAGATATATCAACCCTTTCTCCGGAAAAAGAAAGTCTCGGGCTATTAGTACTACTCGGCTTCGACATTACTGCCCTTACACCTGTAGCCTATCAACGTCGTAGTCTACGACGACCCTTGAGGGATATCTAATCTTGAGGCTGGCTTCGTACTTAGATGCTTTCAGCACTTATCCAATCCAGACTTAGCTACCCGGCGGTGCACCTGGCGGTACAACCGGTAAACCAGGGGTCTGTCCAACACGGTCCTCTCGTACTAGTGTCAGAGCCTCTCAAATATCCTACGCCCACGATAGATAGAGACCGAACTGTCTCACGACGTTCTGAACCCAGCTCGCG